>Ga0181581_10000524_pt1 | contig 28924 bp, 27 predicted proteins | sample 071ome_22_FD_132433 | JGI IMG/M metagenome (GOLD analysis project Ga0181581, IMG submission 132433) | Coastal salt marsh microbial communities from the Groves Creek Marsh, Skidaway Island, Georgia - 071404AT metaG (megahit assembly) | ecosystem: Environmental > Aquatic > Marine > Intertidal... | reverse complement strand
CGCGAACAGCTGATCCACGCGCTGGAGATCATCCCGGTTGAGGTGGTTGTCCGCAATGTCGCCGCCGGCTCGATCTGTCCGCGCCTTGGCCTGACCGAAGGCGATGACATGCCATCGACACTGGTTGAGTTCTGCCTGAAGGATGACGCGCTTGGCGACCCGATCATCGCGCGCGAACACATTCTGACATTCGGCTGGGCCAGCGCCGCGGAATTCGATGTCATGGTCGCCGAGACACACCGCATCAACGCCTTGCTGACCGACATCTTCGCCGCCATCGATGTGCGGCTGATCGACTTCAAGCTGGAATTCGGCCGGCCGGCCGATGGCAGTGGCGGCGTCATGCTTGCCGACGAGATCAGCCCCGACAATTGCCGTCTCTGGCAGGTCGGTACCGACGAGAAAATGGACAAGGACAGGTTCCGCCGCGATCTTGGCGGCCTGGCCGAAGCCTATGAGGAGATCGCGCGCCGCCTCGGCGTGACCATACCGAAGGCAAGCTGACCGCCTGCCCCAACCGCCCGATGCAAAGGACATATCCATGCAGGTAATCGTCAACATCTCGCTGAAAGAAGGCGTTCTCGACCCGCAGGGACGCGCCATCGGACGCTCGCTCACCGATCTCGGATTTCAGGAGGTCGGCGAGGTCAGGGTCGGCAAGCGCATTTCCCTCGATATCGACGAGAGCGACCCGGCACGGGCCGAACAGCGTGTGGCGCGCATGTGCGAGACGCTGCTGGCGAACACCGTGATCGAGGATTACGAGATCGAGATCGCCGGGGAGAATGGGGCATGAGCCTGAGCGCGCTTCGCGTCGCCATCATTGTCTTTCCCGGATCAAATTGCGACCGCGACATGATGGTGGCTGTCGAAAGGCTGGCCGGGCGACGGCCAGCCCTTGTCTGGCACAAGGAAACAAGCCTTGACCCGGTCGATCTGGCCATCATCCCCGGCGGCTTTTCCTACGGCGACTATCTGCGCTGCGGCGCGCTGGCAGCGCGATCGCCGATCATGGAGGCGGTTCTCGACCATGCCGCACGCGGCGGCGCGGTGATGGGAATCTGCAACGGCTTTCAGGTGTTGCTGGAGGCCGGCCTTCTCCCCGGGGTCCTGGTCGAGAATGCCGGTCTGAAATATGTCTGCCGCAACACCTGCATCGAGGTTGTCGACGGCACCGGGTCACCCTTCACCGCCGGCCTTGTCCCGGGACAGAAAATGGTCATCCCGGTGGCGCATAACGAGGGCAATTACTTCGCCGGCGACGATGATTTGCAGCGGCTGGAGGATAATGGCCAGATCGCCTTTCGCTATGTCGACAGCGACATTCACGGCCCGGCCAACCCGAATGGCGCGGCGCGCGACATTGCCGGCATCATCTCGGCGAATGGACGGGTGATGGGTATGATGCCACATCCCGAACGCGCCATTTCGCCAGAGCTTGGCAGCGCCGACGGCGCCACCATGCTGACCGCCAGTCTGGAGGCCCTTGTGTCATGAGCGATATCATGAGCGCACCACACCAGCACCCGGCCATGACCTTCGAGAACGCCGCTTCTATGGGGCTGTCGCGTGAGGAATGGGACCTCATCCGGACGCGGCTTGGACGCACGCCGAATCTGTGTGAGCTGGGTATCTTCTCGGCCATGTGGTCGGAGCATTGTTCATACAAATCCTCGAAAAGATGGCTGAAAACCCTGCCGACCGAGGGGCCGCAGGTCATCCAGGGGCCGGGCGAGAATGCCGGCGCTGTCGATATCGGCGACGGGCTGGCCGCCATCTTCAAGATCGAGAGCCACAACCATCCGTCCTTCATCGAGCCCTATCAGGGGGCGGCGACCGGCGTTGGCGGCATCCTTCGTGATGTCTTCACCATGGGCGCACGACCGGTGGCGTTGTTGAACGCGCTGCGCTTTGGCGCCGCCGACCATGAGAAAACGCGCCACCTCCTGTCGGGCGTGGTCTCGGGCATTGGCGGCTATGGCAACTGCATCGGCATCCCGACCATTGGCGGCGAGGTCAATTTCGATTCCTCCTACAATGGCAATATCCTTGTGAACGCAATGGCGATCGGCCTTGCCAACAGCGACCGGATATTCAGGTCTGCAGCAACCGGGCCCGGCAACCCGGTGATCTATGTCGGCGCGAAGACCGGCCGGGACGGCATTCATGGCGCGACCATGGCGTCGGCCGAATTCTCCGACGAGACGGAATCGAAGCGCCCCACCGTTCAGGTTGGCGACCCGTTCACCGGCAAGCTGCTCATGGAGGCCTGCCTTGAATTGATGGCGTCGGACTCGGTTCTCGCCATTCAGGATATGGGGGCGGCCGGCTTGACCTCCTCCTCGGTCGAGATGGCGTCGAAAGGCGGTCTTGGCATGGAAATGGACCTCGATCTGGTACCGGCCCGTGAAGACGGGATGAGCGCCTATGAATTGATGCTGTCGGAAAGTCAGGAACGAATGCTGATGGTCCTCAAGCCTGACGCCACCGAGACAGCACGCCAGATTTTCGAGAAATGGGACCTCGATTTCATGCCGATTGGCAAGGTCACCGAAACCGGGCGGCTTGTGCTGCTGAAGGATGGTGATGTCGCCTGTGATATCCCGCTGGCACCGCTTGTCGATGATGCGCCGGAATATGACCGCCCGCAGGCCGAGGTGGCGAAGCGCCCGGTTCTGGCCAGCGCCGATATCAGCGATGACAGGCCGGTCACCGAGGTTCTGACAGAGCTTCTCTGCAGTGTCGATCTCGCCAGCCGCCGCTGGATCTACGAGCAATATGACAGCCAGGTGATGGCCGACACCATCGCACCGCCTGGCGGTGACGCCGGCCTTGTCAGGGTTCACGGCTCGCGCCGAGGTCTTGCCGCCAGCACCGATTGCACGCCGCGTTATGTCGAGGCGGACCCGCGCACCGGCGGCGCGCAGGCTGTTGCCGAGGCGTGGCGCAACCTGTCGGCCATCGGCGCGCGCGGCCTGGCGATCACCAACAATCTGAATTTCGGCAATCCGGAGCGGCCCGAAATCCTGACCCAGATGGCACAATCGGTTCTCGGCATGGGCGATGCCGCGCGGGCACTGGAAACCCCTGTCGTTTCAGGCAATGTCTCGCTCTATAACGAGACGGATGGCAGCGCCATCCTGCCCTGTCCGGTCATCGGCATGGTCGGCACGATCGAGGATATCGGTGCCGCCGTCGGCATGGCACCGGCCGCCGATCTGACGCTGGTTGTGATCGGGCAGACGGATGAAACCGATGATGGCTGGCTTGGTGTCTCGCTCTATGCCCGCAATCTGGCAGGCAATCCCGTGGCGGCACCGCCGCCGGTCGATCTTGAGGCCGAACGCCGCAATGGCCTGTTCGTGCAGCAGCAGATCGCCAGCGGCGCGGTCGCGGCGGCGCATGACATCAGCGATGGTGGCCTTGCTGTTGCCGTTGCCGAAATGTGTATCGCCGGCCGGACCGGCGCACAACTCACGCTTCCCGAAGGCGGCAACCGGCATGGCTGGGCCTTTGGTGAGGACCAGGCCCGCTATATCGTCGCCACCGCCGACGCGCCGGCGCTTCTGGCGGCAGCGGACTTGGCGGGCGTGCCGGCTGCGACGATCGGCAGCACCCGCAATGGAGGTGAATTGCAATTCGGCGACGAGGGTGCCATATCTGTAGGGGACCTGAGCAATCTGGTCGAGGCGACCATCCCCGCACTGATGTCAGGCGGATGACGCCACCCGAACAGGAGGACAATGCCTCATGCCGATGCAGGCATCTGAAATCGAGACACTGATCAAGGACGCCTTCCCCGACGCGGAGGTTGTCATCGAGGATCTTCGCGGCGATGGCGACCACTATGCCTGCCGGGTTGTCGCACAGGCCTTTGCCGGCAAGAGCCGCGTCCAGCAGCACCAGATGGTTTACAAGGCACTTGGCGGCCGCATGGGCGGTGAATTGCACGCGCTGGCACTACAGACATCGGCACCGACAAACAACTGAATCCCGGGATGTGGCGCCATGCCCGCCCGAAGCTGGAGAAATGACCATGCTTGATGACGCAACCCGTGACCGTATCCAGGCCGATATCGGCGGCGACGATGTTGTTCTTTTCATGAAGGGCACCCCGGTGTTCCCGCAATGCGGCTTCTCTGCCGCCGTTGTCGGTGTGCTGACACATCTTGGGGTGCCGTTCCGCGGCATCAATGTTCTGGAGGATGACAGCATCCGCGAGGGCATCAAGTCGTTTTCCGACTGGCCAACGATTCCGCAGCTTTATGTAAAGGGTGAGTTTGTTGGTGGCTGTGACATCGTGCGTGAAATGTACGAAACGGGCGAACTGACCGAGATGTTCCAGACCCGCGGCGTCGACGCCAAGCCCTCGGCCTGACGACATCTGTCTTGCGTCATTTATCGCCGGCGACCATATCGCCGGCGTCATAGCTGCGATGCGCGACCACCTCGGCGACGCGAATATGATACCAGCTGTAGAATTCCTGGCGTCCCATCTGCTGCGCGGCAAGATGCTCGATATTGATCCGCCAGTCGCGGATCGCGCCGCGGTCCCGCCAATATGACACGGTGATGCCGATCCCGTCCTCGCCGCGCACCGATTCCACACCGAGGAATCCCGGCTGCTGCTGTGCCAGCTCGACCATCCGTTCCGAGGTCAGGCTGTACATCTCCTCAGCCGACAAAGTTCGCTGGTTGGTGAAGATCACCGCGAAATAACGCTCTGGCCAGCCATCCGAGGACGGGGCCGGCACATTTTCAATGTCATCATCATTATCCATCATGGTCCTGTCCCGTCGATGCAGGATATCCGGCGCGCGCCCTGCCCGCGGTTCGCGTGCCACGCCTTCAGGGATAACGCAGATTTACCGGGCGGCGCCATGCAAAAATCCCCGCACCATGACATCTGCATGGCATGGCACCTGATTGAGACTTAAAGCAAACGGGGCGGACCATATGGCCCGCCCCGATGAATTTGCCGTGGCGGAACGACGCGCCGGCAGGTGCCGTGCGCCGGAACCGCTGTTACCGCGAATAATATTCGACGACCAGATTGGGTTCCATCTGCACCGGGTAGGGAACCTCATCCAGACCCGGCACGCGAACGAATTTCGCGGTGAATTTGTTGTGGTCGACCTCGACATATTCGGGAACATCGCGTTCGACCGACGCAACGGCGTCAAGAACGGCCGGAATGGTTTTTGCCTTCTCCTTCAGCGCGATTTCATCACCGGGACGAAGGAGGACCGAGGAGATGTTGCAACGCTTGCCGTTGAGCAGGACGTGACCATGGTTGATGATCTGGCGCGCGGCAAAGACCGTCGGCACCATCTTCGAACGGTACAGTACCGCATCAAGGCGTGTCTCCAGGATACCAACCAGATTCTGTCCGGTATCGCCCTTCGCGCTGGCGGCCTTCTTGTAATATTTCTTGAACTGCTTCTCGCCGATATTGCCGTAATAGCCCTTCAGCTTCTGCTTGGCCATCAGCTGCACACCGAAATCGGTCGGCTTCTTGCGGCGCTGGCCATGCTGGCCGGGGCCATATTCGCGGCTGTTTACGGGGGATTTCGGGCGGCCCCAGAGATTGACTCCCAGACGGCGGTCAATCTTGTGCTTGGCGGAATGCCGCTTGTGATCAGACTTGGCCATAGGTGGCTCCTCATATGTCTGCGGAGGCGCGTGCGGCGCATCCTTATGTGGCCCGGTAGGGTTGCGGCGTTTCCGCCGAACCGGCATCGCACCCCGCTGGTGCAATCCACGTTCCCGGGAATGGCGGGAAACTAGGCATCAGCGGCCCGTCTGTCAACCTGATTTCGACCTGTCACGCGTCTTGGTCAGCGCCTGGATGACCCCGTGAAGCGTGCTGATTTCCTGACTTGTCGGGCGCGCCCGGCCAAACAGCGCCCGCAGATTGCGTTTTACCGCCGGCGCCATTTCCGGCGAGATGAAGAACCCACCGCTGTCCAGCTCGGCCTCGAGCCGTTCATGGAATCTCTCCCGTTCCAGAATGGTGGCGGCGTCATCCATTGCTTCATCAGGCCCGGACCGATTTTCCGTCCCGGCAGCAGCTTTGACATTTAGCCCGGTATTTGCCCCGCTATTTGCTGCAGTGCGCCACTCCCAGGCCATCAGCAACACCGCCTGGGCAAGGTTCAGAGACGGGTAGTCCGGATTTAGGTCGGCAGTGACAAGGCAGTCGGCGCGCACCACATCCTCATTGTCGAGTCCCGAAGCCTCCGGCCCGAACATCAGCCCGGCCTTGCCGCCATGTCGCAGAAGCTCGGCAGTCACAATACGGGGATCGCTCGTGCGCACCGGCATGTCGCGACGGCGCGCCGACAGGGCAGCCAGAAAGGTCAAATCATGCGCGGCCCCGGCAATGCTGTCATGGACAGTGGCAGCCTCGATGATCGACGCCCCGCCAGCGGCCATCGGCAGGGCAGCGGGGTTCGGCCAGCCATCGCGTGGCGCGACGAGCCGCAGATCTGTCAGCCCGCAATTCATCATCGCACGGGCCGCGGCACCGATATTCTCGCCAAGCTGCGGGCGGACAAGGATAACGACAGGCGGCGTGGCGAGGCTCATGCGTCAGGCAGCGTTGGCCGGGCCAGCGATCCCGTCGCGCTGCAGCTTCCACATCATGCCGTCACCAAGCGCCACGACCGAGGCGTCGATGATGTTCGTCGACACGCCGACGGTCCGCCAGATCACCCCGTCAGGGGTCCGGAATTCAATCATCACACGGGTCACGGCCCCGGTGCCGGCCTGCTCTTCACGGGAATCGAGAATACGGACCTTGTAATCGACAAGCTCGACATCCTCCAGCGACGGATAGGCCGTCGACAGTGCCTTTCGAAGCGCCGTATCGACAGCATTCACCGGCCCGTTGCCAAGTGCCACCTCGTGATAGATGACATTGCCAACGGTGATTGTGGCGGTGGCCTCGGATTCGACAACAAGCTGGCCGCGGGCATTGAACCGCCGTTCATCCATGACCCTGAATCTGCCGATATTGAAATAGTCCGGTACCTCGCCGAGCGTGCGGCGGGCCAGCAGCTCAAAACTTGCCTCGGCGGAATCAAAGGCCCAGCCCTCGAACTCGCGCTCCTTGACCACGCGGATCAGCGTTTCCAGCCGCGGGTCGGCATTGTCGATCTCGATGCCGAATTCGGTGAACCGCGCCAGCATGTTGGATTTTCCAGCCTGGTCGGAAACAAGATACTGCCTTGTATTTCCGACTTTTTCCGGCGGGACATGTTCATAGGTGCGCGGATCCTTCTGCGCCGCCGAGGCGTGAAGACCACCCTTATGCGCGAAGGCCGCCTCGCCCACATAGGGCGCCTGTGCGTATGGCGCGCGATTCAGCCGTTCATCAAGCATCCGAGACAGGCCCATCAGTTTCGGCAGATTTTCCTCGGCGATGCCGGTGTCATAGCCAAGTTTCAGGACCAGCGTCGGGATCAGTGTGATCAGATCGGCATTGCCGCACCGCTCGCCAAGCCCGTTGATGGTACCCTGGACCTGGCTTGCGCCGGCGCGGATCGCCGCCAGCGAATTCGCCACCGCCACCCCGGCATCATTATGGCAATGAATTCCGAGACGAACCTCGGGCATGGCGTCATGCACCGTGCTGACAATTTCGAACACCTCGTTCGGCAGCGCCCCGCCATTCGTGTCGCACAGGATTACCCATGACGCACCGCCCTCATGCGCCGCCCGAACGCAATCCAGCGCGTATGCCGGATTGTTCTTGTACCCGTCGAAGAAATGCTCGCAATCGAACATCGATTCACGGCCACGTTCGACCGCCGCCGCGACCGACTGCCGGATCATGTCGAGATTCTCCTCAAGCGAGGTGTTGATCGCCGTCTCGACATGGAAATCCCAGGTCTTGCCAACAAGGCAGGTGGCCGGCACATCGGCCCCTATTACTGCGTTCAGCCCCGGATCATTGGCTGTGCTGCGCCCACCACGGCGGGTCATGCCAAAGGCGACCATGCGCGCGCTGCGGGTCTGTGGCGGGTTGGCGAAGAACGCATCATCGGTCGGGTTGGCGCCCGGCCAGCCGCCCTCGATATAGTCGATGCCGATCTCGTCCAGCGCCGCGGAAATGGCGATCTTGTCTGCCTTCGAGAAATCGACACCGCGGGTCTGACCACCATCGCGGAGCGTCGTGTCAAACAACCAGATCCTGTTATCGCTCATCCACCTGTCCCCCGGGGCGGCATTCGCAACGCCCGCACTGCGCCTAGGACTTAACAAAAATGATGCCAAAAGGCTAGCTTCGCCGCCAGACCGTGCCGTCCGGCCCGTCTTCAAGAAGGATCCCGCCTGCCGCCAGCTTATCACGAATGGCATCGGCGGCAGCGAAATCACGCGCCGCGCGGGCCGCCTTGCGGGCCTCGATCATGGCGTCGATTTCAGCATCATCGGCACTGTCAGCGCTCTGGTCACCCTTGGCCCATTCATCGCCTGTCTGGCCCAGCAGGCCAAGCAGCGCGGCGGATGATTTCAGCGCCACCGGCGCCTCGGCGCTGCCCCGGTTCGCCTCGCCTGCCAGCTCATGCAGCCGCGCCATCGCCGCCGGCGTGTTCAGATCATCGCAGAGCGCGGCAAGAAAGGCCGGATCCACCGCGTCATCGGTCGCCCCGGCATCGCCAACGGCGCGATAGAGCCGGTCAAGGACATTGCGCGCCTCGGCCAGCGCCGCGCCGGTCAGCGCCACCGGCGCGCGGTAATGCGCCGCCAGCAGACCGGCCCGCACCGTCTCGCCCCGATGTTCGACAATCGCCTCATGTGCCAGCACCATGTTGCCAAGCGATTTCGACATCTTCTCGTCACCCATGGTGACATAGCCGTTATGCAGCCAGTATTTCGCCATGATGTCGGTGCCATGCGCGCAGCAGGACTGGGCGATTTCATTCTCGTGATGCGGGAAGACCAGATCGAGGCCGCCAGCATGAATGTCGAACGTCTCACCAAGATAATGCCGGGCCATGGCGGAGCATTCGATATGCCAGCCGGGTCGCCCCTGTCTGTCCGAGAAGGGATTGTCCCATCCCGGCTGCTCATCGCTGCTTGGCTTCCACAGCACGAAATCGGCGGCATCGCGCTTGTAGGGGGCCACCTCGACGCGGGCACCGGCGATCATGTCCTCCATGCTGCGTCCTGACAGCACGCCATAGGATGGCATCGTCGCCACACTGAACAGCACATGATCCTCGGCAATATAGGCATGACCACCTGCGATCAGCGTCCGGATCATCGCGATCATCTCATCAATGAATTCCGTGGCGCGCGGTTCATGATCCGGCGGCAGCGCGCCAAGTGCCTTTATATCCTCATGAAAACAGCGGATGGTGTCTTCGCACAGATTGTCGATGCCGATATCGCGCTCGGCAGCACGGGTGATGATCTTGTCATCGACATCGGTGATGTTGCGGACATAGGTGACGCGCGGGAACTGGCGGCGCAGCAGCCGCACCAGAACATCGAACACGACAATCGGCCTGGCATTGCCGATATGGATCCGGTCATAGACCGTCGGCCCGCAGGCATAAACCCGCACATGTGACGGGTCGAGCGGCGTGAAGACATCCTTGCTGCGGGTCAGCGTGTTATGGAGGCGCAGCGCGATCATGCGGTCTCTCCACGAAGCCTCGCCAGAATGCGCCCCCGCCCGATAAAGGGCAGCAGCGGTGCGATTTCCGGGCCGCGCGCCTGGCCGGTCAGCGCCAGCCGGAGGGGCATGAACAGGCCGCGTCCCTTCGCCCCTGTGGCCGCGCCGACGGATTTTGTCCAGTCGTCCCAGACATCGCCAAGATCACCCTCGGGCAGAAGGTTGGCAGCGGCGCTGGTCACCTCCGCCGCCTCGATCACCGGAGCCAGCGGGGCGGTGCAGACCTGCCACCATTGTGCTGCCTGGCTCACCGCTTCAAGATTGTCGCGAACGGCAAGCCAGAACGCCTCGCCCCCGCCGACATCAAGTGCCGTCAGCCGGTCGGCGACAGCGGCAAAGCCAAGCTGCTGGATCACCCGCATATTGACCTGCGCCAGTTCCGCCGGGTCGAATTTGGCGGTGGCACGGCCAAAGCGTGACAGGTCAAAACCCTCGATAATGGTGGTCATATCGGCACAGGGCACCACCGGGTCGGAGGTGCCGATGCGCGCCAGCAGGCTTGCCAGCGCGGTTGCCTCGGTCCCCTCATTCCGCAGCTGGCCGATGGACAGGCTGCCAAGACGTTTCGACAGACCCTCGCCATCGGCGCCGGCCAGAAGCGCGACATGTCCCATCACCGGGGCGGTGGCGCCCAGTGCCTCGAACAGCTGAATCTGAGCCGCCGAATTGGTGACATGGTCCTCACCGCGGATGATGTGGGTGATGGCGTGGTCGATATCATCGACAACCGATGCCATGGTGTAGATAACCCGGCCATCCTCGCGGAACAGCACCGGGTCCGAAAGGCTCGACATGTGATAGCTGACATCGCCGCGCACCATGTCGGTCCAGGCCACCTCGCTGTGGTCCAGCAGAAAACGCCAATGCGGGCGCCGGCCTTCGGCCTCGAAGGCAGCCTTCTGGTCATCGGACAGGTTCAGCGCCGCGCGGTCATAGACCGGCGGCCGGCCGGCCGACAATTGTGCCTTGCGCTTCAGCGCCAGCTCTTCCGGCGTTTCATAGCAGGCATAGGCGCGGCCATCGGCGACAAGCTGTTGCAGTGCCGCATCATACCGCTCGAGGCGCGCCGACTGACGGTCCTCAACGTCCCATTGCATGCCCATCCAGACCAGATCGGCGCGGATCGACTCCTCGAAAGCCGCCGTCGACCGGTCAGTGTCGGTATCGTCGATCCGCAGCATGAAATGCCCGCCCTGACGGCGCGCGAACAGGAAATTCACCAGCGCGGTGCGCAGATTGCCAACATGCAGATTGCCGGTCGGGCTGGGCGCGAAGCGAACCTTCACGTTACTCATTCACTCATCCTTCCCGGATGCCTGTAACGGCCCGGATGCCTGTAACGGGTTAAAGCCCGAGGTCAGCGGCAGCCGCCGTTCGCGGCCAAAGGCAAGGGCTGTCATTTTCGGCCCCGGCGCCGCCTGGAACCTCTTATATTCGGCCCGGAACAGCAACTGGCTGGCCCGCGCCACCTCCTCGCGGTCATGACCGCGCGCCACGATGGTCTCGATATCCACCATCTCCTCGCACAATGCGCGCATGATGTCATCAAGCCTGTCATAGGGCGGCAGCGAGTCGGTATCCTTCTGGTCGGGCCGCAGTTCGGCCGAGGGCGGCTTGTCGATGATCCGCGCCGGCATCACCTCGCCTTCCGGCCCGGCACCGCCGCGCGGCATATTGGCGTTGCGCCAGCGGCACAGCTCGAACACCTGCACCTTCCAGACATCCTTGATTGGCGCGAAGCCGCCGCACATGTCGCCATAAAGGGTCGAGTAGCCAGCCGCATATTCGGATTTGTTGCCGGTGGCGAGAACCATCGGGCCATGTTTGTTGGAAATGCCCATCAGGATCATCCCGCGAAGACGCGACTGGATGTTCTCCTCGGCAATGTCGGGATCGGTGCCGGCGAACTGGCCCTCCAGCATCCCCTCCATCGCCTGCATCGCCGGCCCGATCGATATCTCGTCAAGGCGAATGCCAAGGCGGCGCGCCAGCTCGGCCGCGTCATCCAGACTTTCCTGGCTGGTATAGGGTGACGGCATCATCACCGCATGAACGCGCTGCGGGCCAAGCGCATCGACCGCCAGCACGGCGACGATCGCCGAGTCGATCCCGCCCGACAGGCCAAGCACGACACCCGGGAACCCGTTCTTGTCGACATAATCGCGCAGCCCAAGCGTCAGCCCGCGATAGAGCGCCGCCATACCCTCATCCGGCGGGGTGATCTGACCGCTGAGCGAGGGCGCACCAAAATCCTCACCAAGCTGGATGGTGACGGTGGCCTCGGAAAAGCTTGGCAGATGGGCGGCAAGCTTGCCATCGGCGCCAAGCGCGAACGATCCACCGTCAAAGACGAGCTCATCCTGCCCGCCAACCATGTTGACATAGAAGAACGGGCATTCGGCCTCCAGCGCCCGGCTGACAGCATGCGCCATCCGGCTGTCCGGCTTCAGCAGGTCAAAGGGCGAGGCATTCAGCGAGATGATGATCTCGGCCCCGGATTCGGCGAGGCATTCGACCACATCAGGCGTCCAGATATCCTCGCAGATCGGCAGGCCGAGCCGCCGCCCGCGCACCATCACCGGCCCCGGCATCTCGCCGGCGGTGAAATTGCGCTTGTCGTCAAAGACGCCGTAATTCGGCAGATTCACCTTGTCGCGACGTGCCTGGATGGCACCGCCATCAAGGACGAAGACCGCATTGGTGATCACGCCGTCCTCACTATGAGGCGCGCCAATGATAATGGCCGGCCCACCATCGGATGTCGCACCGGCAAGTGCCTGCAGGCCCGCGGCCACCTCGCCCATGAAGTCGCTTCGCAGCACAAGATCATCACAGGGATAGCCGGACAGATACATCTCGGGCGTGACGATGATCTCGGCGCCAAGCGATGCCGCCTGCCGACGCGCCTCGAGAAGACGGTCCATATTGGCCCCGATATTGCCAAGATGGGGATTCAACTGGGCGAGCGCGATCGAACTGGCGTTAGGCATGGGCTGCATCCCGGTCATTTGCGAAGCAGGAATTCGCGTCCTGATTTGACGCATGGCTTCCCGTCATAGGAGATGATGTCGGCGGTGGCGTAGGTTTCCGACCAGATCTGCGGCAGATAGGACCCGGTGCCAATCAGGTCGACCGGTGCCCTGGCGAAGGAGAACATCCGGCATTTGTCGGGGCCAAACCCGCTTGAAGCCACAATCCGCGCCCGCTCGAACCCGTTCTTGTCCAGCGTCTCGCGAAGATACCAGACCGCCGCCACGCTGACCCCTGTTCCCATCAGATGCTTCAGTTCGGCGTCAGTACGATAACCGCGGGTGGCGTAGGGAACATGTCGGTCGAGAACGGCGTAGGATTCGGGTGTGTCCAGCCCCTCGACGAACCGGCCGCCATGTGTGTCCAGACGAAAGGCCAGCTGGCTGCTGGCGGCAAGGTCGGGAAACCTGTTGGCGACTTCCAGCGCGTCGGTGATCTCACGCCCGTAATAGTCGACCAGCACGGTGAGCGGTGCCTCCGGTGCCATTTCGTGAAACATCTCGGCGGCCCGCAATGTCGATCCGGCATAGCCGACAAGCGCGTGCGGCATTGTCCCCATGCCACGTTCCTGCCCAAAGAAAGGCGCGGTGGCGTCCGTCGATGATCCGACAAAGCCGCGCGCACCGGTCTTGGCATTCGCCTTTTTCGAGCCAACCGAGGCGCCGTAGGCCATCAGTTCCGCCATGTCCGAGCCGGCACAGTGCCGCGCATCCATGGCCAGAAAGGCAACCTCCGGCAGCTCGACACACATGTTGTAGGCGTTGTAGGCCGCCACGCAGCAGCCACCGAGCCGCTGCAGGAAAATGGTTTCCAGATCAACCAGCGCGGCGAACGGCCCGCGAAGGTAGCACAGCACCTCGCCTGCCCCGACCCAGGCACCCTCGACATGCGGCTGGTCGACCTCGATGGTGACATTGCGATGGCGCGCCATGGCCTGCAACCATTCGATGGCCAGCCTGCCGGCATAGGTTACCGGGCGGCGCATGAACACCGCATATTCCACTTCGCAATCGCCATTCGCCTCGACGATACGGCGGGTGTTGCGGAAATAGGTATCGGTCAGTCCCGGCTGTTCGTCCGGTGACGGACCACTGGTTTCAAACTCGGCCATTGCAGATCTGCCCTGTCGGTGACCGCGCCGGTCACCAGTCTGAGGGAATTACCAAACGTTACTTCTACACCGCCTCGGACAGGCCAATGCCACCATCACGCCGCTGTTTCAAAAGGTCGGCAATCAGGAAGGCAAGTTCCAGTGCCTGGGCACCATTCAGACGCGGGTCACAATGCGTATGATAGCGGTCACCAAGCCGCGCCTCGGTCACCTCGACAACGCCACCAACACATTCGGTCACATTCTGGCCGGTCATCTCGAAATGCACGCCGCCCGGATAGGTGCCGACCTCGTCATGCGCGTCAAAGAATCCCTTTACCTCGGCCATCACATCACCGACACGTCGGGTCTTGTAACCGCTGCTCGCCTTGATGGTGTTGCCATGCATCGGATCACAGCACCACACCACACTGGCGCCGGACGCCTTGACCGCTTTCAGCAGCGGCGGCAGGCCGGCATGCACCTTGTCGGCGCCCATGCGGGCAATCAGCGTCAGTCGCCCCGGGACATTGTCCGGGTTCAGCGTCTCGATCAGCCGGACAAGCTCATCCGGATCGAGGCTCGGCCCGCATTTCAGACCGATCGGGTTGCCGATGCCCCGCATATATTCGACATGCGCGCCGTCAGGCTGGCGCGTGCGGTCACCAATCCAGATCATATGCGCCGATGTGGAATACCAGTCCTTTTCATCGGTGATGGTATCGCGCCGGGTCATGGCTTCCTCATAATTCAGAAGAAGCGCCTCATGGCTGGTATAGAGTTCGGTCTCGGCAAGTGGCCTCGCCGTTTCCGGAGTGATCCCGCAGGCCCGCATGAAATCGAGACTTTCCTGAATCCGGCCCGCCAGCTCCTGGAATTTTTCCGCCTCCGGCGTGCCTTCCAGAAATTCGGTTACCCAGCTATGCACCTTGGTCAGGTCGGCAAGGCCACCCTGCGCAAAGGCCCGCAACAGGTTCAGCGTCGCCGCAGACTGTTCATAGACGCGTAGCAGACGTTTCGGATCGGGAATCCGCTCGCCGGCGGAAAACCCCATCGCGTTGATCATGTCGCCGCGATAGCTTGGTAGCTCGACACCCTCGATCGACTCCATAGGCGAGGAGCGCGGCTTGGCAAACTGCCCGGCGACACGCCCGACCTTGACGATCGGCATCGACGCACCAAAGGTCAGCACCACGGCCATCTGCAGGATGATCTTGAAGGAATCACGGATGTTGTCGGCCGAGAACTCGGCAAAGCTCTCTGCGCAATCACCGCCTTGCAGCAGGAATGCACGCCCCTCGGCAACCTCGCCAAGCTTGCGCTTCAGGCTCTGCGCCTCACCGGCGAAGACAAGCGGCGGCATGGCGGCAAGCTTGCTTTCTACCGTGCTGAGTTTGGCCTGGTCCGGATATTCCGGAACCTGCTGAATCGGGTGATCACGCCAACTTTTGGGCTGCCATGTCATGAGACATCATTCCTTGTTCATCCAGAGGGCAGGGAGACATCAGCACCGAAATCGTGAACCATACCCTGAACAGGTCCACATAATGGCCAAATCCCGATGTTTTTCAAGTTTTTTGCGCCTATGCGCGCGGCGTCCGCATGGTCACGAATTCTTCCGCCGCGGTCGGATGAATGCCAATGGTGGCATCGAAATCCGCCTTCGTCGCGCCGGCGATGATCGCCACCCCGATTCCCTGCATGATCTCGCCAGCATCGGGTCCCAGCATATGCGCCCCGACAACGCGGTCGGAGGCTGTTTCCACGATCAGCTTCATGAAGGTCTTTTCCGACCGGCCTGAAATGGTGTTCTTCATCGCGTTGAAGCGGCTGGTGAACAAGGTGACCTCACCATATTGTGACCGCGCCTCGTCCTCGGCAAGGCCAACCGAGGCAATAGGCGGCTGGGTGAAGACAGCCGAGGGGATGTTGGCATGCGTCACCCGGCGCGGGCGCCCCCCGAAAAGGCTGTCGGCAAGGGCGTGCCCCTCGGCAATCGCCACCGGCGTCAGGGCCACCCGGTCGGTGACATCACCGACGGCATAGATCGATGCCACCTCGCTGCGCGAACTGGCATCCACCGGGATCTCGCCCCGTGGCCCGACAGCAAGGCCCGCCGCCTCCAGACCCAGTCCGGAGGTGTTGGGACGCCGGCCGGTGGCAGCCATCACCTGATCAACCACAAGCTCGGTGCCATCGCTGAGGGTGACGCTCCTGCGGCCGGCCCCGTCGGCCACCACGCCGGTGAGCGTGCAGCCCGGATGAAGCGTAATGCCACGCCCGGCAAGCGCCGTCGCAGACTCCCACCGGATGTCGTCATCAAAGCCGCGAAGCGGCATATCGGCCCGGTAAACAAGATGTGTATCGATACCGAACCCGTTGAAAATACTGGCGAACTCCACCGCTATATAACCGCCGCCATAGATCAGCACCCGGTCTGGCCGTACGGCGAGATCAAGCGCCTCATTCGAAGTGATGCCATGTTCGGCAAGCCCCGGTACATCGGGGATCTGCGGCCAGCCGCCGGTCGCAACGAGAATCTGTTCCGCTGTCAGACGGCGGCCACCAACCGCCACTTCGTGCGGTCCGGTGATGACGCCGCGGCCCTCGACCAGGTCGACGCCGGCATTTGTCAGCAACGACCGGTAGATGCCCTCAAGCCGATCAAGCTCGCGGTTCTTGGCGTCGATCAGCGCCGGCCAGTCATGACCGTCAACGGAAACCTGCCAGCCAAAGCCGGCGGCATCTTCCGCCTCGGCCGAGAATGCAGAGCCATACATCAGCAGTTTTTTCGGAACACAGCCCCGGATCACGCAGGTGCCACCGGGGCGGCTTTCCTCGATCACCGCCACCCTGGCACCATGCCCGGCCGAAATGCGTGAGGCGCGGACGCCGCCGGAACCGGCGCCGATAACAATCAGGTCGTAATCATAAGCCATGAGAGGGAGCTTTCGCGAGAGATTGCGTCACGCCCCTAACCTAGTCCGGATCGCGCGTTATGCAAGAGCGCGACCAGGCTGATTGACGAGCTAGACCATCTCCCGCTCGTCAAACGGCATCACCTCGGGCAGGCCAACACCGCGCTTGGCAAGCAGACTGGCTGCCAGCTGCGCAAAATCCATCATCTCGCGATAGATGGAGTTGGGCGTCGCGCCCTGCAGATCAAGCTTGCGATAGACGGTGACCGTGGCATCGCCGGAACAGACACCATGCGGGCGCATGGCGGTGGCGATGGTGTCCTCGAGCAACAACATGGTGATGAAGGAGGCGCGGAGCGGCCCACTGCCATCGCGTGCCGTGGTCGCATAGACAAAAGCACTGACATCATCATCGAGAAGTTCGAACTGGACGATCGGCCCGGCCTCGCTTTCGATCATCCACCGGCGCTGTGACAGCGCGACAACCTCGCACGGCCCGGCGGCTGGCGGGTTCTGGACAAGCTCGTTCATCTGGGCCTTGATGGGCGCGTGCATGCGGCAATCCCCTTGGTCAGCGCGGTGGGTGGCGAATCAAATCACCGATTTGTTACCATGCATTAACTTGTCGTTAATGAGATAATTTACCTGCGGGCAAGTTTAACCCTTCCGGATCACATGAAGATATCAAATATCGGCCCTGAAAGCGCCGGAGATGAGCGGTTGCCTGCCCGGGGCATCGCTAATATGGTTCACGAAGCCTTGCCCGAATGATGTGAAATGCTGTCTCAGCCATGACCGAATCGACCTCTGATCCAACCGAAAATCTGCTCTGGTCCCCAGCGCCGGACGCCGTTGTCACAAGCCAGGTGGCGGGTTTTGCAACCTTTGTACATGAACGTACCGGCATGGACTGGCAGGGCGATTTCCAGACGCTGTGGCGCTGGTCAGTTGACCAGCATGTAATCTTCTGGGACCTGTTCTGGGACTGGCACGGTGTGATCGGCGACAAGGGTGACAGGCAGATCGAGAACGAGACCGCCATGCCGGGTGCGCGGTTCTTTCCCGACGCGACTTTGAACTATGCCGAGAACATGCTCGCCCGCGCCGATGACCGGCTGGCCATCTCGGCGCATTGCGAGGATGGGCGGCATGTTCGGCTGACCCGGCGCCAGCTGAAGGACCGGGTGATGCGGCTCGCCGGCTGGATGCGCGACAACGGCATTGGCGAGGGCGACCGCGTCGCCGCCTATATCCCCAATATTCCCGAAGCGGTGATCGCGATGCTGGCGACGGCGGCGCTTGGCGGCATCTTTTCCAGCTGTTCGCCCGATTTCGGGCCTGGCGGTGCGCGTGACAGGTTTGGCCAGATCGAGCCGAAACTGCTGATCGCCTGTGATGGTTATCATTATGCCGGCAAGCCGTTCAAGCGTCTCGATCTGGTGCGCGAACTGGCGGCATCGATGCCCTCGGTCACGCATTGCCTGATCATCCCCTTCCTTGATGAGGCACCCGATCTTGCCGGCCTGCCATCTGCCTGCCTGTTCGCCGAAGCCGAGGATCATGCGCCACTGCAAAACTTCGTGCGGGTGGGGTTCAACGCCCCCCTCTACATCCTCTATTCGAGCGGCACCACCGGCGCCCCGAAATGCATCGTCCATGGTGTCGGCGGGGTGACGCTGCAGCACGCCAAGGAATTGCGGCTTCACAGCAACCTCACGCCGGATGACAGGCTGTTCTTCTTCACCACATGTGGCTGGATGATGTGGAACTGGATGGTATCCGGCCTGTTGGTCGGCGCGCCGGTCGTGACCTATGAGGGCAATCCCTTCCATCCCGGGCCGGAACGGCTCTGGCAGATCGCGCAGAGCGAGCGGCTGACACATTTCGGCGTTTCGGCAAAATATGTCGACGCCGTGCGCAATGCCGGCTTCGCGCCGGGCAAGGCGCTGGACCTGTCGGCATTGCGGGTGATGATGTCCACCGGATCGCCGCTGTCTGCCGAGGCCTTTGCCTTCATCTATGAGGAGGTCGGCACGGATCTGCAGCTGGCATCGATTTCGGGTGGCACAGATCTGATTTCCTGCTTTGTCCTCGGAACGCCAACACAGCCTGTATATGCCGGCGAGATCCAGACCCGCGGCCTTGGCATGGCGGTCGAGGTTCTGGATGATGACGGCCATCCGGTGACCGGGCAGCAGGGTGAGCTGTGCTGTCTGAAGCCCTTCCCCTCGATGCCGGTGCAGTTCTGGAACGATCCCGACGGCGCCAAATACCGGGCCGCCTATTTCGAGCATTTCAAGGGGATCTGGCGGCATGGAGACTGGGCAACGCTGACCGGGCGCGGGGGCCTTGTCATCCATGGCCGGTCCGACGCCACACTCAATCCCGGCGGCGTGCGGATCGGTACCGCCGAGATCTATCGTCAGGTCGAGGCTTTTGACGAAATCGAGGAGGCGCTGGTCGTCGGACAGTCATGGGACAATGATGTGCGGGTGATCCTGTTTGTGCGGATGGCCGGCGACACCTGTCTTGATGACAAGCTTGCCACCGCCATAAAGACCCACATTCGCAGCGGCGCGACACCGCGCCATGTGCCGCGCCATATCATCGCCGTTCCGGACATCCCGCGCACCAGATCGGGCAAGATTACCGAACTGGCGGTGCGCGACGTCATCCATGGGCGGCCGGTGAAGAATACCGAGGCGCTGGCGAATGCCAAGGCCCTCGATTATTTCAGGAACCTGCCGCAGCTGGCGGAATAGACCTTACAGCCCCTGCCTGATCAGCGTCTGGACGGCACTGCTGTTGGCAAAACGCTTGCGGTTCTGGCGGTATTGCGGCAGCGCCATCATCAGTTGCGCGGTCTCCGACTGTTTCAGCGCGGCCTCGTCGGCAAGGTCGTCAAGCTTCGCGGCAGTGCAGACATGCGCAAGATAGGTATGGCTGGCGCCGACCCTGTCGGCAACCGCCCGGTATCTTGATTTCGACCCGACCGGCCATTTCTCGCGCAGGATCGTCATCACGACAAAATTCACCTCGCCGCCCCAGGATGCGGCAACACTCTGCTCGGCCAGAAAGGCCGCGCCGATGGCGGTCATCGCCGACATGGTCTCCGGGTCATCCGACATCGCCTCGCCCTGGTCATGATCGAGCCAATGACCAAGAAGATTGATCCGGTCGGCGGCATCCAGCCCCATCAGACGCGGAATTACCGCCCCGTCATGATCGGACGGGTCGATGTCGATGATGTCGGACTCGCCCATCAGGCGAAGCAGGGTTGTTGGCATGACACGGCCTCCCGGCGCCGGAATGAAAACCGCTAGCGTTGTAGGCAGCATCCTGCCGGCTGGCAACAGCTTACTGGCGGTCAGGCGCCCGCTTTCTGACGGTCAGGCGCCGGGATCGGCCGCTGGAACGGGCTGCCGCGCGCGGACAAACTCGCGCCAGGCAATGAACAGACAGCTTGCGATCACCACCACGCCGCCAGCGATCTCGACCGGCGACATGACCTCGGCAAACAGCAGGAAGGCGACGAGGGCGGCAAGCGGGATCTGCAGATACCGCATCGAGGAAATCACCACCGCCTCGGAAAATTTGTAGGCCGACGTGATGCAGAGCTGCAGCCCCGCCGCCACCGCGCCAAGAAGCATCAGATCGAACAGCACTGGCTGGCTGACGGTCATCGGCACATCCGGCAAGAGGAAAGCCAGCGAGGTCAGCAGCACAGTGCCGCTTCCATTGTACCAGACAGCGACGCTGAAGGGGTGGTCCGCCTTGCCAAGCCGCCGCAGCATGATCGCCAGCCCGGCGCTGGCCACGGCGCCGGCGATGCCGAACCCGACATTCACCGAAAACCCACCGGTGAAGGGATCCGTCAGCAGCACGATCCCGATCATGCCGGTGGCAACGGCGCTCCAGCGATAGATGCCGATGACCTCACCAAGCAACAGCGGCGAGAGCACGGTGATGAAAATCACCGAACTCTGCAGCAGCGCCGTCGCCTGCCCCAGCGGCAGCAGCCGGATGGAGGTGAACCAGCAAGCCATCGCCACACAACCGAACCCGATCCGCACGATCAGCGTGCGCCGCGCATTGATCTGCAGGAAATCACGCCCACGTACCAGCACCGCCAGCAACAGCAACAGCGGCACCGAGAAGATGAAGCGATACATCAGCAGTGTCACCAGCGGGATGCCGTCACCGATCATCTTGACGATCAGCCCCGTGCAGACACCGAATAGGATCGCCATGAGAGTCAGCAATATACCGATAAAGGAACGTGGAAGAAGCACCGGAACACCCGAGTCGTGAGGAGGTTGACCTTACGGGCTTTCTTGCCGAAGGGCCATATCAGAATGCCCTGATGATGGTAAAGTCGACAGCTTTTGGCACGGCCATGACTTTACTTCCTGATTACCATTCCCATCTATCGGGAAGCAAAACCGGGCGTTGCCGTCGCAGCGCCACCTGAACGGAACATCTGGCAGGAGGCCACTTTCCCATGCGCAGACACAGTCTTTCGGCCGCCGCCGCGGCTTTCATCATCTGCATCTCATCGCTGTCCGCCATCGCCGGCGTGATCGAGGACCGCAAAGCCAACTTCAAGGCCAACAACACCTCGATGCGCGCCATCGGCGAAGCCCTCAGCTTCGATGATTTTGACGCCGTGGTTGGCGAAGCCGAAAAAATCGCCGCCTGGGCCATGGTCATGCCCGATTATTTTCCCGAGGGAAGCGGTGAAGGCACCAGCGCAAAACCGGCGATCTGGTCTGACTTTGCCGGCTTCAAGAATGCCGCCGCGGCGAACCACGAGGCCGCCAGGGACCTGATCAAAGCCGCGCAGAGCGAGGACGCCGCACAGGTGGGCGCGGCGCTGAAGGCGCTTGGTGCAAGCTGCAAGGCCTGCCATCAGAAATTCAAAAGCTGGTAGCCAGTCTCGGGCGATTGAGATGCATGCGGTGCCGGCAGCTACCAGGCCGGACGTAGAAGCGGCAGCGCATGCGCCGCCAGCTGCAGCGCCGCCATCAGCACCAGCCCGGCCATCAGCCTTTCGCGGCTGATCCGGCCATCAGCGCCGGTGATCCGGTGCGGGGCCTCGCTGGCGCGGCCGGTCACCATGGCGCGGGTCAGGTTGATTTTCTTGCCGAATTTGTAGACCAGAATGGCGACAAGGTGCATCACCACCAGCAGGATCAGCGCCAGCTTGGTACGGTGATGGATTTTGGTGGCAGCCTCGGACTGCGCCGGCGCCAGATGCGCCAATGGCCCGTCAAACAGAATGCCGTCGCTGGCGAACATTCCGGTCATGGCCATGAACCCGGTCACCGCCAGCAAGGCCAGCACCGAAAGTGCGGCCAGTGGCGAGTGCCCCGCCTCGCGCGGCTCCGATGCATCCGAACGTACCCGAAGCCACGCCAGCACCGCCCGTGGCGCGCGCACGAAATTCCTGAATCTGGCGTGATGCCCACCAACAAACCCCCACAACAGCCGGAAGGCGACAAGCGCCAGCACGGTAAGTCCGGATCTCTCGTGAAGATCCATACGTCCGATATTCGCTGTCACAACATTGGTGATGACAGCCGCTGCAAGCCCCCAATGGAACAATCGCAGGGGCAGATCCCAGACAAGAAGCCTGTCCGCCTTCGCTTCGGACATGGTCGGCTCGGACATGGTCGGCTCGGACATGGCTGCCCCCTTTTCGCTGTGCGCCAAGCGTTAGCAGAATTAACAAATTGTTTGACCTCAATTTTATGTGATCGCCACCATGGTTGGCCAGTTCAATTGTCACTGTTATCGTGGCGGCATGAACGACATGCACCACAAGCTGTTCAGCGATGCCGGCCATGGCGAGGGCGGTGCGCTTGATGCGCTGGCGGCACGCGATTCCGATATCGCGCGCATCCTTGCCACCCATGGCCCGCCGCCAGACCGCTCGCTGCCGGCGACCTACGACACGCTGGCCCGCGCCATCGTCGGCCAGCAGGTATCGCGGGTGGCGGCCTCGGCGATCATGAAACGGATGCGGGTACAGGGGTTCACATCCGCCGAGACCATTGCCGGCCTGACACCGGACGAGATGATGTCGGCCGGCCTGTCACGTCGCAAAGCGGAATATCTGGTCGGGATCGCCAGCGAAATTGTCAGCGGCCGCCTTGACCTGGCAGACCTTGCCAGCATGCCGGGCCAGGCGGTGCAGGAACGGCTTGTCAGTCTGCGCGGGGTCGGGGCCTGGACAGCCGACAATTTTCGGCTCTTCGCCCTTGCCGACATGGATGCCTGGCCAGCCAATGATGTCGCGTTGCAGGAGGCGATGCGGCGGCTGAAGACCCTCGAGAATCGCCCCGGACAGGCCGAGATGGAGGTTCTTGCCAGATCATGGCGGCCCTATCGCGGCGCTGGCGCACTTGTATTGTGGCATCTCTATGCCATCGAGGTGCGCAAGGTCGCCATCACGGATATCTGACCGGTCTATCCGAACAGGTCGCCCTGTCTATCATCGGATTTGCCATCATCGGATTTGCCATCATCGGCTTTGCGCTTGTGCTGGCCTGCTGTTTCGGCCGCAAGCGCCGCATCATCGAGCGGCGTCACCAGCTCCGGATGATCCTCTGCCACCCGGCCGACTTGCGGGCCAACACGATACCAGTTGAACAGGTTCGCCGGCGCGGCAACGCACAGCCTGGCCGCCACCGCCGGCCCGCCGGTCAGCCAGCCTTGCCATTTGTCCGGCGACAGCACCAACGGCTGGCGATGGTGGATGGCGGCGAGATCACCATTGGCGGCACTTGTCATCACCACGAACCTGTCCTCGTCGCCGCGCCGCAGCAAAAGCCCACCAAACGCCATGACCCCGCCATCGGACAGCTGCACATGCCAGGGCTGTTTCGGGGCCGACCAGTCATACCAGCCGCTGGCAACGACCAGGCAGCGACGATGCATGAACGCCTCGCGAAAGGTCGGTTTTTCAGCCGCGGTTTCCATCCGTGCGTTGATCAGGAAGCTGCGTCTCTCGCCACCCGGCGGCAGGCCCCATGCCGGAAAGATCGCCTCCGGCTGAAGTCCGGTCTGGGTGATGACAAGAGCGGCCTGCGACGGGGCCACATTCCATCGCGGCTGCAGATTGTCCATTACCGTCACCCCGAAAAGCCGCATCAGCTCTTCCGGAGAGGCGGTACTTGTAAAGCGGCCACACATGGCGTTGCCCCGGTCACAGAAATCGCAGGCATCATGCGACAGTTGCGGGTCCAGGCCAAGCCATAAGCGTGGCCGGCGCGTCGCCTGAATTCGGTGGCACTGACCGGCAAGCTGCGCTAAACCCGCTTCGCACGTGAAAGGCGAGGAATGACGGCGATGTCCGTGAAAGGTCAGGAACGTTCGACGCGGCGGCTCGATGTGTCGATGAGCGCGATTGAAGCTGCGGCGGCGATGCTCGCCGCCGGCGGGCTTGTCGCCTTTCCAACCGAAACGGTCTATGGACTTGGCGGCGATGCCTGCAACGCCGAGGCTGTCGCGGCCATCTTCGCGGCCAAGGGCCGGCCAGCCTTCAACCCGCTGATCAGCCATGTCGACAATGCCGACCATGCCTTTGCCCTTGGCGTGGCGACGCCGCCGGCGCGCGCGCTGGCGGCCCGTTTCTGGCCCGGCCCGCTGACGCTGGTCCTCACCCGCAAGGCGGATTGCCCGATCGCGCGCCTGACAAGCGCCGGCCTCGACAGGATCGCGCTTCGTGTGCCGGCAAGTAAGGCGGCACGGCAGCTGCTGATGGCCTTTGGCGGTCCGGTGGCAGCGCCAAGCGCCAACCCGTCGGGCCGGATCAGCCCAACACGCGCCGACCATGTTCTGGCCGGGCTGGATGGCAGGATTGATATCATTCTTGATGGTGGGCGCTGTGACAGCGGTGTTGAATCAACCGTTGTCGACTGCAGCACCGGCCGCGCCGTGATCCTGCGACCGGGCGGCGTCACCCGCGAGGCGGTGGCAGACTGTCTTGCCGAGGCCGGCCTTGAACTGGCACCGGCGGCCTCTTCGTCCGATACCGATCAACCGGCAGGCCCGGGCATGCTGGCAAGCCATTATGCGCCGCGCGCCGGTCTCGAGATGAATGTCACCAAGGTGCGGCCTGGCATGGAGATGATCGGGTTTGGCGATATCGAGGGGGCCGGCGCGGCCGGTCTCAATCTCAGTCCGACCGGCGATCTTGTCGAGGCTGCTGCCAATCTGTTCGACATGCTGCACCGGGCCGACGCCACCGGCACTAAGGTGATCGGCGTCGCGCCGATCCCCGCTCATGGCATTGGCGAGGCGATCAATGACCGGCTGCGCCGCGCCGCGACACCGAACGACACGCCGGGCAGGCTGACGTAGCGAGGCGGTCTGCGGCGTCACGTCGGTTGCCGATGGCCGGGTAACGGCGCTATGATGACCTCCTTATCCGCAGGAGGTCGCCATCTTGGCAACAGAACTGATCGCATCGCTTCGTGACATTGTCGGTGATCCGGGACTGAAAACCGATGCCGACGCAACCGCTTCGTTCCTGACCGACTGGCACGGGCAGTATCATGGAGCGGCGCTTGCCGTGGTGATGCCGGAAACAACGGAACAGGCCTCGCAGGTCATGGCCTTTGCCGACGCGCATGACATCGTCGTCGTGCCGCAGGGAGGAAATACCGGGTTCATGGGCGGTGCCACACCCGACTCCTCGGGCCACAGCCTTGTTCTGTCCCTGCGCCGTATGAACCGCATCCGCGAGATCGACCCCACCAACATGTCGATGACCGTCGAGGCAGGCTGCGTTCTGCAGACACTTCACGAGGCGACCGAGGCCGAGGGGCTCTATTTTCCGCTGAACCTGGCCGCGAAGGGAAGCTGCACCATCGGCGGCAATCTTGGCACCAATGCGGGCGGCCTGAATGTCGTCCGCTATGGCACCACGCGCGAGTTGACGCTCGGCGTCGAGGTGGTGCTGATGGGGGGGCGCGTCCTCAACCTTCTCAGTGGTCTTCGCAAGGACAATACCGGCTATGACCTTCGGCATCTGTTTGTCGGCTCGGAAGGCACACTTGGTGTCATCACCGCCGCGACGATGAAGCTGTTTCCGCAACCTGTCGCGCGTGCCACTGCCTTTGCCGAGGTGCGTGATGTGGACGCCGCGGTGCGGTTGCTACATCGCCTACAGGCTGCATCAGGCGGCGGGGTCGAGGCGTTTGAACTGATCCCGGCGGACATTCTGCATGTCGTCTTCCGGCACTTCCCCGAAATTCCGCAGCCCCTTGCCACCCGCGGGGCGATGAATGTGCTAATGGAAATCGGCAGCACCAACCCGGCCAGTGGCATGCCCGACGAGACAGGCGAAGCACCACTGCAGACCATCATCCAGGACACACTGGCCGCCGCCTTCGAGGACGGGCTTGTGATTGATGCCACCATCGCCAACAGCGAGGCGCAGCGCCGCGCGCTTTGGGATGTCCGCGAGATGGCACCTGAATCGCACAAGCGATCAGTGGGCGTGGTGCGTTCGGACATCTCGTTGACGCAATCGGCGCTTGCTCCCTTCTATGCCGAGATGGTCGACGGGGTGAAGACCATCGACCCGAATCTGTGGATTTGCGGCTATGGCCATATCGGCGATGGCAATCTGCATTTCAATCTTGTGGCCGATGAACGGAGCAACAGCGATTTCGCCGAGAAGAAGACCGATCTCTATGATCTGATCTATGACAAGGTGGCAAAATATGGTGGATCGATCAGCGCCGAGCATGGGATCGGCCAGACAAAGCGCGCGCAGCTTGCCAAGGTCAAGGCGCCGGAAGTGCTCGACGTGATGCGGGCCATCAAGGCATCCATCGATCCCAAGAATTTGATGAATCCCGGCAAAGTGATCTAACAGCCACCGCCATCCTGTGCGCGGCCGCGTGCGTCCCTTCCGGAGTCCCCGATGTCAAAGCCAAAATCATCAGCAGCGGTTCTAGCCTTCTGGTTCGAGGACAGCGAACCCGAGCAATGGTACAAGAAGGATCCGGCATTCGATGAAACCATCCGCGGGGGGTTCGAGGCGACGATCACCGCGGGGCTGGCTTCACGCCTTGATGGCTGGGCCGACAATGCAGAGGGGTGTCTGGCGCTGATCCTCCTCCTCGACCAGTTCACCCGCAATATCTACCGCGACAGCCCGCGCGCCTTTTCCGGCGACGAGATGGCGCTGGCGTTGAGTCTTCGATGTATTGACCGTGACTATCTGGCGCATGAGAACCAGGCCTATCGGCAATTCATGCTGATGCCGATGATGCATAGCGAGGATCTGGCGATCCAGGAGCGATCGCTGCCGCTTTTCGAGCGCCTGACCAACCCGCTGACACATGAATTCGCGGTGAAACACCGCGATATCATCGCGCGATTTGGCAGATTTCCGCACCGCAACGCCATTCTCGGACGACCATCCACCGACGAGGAGGTCGCATTCCTGACACAGCCGGGATCGTCCTTCTGACCAGCTGCAGGCCGGAGGCTACAGCGCGGCAAGCGCATCCTTTGCCTGCTGCGGCGTGACGTCACCGACATTCTGCTGTCTGATCCACCCGGCGCGCGCGCCAACCGGCGCCGACATTGACGGGTCGGTATCGCCGCCCATCACCATCAGCGTCGGCACACCGGTTTTGGCAGCCAGGAAAACTGGCCCCGTGTCATTGCCAACCACAGCATGCGCGCGCCCAAACAGCGCCGCGAGCGCGTCAAGGCCTGTCCGGTCCACCATATCGATGCAGCCTGGCGCATCACGCAACACCGTGTCGGCCGCCGCGCGGTCGGCGGCGGTACCGACGATCACCACCTTGCGTCCATCATGAAGAAAGCTGTTCGCCAGCACAGCATAGGATGATGCTGGCCAGCGTTTGCCGGGCTTTGCCGGCGAGCATCCGGGAACCAGTACCAAAGCCCCTTCACCATCATTCCCATGATCATCTGATGCAAGCCAGTCAAGCGATGCAGTTATTCCCCCGGCACCGCCCGCCATGCCGATGGCCACCTTCATCCTCTCGGCATTGTTCACACCGGTGAAATCCGGATAGGGGTCACTGGCGCCGGATGCGGTGCCGAGCCAGCGCGTTTTCGGCGGCGTCAGGAATTGATGATAGCGCGCGGTGCGACGACTGCATTGCAAGTCGATGATCATATCCCAAGGCGCATGAAACAGGCGCCGCATGCGAAAAAGTTGCGCCAGATTTAAAGCGGACGCACGCCGATCCTCGACGACCTCGTCAAACCAGGGCGCACGACGCGACAGTCCGGCAAAGGCAGGCGATGTCAAAAGCGTAATATGCGCGTCCGGCAGGCCATGCCGCAGGCCGGCAAAGGCGTCAAACCCCTGTACCAGATCGCCAAGGGCCCCATGCTTGATCACCAGAATTCGCGGGTTTCCCACACCGGAACCTTTTCTGTTCTGCAGATTAAAATGCCCTGCGCGCGTGCAAAGCCTGTTGTCTTGCGACGGCTGTAGCATAGAATGACGCATGCCCGCCATCAATCATGCCAAACGGACCGTGCCGCGTCATGACATCTGACAAACCAGCGGAGACCACCTCGCTTGCCGCCATCGCGCCATCGCCCCGTATCGATGTCATGCTGCCGTCAAAGGAGCGATTTGGGCCGGCGAATGCCGGTGCCATTTCCGGTGTGGTTCTTGACCAGATACGCAACAGCGCCACGCCGGATTGTTTCCGCGTTGTCGGCACAGCTGTGGATCAGCCATTCGAGGGCATTGCCTTTCACGGCCTTCGCCCGCGGCATGCCTGGCTGCGTGGTGGCAATATAGGGTTTGCCGCCGCCTATCTAGATTCACTGCGTGGCGTTCCGTCACCCGATCTTGTCGAGGTTCACAGCCGGTGCCATGTCGCAGCCTATCTGAAAACAAAGCGGCCGGATCTGCGCGTGGCCCTGTATCTTCACAATGATCCCCGCGACATGAAAGGCAGTCGCAGCGTTTCCGAAAGACGCCGGCTTCTTGAATCGATGGCGGCCGTGATCTGTGTCAGCGACTATATCCGCGCCTGTTTCCTCGACGGCCTGGATCAGGCGGGCAACCTTGCCAGCAAGGTGGCGACGGCCCGCAATGGCGCGACGCGCTGGCTGAAGACACCGGCTCCCAAAAAACCGATGATCCTGCTTGCCGGGCGCATGGTGCCGGAAAAAGGCATCCTTGAATGCGCGCTG
>Ga0181581_10000516_pt1 | contig 29286 bp, 27 predicted proteins | sample 071ome_22_FD_132433 | JGI IMG/M metagenome (GOLD analysis project Ga0181581, IMG submission 132433) | Coastal salt marsh microbial communities from the Groves Creek Marsh, Skidaway Island, Georgia - 071404AT metaG (megahit assembly) | ecosystem: Environmental > Aquatic > Marine > Intertidal... | reverse complement strand
TATTGATTATGTACAAGGTAATGCGGAGGTTTTACCATTTTCTGATAATAGTTTTGATTGTATAACAATTGCATTTGGTTTGCGTAACGTGACGGATAAGGCAAAGGCATTGCGTTCAATGTATAACAAATTGAAATATGGGTCGCAAGTTATGATCCTGGAGTTCTCAACGATTGTCGTGCCATTATTGCAAAAGATTTATGATAAATATTCGTTTGAATTAATCCCACGTATCGGTAATTGGGTGGCAAAAGATGAAGCCAGTTATCGCTATCTGGTTGAATCGATTCGTATGCATCCAGATCAGGACTCATTAGCCAGCATGATGCAGAAAGCCGGTTTTGGAAAGGTTAATTATTTAAATTTATCCGGTGGTATTGTTGCCATCCATCGTGGATATAAATTATGAGTGATGCTGCAACAGAATTAAACTGGTTATCACATTTTGATAAATGGATTAACCGCGCGTTACAACTTGATCAAGAAACGCTGGATAGACTCGCCGACCTTGAAGGCAAGGTAATTGCCTTTGAATTCAGAAACACGGAGATGACACTCTATCTTTTGCCGCATTCACGTGGTGTTATGTTTAAAAAGTGTTTTGCTAAGAAAGCAGATATCTTGATTAAGGGAACGCCGTTAAATTTTTTTAGCATGATGATCGCTGATAAAACAAAACAGAATGTTATGTCGGCTGAAATGGAGTTGATTGGTGATATTGGTCTGGCGCAACGTTTTCAATTTATTATGCAGGATATGGATCTCGATTTTGAGGAACCCTTATCGAAATGGTTTGGAGATACAGCCGCGTATCAGTTAGGGCGTTTCTTCAGGCATTCAAGGCAGTTTGTTTTGAATACCAGCAAGATTCTTGCTGATGATGTCAGTGAATATCTGCGTTTTGAAAATGAAATGTTACCTGATGATTTACTGGTAAAAGAATTCAATGATGGTGTTGATAAATTAAGGGAAGACCTTGATCGATTAACATTACGTTTACAAAAACTGGAAGCAAAGGCTAACGAAAAGGCTTAAGTATAATGGAACAATTCCTGCGCATACTGACAATTCAACGCATACTCATTAAATACGGGCTGGATGAGTTTATCTTTGCTACACATCTGTTTCGCCCTTTTCGTTTTATATTTTATATCTTTCCCTGGAACTGGTTTGGCAGAACAAAATGGTCTCGAGCCGTACGATTAAGAAAGGTATTGGAAGAGTTGGGTCCAATCTATGTCAAACTGGGTCAGATATTATCGACTCGACGAGATTTAATCCCGCCAGACATTGCAGTAGAGTTTACCAAGTTACAGGATAACGTACCGCCGTTTTCTGGTGAATTGGCCAAGCATATAGTTGAAAAGGCCTATGGTAAATCGATAGAAGATGTTTTTCTTGAGTTTGATGCAACGCCACTGGCGTCTGCTTCTGTTGCGCAGGTTCATAGCGCCATATTAAAGGATGGTCGACAATATATTATTAAAGTTATTCGTCCTGATATTGAACGAATCATTCGACGAGATCTTGCGCTTCTGCACATGCTTGCTGATAAAGCAGAAAAATATTACCCCAAAGGTAAGGCATTAAGATTTTCAGGAGTTGTCGCCGAGTTTGAAAAGACGCTTTACAACGAACTCGATTTACAACGTGAGGCTGCAAATGCATCTCAATTAAGACGTAACTTCGCTTATGAAGAACGTTATTACGTGCCAGAGGTAAATTGGGAATTAACTAAACGTAATGTGCTGGCAATGGAAAAGATTAGTGGTATTTCTGTCAGAAATATTGATGCATTAAAAGAAGCCGGAGTTGATCTAAAATGGCTGGCTGAATACGGTGTGCAGATATTTTTTACACAGGTGTTTCGGGATAACTTTTTTCATGCTGATATGCACCCCGGTAATATCTTTGTTGAACCCCAGCAGAATGGTAAGCCAGCAAAAGTGAATGTTGTTGATTTCGGTATCATGTGTTCACTCACAGAGTTTGATCAACATTATCTTGCCCATAATTTTCTTGCCTTTCTTAATCGTGATTATCATCGTGTTGCTGCCTTGCATATTGAATCAGGTTGGGTGCCTAGAGATACACGCATGGATGAACTGGAGTCGTCCATTCGCTCCGTTTGTGAACCATTACTTGATAGACCGATGCATGAAATATCGTTTGGCGAATTACTGCAACGCTTATTTCAGATAGCGCGTAGTTTTAATATAGAGATCATGCCGCAACTTATTATGTTGCAAAAAACAATTATCAATATTGAAGGTATTGGTCGTCAGCTTTATCCGGATCTTGATCTATGGAAAACAGCGCGCCCTGAACTTGAACGCTGGATGGAACAACGCATTGGTTTACGCGGCGTGATTAAAGACGCAAAAATAAATATACCCAAATTAATAGAACGATTGCCTAACTTACCAAACCGTATTGTCGATGTGATGGATCGTTTGTATGAAGGCAAACTAGAGCTCGAAAATAAATCACAAGAGATTCATGAGTTACGGCAGGAAATGCAGACTTATAACAAGCGTACGGTTTTAGCAGTTGTAGGTTCAGGGTTTCTATTAAGTTCATCTATTATCTATGCATTAGATAATACAATGCATGGCGAATTTTTATCCGTGCCGATCGTTTCATGGTTATTGGGTTTTGCCGGGATGTTATTGCTATACCTTTCATGGCAGGATAAGTAATCCAGACAATTTTTAATAACTCGATGGAAATTATTTATTAATCAATAAAACCTAGGTTTCTATTTCTTTTCGTATTACATTTCGCCTACTAAATTTTTACATACTTAAGGAAATCCAAATGTCAGCTCAAATCATTATGAAAAGCGGCGAAGCGACTGTATTTGCTGCTGAAGGGCAGTTTACTGATGCCATGCCTGAAATTGTTATCGGTGATATTAGTGGTCCTGTCGGCAATGCTTTTGCCAATCTCATGGGGCAAACCGAAGGGCATACGAGAATGTTTGCTATTCGCGCTTGTAACCAACAAGTTAAACCAGCAACGCTAATTGTTCCAAAGGTGACGATTAAATCAACAGCTTATGTGAATTTATTAGGTGGTCCCGTACAGTCTGCGATCGCAGATGCCATGTTGGATTCGGTTATCGATGGCATTATCCCTAAAGATTACGCAAATAATCTATGTTGTATCGCGATGGTCTGGATTGCGCCTGAATGTATTACTGATAAAAATCTTGATCGTAAAGATTTGTATCGTTGTAATTATGAAGCGATGAAAATTGCCGTTAAGCGTGCAATGAATGATGAGCCAACACTTGATCAATTAATTGAAAATCGAAACAAGATTCATCATGAAATGTATAACCCAGAGACGGGGGAATCAATCTGGTAATTAATCGAGACAGCTTCATTAGCATTTAACCTACTTTCTTTAAATGAATTGCCAGACCTTTTAAAACATTTAATGCTTCATATAATTGATAATCAGTTTCGACCAATGACGGTTTATCTGATTTCTTATTATCTGATTTTTTCCTATTGTTTTCCTCTTCTTCATTGCCATTTGATAAATGACCGCTTAAATCAGATTCTTTTATAACACCTATCCCGTTATCAACAGCACTTTGAAAGCGAACAGGTTGAATGATGATGTCTGGCTTAATACCCGATGCCTGAATCGAACGACCAGAAGGTGTGTAGTAACGAGCTGTCGTTAATTTCAAAGCAGCTTCATCATTCATCGGTAGAATAGTTTGCACTGAACCCTTGCCAAAAGTTTGTTCACCCATAATGATAGCTCGTTCATGATCCTGTAAGGCGCCCGCAACAATCTCTGATGCCGAAGCAGAACCACCATTGACCAGTACAATGACGGGGGCATTTTTTAGAATGTCAGAAGGCTTGGCAGTAAATTCCAATTTTGAGTCCTGTATGCGACCTTCGGTATAAACAATTAAACCACTATCCAGAAATAAATCAGATACACCAACAGCTGCATTTAAAATGCCTCCAGGATTATTTCTGAGGTCAAGAATTAAGCCGGTTAATCCTTCCTTGCTTTCCTTTTTTAGTACTTCGATTTTTAATCGTAAATCTTCTGCAGTATGCGCCTGAAAGTTTGAGATGCGGACGTAACCATAACCGGGTTCCAACATGCGGCCTTTAACACTTTTCACCATAATGACATCACGTACAACTTCAATCATTAATGGTTTTTCTTCGCCTTCACGTAAAACTGTCAGAGTGATTGAGCTTCCGGGTTTACCACGCATGATGGCAACAGCTTCATTCAAACTCAGACCTTTTACTGATTGGTCATCAAGCCGGACAATAATATCACCTGCTAAAATACCTGCACGACTCGCAGGTGAGTCATCAATAGGTGAAATAACTCTAACAAAACCATCTTCCATCCCGACTTCAATGCCCATACCGCCAAACTCGCCGGTCGTGCCTTCCTGTAGTTCGGTATATTCTTCTTTATTCAAATAGGCAGAGTGTGGGTCAAGTCCTTCTAGCATGCCGCGAATGGCGTTCTCAATCAATTGGCGATCATCAATGGTTTCGACATAATCATTTTTTACCTTGGCAAAGACTTCAGTAAATGTTCGCAACTCATCTAGGGGTAAGGTGCCAACTTTATTCTCTTCTTCAGTATTTGCAAAGGTATTGAAGGTAGGGATTATAATTAAAGCTGCGATCGGAAAGACCCGTTTAAAAAACATTATTTACTCCGTTTGTGTCAAATATGGAAAGTCTGACTATGTATGCCTAATGGGGTTCAGAAAATTATACTGGCTAGCATACAATCGCAGCAGTGTTCATGACAAGGCGGCTTTGCGTCGTTTAGCCTTTACACCATTGTGAAGGATTCATTGGTTCTGCGCCTTTTCTGATCTCGAAATATAATGCCGTATTACTTTGACCGCCGCTATCACCGACGGTTGCTATGGTCTCGCCAGCAAATACCCAGTCACCTGTGTTTTTAACCAAATTTTGATTATGCCCATACAGGGTCATATAGCCATCGCCATGATCGATAATGATCAATAAACCGAGGTTTCTGAACCAGTCGGCAAAGACTACCTTACCGGTGCTGACAGCATTAACTTGCGTTCCAGCTTCTGCATCAATTAGTACGCCTTGCCAGCGAAGATTACCCCCTTTTTTCAGATTACCAAAACGCTTTAATAATTTACCATTAACCGGCCATTTCAATTTGCCTTTTTGAGTATTAAATGGCGGCATATTTTTAAATATACCGATGGAGGCAGTTTCTTTCTTTTCTATATCAGTGAGTAGCTCTTCCAGTTTTTTCTCATTTTCCTGCAGGGTATGTAACTCAATACCTTGCTTATTAATAAATGCTTTCAGACGCGCGATAATATCTTGGCGTGAGGAACGGTATAGATGAAATTCATTTAATTCTGTTTCGTAATTAACCCTATGCATTTCCAATTGTTGTGTTTCATTTTCGATTGATTTTTGAATAGTCGTAATCTCATCAAGCGTCTTTTTAACCTGATGGATTCGTTTGCTACGTAAGCGATTATGATAATCATAATAGGCCATAGCTCGGCCAACATAGGTAGGGTCTTGTTGATTAAGTAATAGTTTAATATAGTCATTTCTACCCATCTGGTAAGCTGAACGAATTTGTTTGGTAAATGCCTTACGTTCACTATTTAGGCTTTGTTTCATTTCTTCCCGTTCAAAACGTAATTGCTCAAGTTCATGGTGTTTCTGTTTAATCTTCAGTTGTGTGCCGTGGATCTGTGTCAGCTTGTTCGCAGTTTCTACTTCATTTTTACGAAGTTCTTTAGCCATTAAGTCGATTTCATTTTTTGCGTCTTTTATTAGACTTTCGACATCTTTGATTTTTGAACGAATACTTTCCAGCTCGATTTCATTCTGTTCGTTGTCACTGGTTTGGGCGAGTAATGAAAGAGTGAAGAAAATGCCGATGAATAATAATAAATATCGATTTGGCATTTTAGATTAATGAAGTATTTAAATTTCTTCCAATAACTGGATTAATGAATCGCCTGTCATTTCCTCTGGTTGAGGTAAGCCCATCATATTAAGCATGGTTGGCGCAATATCTGATAATGAGCCTATGCGATCCGGTTTAAATTTTGCATTGCGACCAATGTAGATCAAAGGCACTAGGTTACTGGTGTGGGCAGTGTGTGGTTGTGATTTGATCTTTTCAGTGGTGTAGGCGCGTAGCTGTTCAGCATTACCATGATCGGCAGTGATTAGGATCTCACCGCCTACTTTTTTTGTAGCCGTTACAATTTTACCCAGACATTCATCAATGACTTCGACAGCTTTTATTGATGCTTGAAAGTCTCCGGTATGGCCCACCATATCCGCATTAGCAAAATTACAGATGATCATGTCATATTTTTCTGCCTCAATTGCATCAAGCAAATTTTCCGTTATCTCATAAGCGCTCATTTCCGGTACTCGATCATAAGTATTCACATGAGGCGATGGAACGAGAATACGATCTTCACCTTCAAATACAGTTTCTTCACCACCATTAAAAAAGAAGGTGACATGGGCATATTTTTCCGTTTCCGCAATGCGCAGTTGTTTTAAACCAAATTTGGTAATGTATTCGCCCAGCACATTTTTTAATTTTTGCGGGGGAAAGGCAACCGGGAATTCATAATTGTCCTTATATGAAGTCAGGCTGACAAAGGCGGCCAGCTCAGGAAAATGTTCACGGGTAAACGCCTGAAAACCCGGTTTGGTAAATGCTCTGGCAAGTTGTCGGGCACGGTCCGCACGGTAATTTGCAAACACCATGACATCGTCGGTTTTCACAATAACTGGTCGCATATCTTTAGGTACTATCGCAGTAGGTTTAATAAATTCGTCTGTTTCACCCCGCGCATAGGCCATATCAAGAGCAATAAATGGATCAGCTGTAGTATATTCAGCCTTGCCCTGGCTGATGAGATCATAGGCAAGTTGTGTGCGTTCCCAGCGCTTGTTTCTATCCATGGCATAGAAGCGTCCTATGATTGAGGCAAATCGGCCAATGCCAAGTTCTCGCATTTTAATCTGTGCATTATGTATCGATTCCATTGCCGATTTAGGTGGCATATCACGACCATCGAGAAAGGCATGCAGATAAAGCTCTTTAGCTCCGCATTGAGCGGCAAGCTCCATTAGGGAAAAGATATGGTCTTCATGGCTATGTACGCCACCGGGTGAAAGTAGACCAAGAATATGGATTGCCCGATTGTTCTCAACAGCTTTTTTGAATGACTTGGTCAGGGTGTCATTTTGAAAAAAACTGCCATTTTCGATTGATTTGGTGATTCGAGTAAATTCCTGATCGACAACCCTGCCAGAGCCGAGATTCATGTGTCCTACTTCCGAATTGCCCATTTGTGAAGCAGGCAGGCCGACATCAATACCTGAAGCGCTGATCAGTGAGTGAGGATGTTGGTCCCAGAGCTTTTCCCAATTAGGTTTATTCGCGGTATATATTGCATTATATGTGGTGTTATCCGTATGGCCCCAGCCATCCAGAATGATCAAAATTGCAGGTTTATGCTTGATTTGCATCGGGAAACGTAATGTGAATTATCTGACAGTGTCGAATAATAAAATAAGAGTGCAACTGGCTGTTTAAACATCGCGCATGTTAGCATGAATATTGCGGTTACTTCACGTGCCAAATTAATTTATGCCAAACAGTGTTTTGTCTCGTGTTTGAATCACGTATTATAGGCCCCTTTTTCAAGCCTAATTAAAGTTACCCATGGAACTATTACCCGAATTTATCGCCAATCATCTTTTTTTGTTTATGTTATTGATCTCTATTCTGATGCTGCTGGGATGGAATATTTTTGGAGATGCGATAAGTGGAGTGCCAATTATCACGCCGAATGAAGTCACTCGACTGATGAATCAGAATGATGCACAGGTGCTAGATATCCGCAAAGAATCTCAGTTTGAGGATGGGCATATTATCAATGCGATGAATATTTCCCTTGAACATCTTGCACATCACCACAACAAACTTAAGCGGCATCAGGTGAATGGCGTGATTTTTTGTTGTGATACAGGTTCAGTGTCACCAAAAGAAGCCAGAAAATTGATGAACGAAGGTTATGAGAAGGTTTATTGTCTCAAGGGTGGGTTTCAGGCCTGGAAGACTGCCGGATTACCCGTGACCAAAGGAAAAAAATAATTCTTAAGAATAAATATGATAGATAAATCAGCCTCAAAAGAATTTCTGGAAGAAGCCCAATTTTCTATGCAAAAAGTGTATGTGAAAGATATTTCATTTGAAACGCCAAATAGTCCATTAATATTTAAAGACGAATGGAAACCTTACGTTGATATGCACATAACGAATGCAGCAAAAAAGATTGAAGGTCATCTATATGATGTCGTCTTGTCTGTCACGGTGACGGTTAAGGTTGGCAAGAAGGTAGCTTATCTGGCTGAAATTAATCAGGCAGGTATTTATCTATTAAAGAATATACCTGATGAATTAATTGACCGAGTGCTTGCAACTGCATGCCCGAATATCCTATTTCCATTTGCGCGGGAAGCGTTGTCTAATTTGGTGACACGCGGAGGATTCCCGCAATTATTATTGGCACCAGTTAATTTCGATGCACTATATGAACAACAAATTCAAAATCGTAATGCGCAACAAACTTCTACCAAACATTAACTATTTATGAGTAAATCACGAGCAACACTAGTAATGGGAGCAGGGTCGTGGGGTACTTCGCTAGCACTTGTATTAGCGAAAAATGGTCATGATATTTATCTCTGGGATATCGATCAGAAATTAATACAAATAATGCAAAACGAACGTGAAAACGTTCGTTACATACCGTCGGTTACGCTACCAGACAATATTTTTCCAATCAAAATATTAGATAGTGTGCCGCAAGATATAGATTTGTGTTTATTGACAGTGCCGTGTCATGCGTTACGTGCGAGTTTAAAACTGGTTTCACATCTTAAGTCTTTAACATTTTGTCTAGCCTGTAAGGGGTTTGAGCCTGAAACACAAAAGCTGAATCATACTGTTGTACTGGAAGAGTATCCTGATGCTGTTGTAGCCGTGCTAACGGGCCCTTCATTCGCCAAAGAGGTGGCAAAGGGTTTGCCAACAGCTGTGACTATTGCAGCGGCTACTCTGGACTCTGCTCAACAGGTCGCTGATTATTTTCATAGTGAATATTTTCGCATTTATACCCATGATGATTTGATTGGTGCTCAGATTGGTGGTGCAGTAAAAAATGTTATAGCGATTGCCGCAGGTATTGCCGATGGGCTGGGTTTTGGTGCCAATACACGAGCCGCATTGATCAGCCGAGGTTTGCGTGAAATTATGCAACTAGGTTTGGCATTGGGTGCGAAACCGGAAACTTTTATGGGGCTTTCCGGTTTGGGTGATTTGGTTCTAACCTGCACAGATGACCAATCACGTAACCGTCGTTTAGGTATGTTATTAGCAAAAGGTTTAACAGTTGAAGAATCAAGTCAGGCGATTGGTCAATCTATAGAAGGATTAAAAACAGCTGTGGAAGTGAACCAACTTGCTAAATCGCTAAAGGTTGAAATGCCGATTACGGTGCAAGTTTTCAATGTAATTACAGATAAAATTCAACCATGTGAAGCAGTGCAAAATTTATTATCACGTGAGCAAAAAACAGAAATTGATTAATTATTAAAATATCAATAATTTAATAGATTTCGCAGTCTCAACAACAGCAAAAAATCCTCAAAAATTCATTATACTTCTTATTAGAAGTTTCTTGATTTATATTGCTGTGAGAAAAACTGCCTATCTAATCAGCTTGTTATGTTTGGGTTGCTTTTTTGTAATACAGACTTTTGCCGGCGATATTTAGGTCACCATGAATGGGCAGGTGAATAGTCGCATTTTGGTATAGTGTATTTAACAGGAAATGCGGATGGGAATCCTGAAGTCATTAATAACACCATAGATATAAACGACGATATCATAAAGACAAGCACTAGTGCCGACATGGCAGGTGCCTAGGCGATGGTGGTTTTACAGCGGATACTTTTGGTCAGGTAGAGCGTTAGGATGAAAGTATAGGCGGTAATGGCGCTAACGGCACAATGAGTACCAAACCATTTGCTATGATGACAGCAAATATCATGTCGAGAGACTTTGGTCCTAACGTAAACTGTTTAGCTCATTTATTTCTGTCAACTATATTAAATGCACCTATTATTGATGCGTCTTAACGAAAGTTAAAGTCCTGTTGTCGTAAAGCCTCATACAAAACTATGCTGACGGAGTTGGATAGATTAATACTTCGACTTTTTTTTAGCATAGGTATACGAATAACACTGTCCGGTAAGTATGTATTTCTAATATCATCTGGCAGACCTCGAGTTTCTGGCCCAAAGATTAAACTGTCTCCGGCTTGGAACTGGCAATCGTGATAGTTGCGTTGGCCCTTGGTCGAAATTGCGTAGTGATTACCCGTTTTATTAGCTTTTAAAAAGTCCTGATAGTTGTCATAGTGATGTACAATAGACATATCGATGTAATCGAGACCGGCGCGTCGAAGGCTTTTATCATCCATAGTAAAACTCAAAGGGTGTATAAGATGAAGCTTCGCGCCTGTGTTGGAACAAAGCCTGAGTATATTGCCGGTGTTGGGTGGAATTTCAGGCTCAAATAGAACAATATTAAACATAATTAAATTGTACCGTGATTAGTATCTAAATCCATGAATTCCAGAAATAATCAAACTCAAACTGATCTATCTAAAATTGCCATAAATTTTTGTGGGTTGTCCTTTAACTCACCTTTAGTACTACTTTCAGGCTGTGTTGGCTTTGGTGAGGAATATACGCGTATTAATGGTTTTTCAAATACTGATGTCGGTGCAATTTGCCTTAAAGGTACTACGCTTGAACCTAGACTGGGCAATCCAACGCATCGTCTGGCGGAAACCTATATGGGAATGATTAATGCGATTGGCTTGCAAAACCCGGGTTCGAAAATAGTTGTTGATGACTATTTACCGAATCTAGATTTTTCGGAGACTCGTTTCATCGCTAATTTATCTGGTTCGACAGTTGAAGAATATGAAGCCGTTACACGTATCTTTGATGATTCCCCGATTGATGCAATGGAGATAAATATCTCTTGCCCGAATGTCAGAGAAGGTGGTGTTGCCTTTGGTAATAACCCGGATATGTCTGCACGAGTTGTAGAGGCTTGTAGACGCGCAACGAGTAAGCCAATCATTACTAAACTTTCCCCCAATCAAACTGATATTGCTGAAAATGCCAGACGTTGTATAGAGGCAGGGACAGATGGTTTTGCTGTAATTAATACTCTGATGGGTATGGCGATTGATATAGAGCAGCGAAAACCAATCATTGGTAATAATCAGGGTGGCTTATCAGGGCCTGCGATCAAACCGATTGCACTATTAAAAGTGCATCAGGTATATCAGGTGGCAAAACAACATAACATTCCTATTATTGGCCAGGGTGGTATAACACGCATAGAAGATGTGATTGAGTTTTTAATTGCTGGCGCATCCGCGATCGGTTTAGGGACAGCACTTTTTTATGAACCCTTGATCTGCCCAAAGCTAAATCAGGGAATTATTGATTATCTGGATAAAAATGATTTTAAACATGTGTCTGAATTAGTCGGGACTTTGCAACTACATGGTGGGTGATTATTGTTTTTCTTTTTCTGTTCGTTTTAAAAATACCTGCATTTCTTTTTCCGCTTGTTTATCGCCATTTTTTTTCGCAATGTTAATTCCCTGTTGATAAGTAGCTGCAGCGTCATCTATTTTTCCAGCAGCATATAAAATTTTTCCAAACAGTTTCCATGCTGCTGAATAGTCTTTGTTAAACTTAATGGCTTCTTCAATATGTAGTATGGCATCTGCATATTGTGTTTCTTTTAAGTATTCATTTGCAAGACTGTAACGTAACAATGCGTTATCTTGCCCGGCACTCAACAATTTGGTTAAAGTTTCAATTCTTGAAGGCATATGTTTATGGTTTCTCCGCCACGATCATGGCTTGGTCACGAAAACCTTTTTGAATGTTTCCAATGTTACCTTCTTCGTGATACGCGCGGATGCTCCAATTATCAAAGAATCGTAATAATTCATTTTTAGTGAGTCGATATGCCGGATTGTCAGGGCCAATGTTGCCAACACGTTCCTGAGTAAATGTTTGATATAAGATAAGTCCACCTGTACGGACTGCTGATTTTAATTCGGGTATTAAACCTCTTTCTAGGTAACGACTAACGACGATCACATCAAAGCTATTTTTTTCAGGTGGTAGTTTCCTAACATCTCTTATTTCAGTATGTATATCAACTCTCTGTTGTTTACAGTAAGTATTTAATTGATTAATTGCGACGTCAGATATATCCCATGCATAAGATTCCATACCGGCTTTTTGTAAAAAAATTGCATTGCCAGCATGCCCGCAAGCAAGATCCAGAGCCTTACCTGTATTGGGCAAGAGATGTTGATATAAGACTAGTACATCAGCTGCAGTTACATCATTAATGGACTTTCCACGATATCGTGAATTCCATTTTTTCCGGTCAGGCATATTTAGCGGCGCCAGAAGGTAGGTGTTAAAATCACGAGCAAGGTGAATATTTCAAGTCGTCCAAGCAACATTGCAAAGCATAAGATCCATTTTGCTACGTCATTTATGTTCGCGTAATGTAAGCCGACGTCACCTAGACCAGGCCCTAAATTATTCATACATGCGGCTAGCGCTGAAAAGGCTGTAATCTGATCAAGTTGTGTGGCCATGAGAGCTAATAATAAAAAAGAAAATATAGCGATATATACGGCGAAAAAACCCCATACAGCTTCAATGATACGTTCCTTGATAGGCTTGTTACCTATTTTAATAATGAAGAGAGCATTTGGGTGGACTAAACGTTTGATCTCTCGAATACCTTGTTTGAAAAGTAATAAAATACGTATGACCTTGATACCTCCACCGGTTGAACCTGCGCAAGCACCTATAAAACTAGAGAATAATAATAATAATGGTAGAAAACCGGGCCAGCTTTGATAATCAGTAGTAGTAAAACCTGTTGTCGTCATAATGGATACAGCTTGAAAGACACTGTCTTCCAAAGCTTTAAAAAAATTGTTGTAACCACCGATGATGACATGATAGCCAGCACTGATAATACAAATGAGCAACAGGATAGTGAGATAGGCTTTTAATTCATCATCCTGAAAGTACAAACCCAAAGATAAATTGCGCAAGGCCATAAAGTGTAAGCTGAAATTAATACCAGCTATCAGCATGAATAAAATCGCAACACCTTCGATCAATGGACTTTGAAAATAACCCATACTTGTGTCATGAGTAGAAAAACCACCAATAGAGATTGTGGAAAAGCTATGCGCAATCGCATCAAACACATTCATGCCGGCTAGCCAATATAGCAAAGCGCAAATGACGGTCATGGTTAAATAAATATACCACAATGCCTTTGCTGTCTCGGTAATACGAGGTGTAAGTTTTGTATCTTTAACAGGCCCCGGTGTTTCTGCCCGGTAAAGCTGCATGCCCCCAATACCTAACATGGGTAAGATGGCGACTGCTAATACGATGATACCCATACCACCTAGCCATTGCAGCTCATGTCGATAAAACTGAATTGATTGAGGCAGGTAGTCGATGCCCATTAATATGGTTGCACCTGTAGTGGTTAAGCCGGATATAGATTCAAATACAGCATCAGTTATAGATAGAGTCGGTGATTCGGCCAAAACGAGTGGCACACTACCAATTAACCCCAATCCTGCCCAAAACAAGACAACGACAACAAAGCCATCACGAAGACGTAGTTCTTTTTTGATATTTCTTACCGGATACCATAATAAAAGCCCCATAGAAAAAATAATAAAGAATGCGGTAATAAAGGGTAGTAATGTTTTATCGTCATAAATTACTGATACCAGCATAGGTGGCACCATCGTGAAACTAAATAACCAAAGTAGAAGGCCGAGAATTCGTTGTATGACTGATAATTGCATAATAATGGATTAATAAATTACAGAAAGGTAATGCCAACCTGGAACAATGATTCAACATCGGAAACATGTCTTTTATTAGCAACAATTAATATCACATGGTCTTCTGCTTCTATCATTATTTCTGATGTTGCGATAATAACTTTATTATTTCTGATGATGGCACAAATGACTGCGCTTTCCGGTAGTTCAAGGTCATTAATCTTTTTACCAACAACCTTTGATGAATGTTTGTCGCCATGTGCAATCGCTTCTATTGCTTCGGCTGCTCCACGTCTTAAGGTATGAACCATTGCGACGTCACCTTTTCGCACATATGCAAGCAGGCTGCCTATGGTTGACTGTTCAGGTGATATTGCAATATCGATGGTATTACTTTGCACCAAATCAACATAGGCGGAGCGATTAATTAATGCCATTACTTTCTTTGCACCAAGTCGTTTTGCCAACATAGCAGAAATAATATTTGCCTCATCTGAATTGGTCATCGCGCAATAAAAATCGGTATGTTCAATATTTTCTTCTAATAATATTTCTTCATCGGCGGCATCACCATTTAATACGATGGTATTCTTAAGAACTTCCGAGGCTTGATGCGCACGTTCGGCATCGAGCTCTATTACCTTGACCTTATATTTTTTTTCTAGACTATGTGATAAACGTAAACCAATGTTTCCGCAGCCGGTAATCATGATGCTTTTAGTTGGGGCTTCTTTTTTTCTGATAGCTTGTAATAATTTATGAGTACAATCAGATGAGCTGATAAAAAAGACTTCGTCTTCAGCTTTAATCACTGTGTCATCATCTGGTATTACAGCCTTATCTTTACGAAAAATGAGCACTATTTTGTAATCGATGTTTCCTAACTCATGTTTTAAACTCGATAGAGTATGATTAACCAAACGACCATCATAAGTTGCTTTTAATGCGACTATCTTTGCTTTACCGTTGGCAAAATCCAGTACCTGTAATGCCCCCGGATGAGCAATAAGCTGTTCTATATATTCAGTTACCAGTTTTTCCGGACTGATGATTACATCAACTGGTAATGCTTCCTGCGCAAATAGAGGTGAATTTTTTAGATATTCATTTTCTCTTATGCGAGCAATTTTTGTTGGTGTGTGGAAAAGTGTATAAGCAACCTGACAGGCGATCATGTTTACTTCATCGCTATTGGTGACGGCCAGAATCATATCGGCATCTCTAGCACCAGCTTTTTCCAGAACAGAAGGGTGGCTGGCAGTTCCCGTTACTGTTCTTAAATCATAGCGTTCACTAACTATCTGTAGTGCAGCGGGATTATTGTCAACCAGAGTAATGTCGTTATCTTCATTGACAAGATTTGAAGCGACGGAAATGCCAACCTGACCAGCTCCCAGAATTATTATTTTCATTTCAAATCAATTCCTAGAGTTTTTAATTTTCTATACAGATGAGTGCGTTCTACGCCGATAGCGTTAGCGACTTTACTTACACTGCCGTCCGTTTTTTTTAATTGATATTCAAGATAGGCTTTTTCAAATTTTTCTCGCGCTTCTCGTAGTGGTAAATCAAAGTTAAAACCGGTTTGATTCTCTGTGGTCTGTTTTTCATGTAAGTAACCCAAGCCACTATCGACCTCATCAACATCAATTACTTCTTCATTACCCAATATCAGAAAGCGTTGCACCAGGTTTTTTAATTCACGGACATTGCCGGGCCAGCTATAACCTCTCAAACGATTTTGGGCCGCAACACTAAATCGTCTATATGGTAAACCTTCATTTTCGATAAAGTAGTTCACGTAGTAGTCAAGTATAGCGGGTATATCTTCATAATGTTCATTAAGCGCCGGAATCGTTATAGGGAGTATATTGAGTTGATAAAAAAGGTCATCCCGGAACTGACCATTTTTAACCAGTTCCTCCAGTTTATGTCTGGTCGCTGCGATAATGCGCGTATCAAGCCCCTTGCTGTCAGGGTTACCTACCGGACTAAATCTTTTTGTTTCCAGAGCATTGTGCAATTGTGCCTGCATATCAGGCGTCAGTTCAGCAACGTCTTTTATATATAGACTTCCGCCAACGGCTCTATCCAGATAGCCTTCTTTATGTTGATTATTACTTTCCAGACCAAATAGTTCAGCTTCAGCATGTTCTTTGCTGAGAGTTGAAACACTTAATGTTACGAATGGTCCTGCAGCACGATGACTGATTGAATGTAAATAACGTGCATAAATCTCTTTATCGGTTCCTGATTCACCAAAGATGAGGACAGGTGCATCATGTTTGGCAACACGATTGAATTGGTTTCGTAGATTATTAATCGTTTTGCTTTTGCCTATCGGTTCAAGTTTATTAAATGTGGAATGTTGTAAATGGAGATTTTCCTGTTGTAAGGCGGTTGTTTCCAATGCATGTTTAATCGTCAGTAACAATTTGGCAATGGAAAGCGGCTTTTCGATAAAGTCATAAGCGCCATGACGTGTAGCTTCAACGGCAGTTTCTACGTTGCCATGACCAGACATCATGATTATGGATGCATCGATGCTATTTTCTTCTTTCCATTCTTTTAGCAAAGTAATCCCATCGATATCCGGCATCCATATATCCAGCAGTATTAGATCCGGTTTGAATGATTCTACGAGCTTTTTTGCAGTAGCTGCATTCTGAGCTGCGGCCACTTCAAATCCTTCATCTTCCAGAATTTCCTTTACCAGTTCTCGAATATCAGGTTCATCATCAACGACAAGTATGTTTCGTTTGCTCATGAGTAAATGTACTGCCTGAACTGAGTAATAGATTCAATGATGGGTAACTGGATTATCACACTACAGCCTTTGCCATCAGAATTATTTTCTAGCCACACATGACCTTTATGTTCATTAATAATTTTTTTCACAATCGATAATCCTAATCCAGTACCTTTTTGCTTTGTCGTAACATATGGTTCGAATACTTTACTCGCAATTTCTGCTTCTATACCCGTACCACTGTCAATTATACGTATTTCCAGCAATTTGCGATTATCATTATTAGTCTTGGCGACCTTGATTGTAAGTGAATTATCATTGCCTGTGGTATTTGCATCAACTGCATTACGTAATAAATTGTTAAGTACCTGTCGCAGTTTCTTCTCATCACCAACAACGTCTGGCAGATTGTCTTCTAATTCAACGACAATTTTGTTGCCGAAATCCAGATTACTGAATAAATCGACGACTTCATGGATTAAATCTGCCAGGTTTACCATCGAGGGTGAAAATTCAGGTGCTCTAGCAAAATCTGAGAAACTATTTACCATTTCTTTCATGGTTTCAACCTGTTGAATAATTGTATTGGTCATCCTGTTTAGGGTATCCGAATCATCATCCGGCATATGACCAAGGTATTTATGACGCAAACGTTCTGCGGCAAGTTGAATAGGTGTAAGCGGGTTTTTAATCTCATGTGCCAGCCGCCTTGCCATTTCACTATAGGCAGCATCTTTTTGTCCCTTAATCAACGCAGTAATTTCATCAAAAACGATTACATGACCTACGATATTCTTATTAAGCGAGGTTAATGTGGCACCACTGATAACGAGAAATTGCTCATTGGAAGTGTCAGTAAGTGTTATTTGTTCGCGCCACTCATCCTGATTTTCATTGATGTTATTTTGAATACAGGTAAAAAATGGTATTAATCGTTTATCAGTAGTTACAAGAGTTTCCAAATCTTTATTTAGATAGTCATTTTCTTCTGCTTGCAGGATCATCACAGCGCTATCACTTATTGTTTCTATTTGTTTTTTTTCATTAATTACTAAAACGCCGGATGATAAACGCGACAAAACAGTCTCAAGATAATTTTTTTGTTCTTCAGCTTCAAGTTGACTTTGATGCGCCGTATTTCTGGCTTGTTCAATTTTGTCGGTCATGTCGTTAAAAGAAGAAACAAGATAGCCCAGTTCATCACTGCTATGCACTGGTAGACGAGAACTATAGTTTCCTTCGGCAATGGCTCGTGTTCCTTCGGCCAGAACCTTTACTGGTGCGGACAAAGTCCCGGCTGAATAGAATGCAGCCCATACAGCGCTAAAAATACTGAATAGCACTACCATAGTCAGAATGATGATGAAACTGACTTTAAGTTGATTTCTGAGATAGGAGAGTTCCTTGTATTTTATATATGATGATTGAACACTTTCCGTAAGTTGATTGATGCGTTCTGATATAGGAAACAATGCCTGCAATATTCGCGCTTCTGTTTCTATGCCAATGGCTGGCATGTTGACTACCGTACGAATAAAGAGGTTGGAGTCTTTAATAACATCCAGACCTATATAGTTATTACCCTGTTTAAGTTGTAGCAGAATACTATCTACAGGCAAATCAGGTACCAGACCACTCGTACTAATTGAGCTTGAGGCAATGATAGCGCCTCGTGTATTAATGATAGTTAATTCGTTGGCATCAATTTGTTCAAGTAGTCGATCTATTTCAAAAGGCAAAACAGCATCATTAAATGTACTTAATTCATTGGCAGCAGACTCGGTTGCGTTTAATAGTTCTCGCATTCGAACATCAAGAGCAAGACGGCTCAACTGCAATGAGTCATCAAGTGCTTGTTCCACCCTAAGATCAAACCAGCTGTCGATTCCCCTATTTAGGAACTCGAGAGAGAAATAGTAAACTACCAGTACAGGTGTGACGGATAATATTGAAAACAGGACGACCATTCGAGCAGTCATGCGTGATCCCATTACTTTTTTCTTTTTTTGTCGTAACAGGCGTTTAACATTTATTGCGATCAAGATAATTAGGACTAATAGTCCTAATGCATTAAATGTTAATAGTAGTGAATAATATTTATCGAATAATTCGGAGTTTTGCAGTGACTGACTCATTAAAAATAATGATGTCAACATAAAGACAAACAGACCTATGCCCGCAAATAAAATATAGGTTTTACCACTTTTTATTATTTTATTTTCCATTCGTGCCAGTCTGTTTCTAGTTGCCAATCGTCTGAGAAATAAACCTGTGGACGCATCGGTGTGGGTAAACTATCCAAATCGAGATACATACGTATGCGGCCCATATAATTCCTATTGTCTAACAATATATCCTGATTGAGTAGTTTGAAATTATTAATCTGACCAATATGGTTTAATGCGGCATTCAGGTTGTCATAGGATTGGCGTATACCGGTTTTTAAATCGACAGTTAAATAGTCTTCGGTTAGTGGCTGATGTTGTAATTGATAGCGTTTGCTTAATGTCACTGTTTTTTCATCGGGAAGCCAATCCCGTAGTAATAACACTTCTACGTCTGTTTGTAATGTGAGTGGAATTCCATTTTTCAAAGCTTCCATTATTTCTTCACTCAGTGAAATACTAAATCGGGCGTCAATAATGTAATCACTATTTTGATTATTGGTTTCAAGAGATTTCAGTGTTAATGAAATGGCGAAAGTCTTGGTTGCATACAGACTACATATCAGTATCAGAAATATTATAGTTTTATGCATTGTTTAAGCCCTTAAGCAAGACGGCATAAAAAAATCCGTCCATATTGTACTGTCCGGTAATTATTTGTTGTCCATATCCAGTATCAATTCCCCATGCAGTTTGTATAGTTTCCAGTTTGCTATCAGGATGAGATTGTAAGAATGTCTTTATGGTTTCTGAATTTTCCTGGCGTAATATTGAGCAGGTTACATATAGCATTCTCCCGCCATGTTTGAGTGTTTGCCATGCGGCATGGAGTAGTTCAGCCTGAAGTTGACTGTTTTTGTTAATATGTTCCGGTGTTCTGGAGATTTTAATGTCCGGATGTCGGCGTATTACGCCTGTAGCCGAACATGGCGCATCCAATAATATACGATCAAATAATTGCCCATCCCACCAGTCATCAAGTTGACATAAATCTGCAATTTTCAACTTCGCATTCATTTGCATGCGTAGCAGATTTTCTTCTATGCGATGTGCGCGAGATTTTTCTTTTTCAACCAGAGTCAATGAAGCAATATTGGGTTCTGTTTCAAGTATATGAATACTTTTCCCACCCGGTGCAGCACAGGCATCAAGCACATGTTGTCCCCTTTCCAATCGTAATAAGGGTATTGCTAACTGCGCAGCCAGATCCTGAACTGAAATAAAACCATTATTGAATTCTGGTAATTCATCTACATTGCAAGGGGTAAGCAGCTCTATACCCGAATCTGAAAATTCGGTTTTGCTTGCCGTGATGTGCTGTTCGTTAAGTAATTTATTGTAATTATCACGACTAATATTTTGTTGATTAACCCGAAGGTACATAGGTGGTTTATTATTATTAGCATCGAGAATTGATAAATAATCCTCTGGCCAATCCTGTCGTAATCTGTCTATTAACCATTTTGGGTGAGAAGTCCTGATCTCGAGTTCATTGGTAAGTTTATTTTCCAGTTTGTCGGCTTCTCGTTGATAACGTCTAAGGATTGCGTTGACTAAACCCTTTGCAGAGGTTCTTTTTAGTCCATTACAGATTGATACTGTTTCAGAAATTACAGCATGTGCAGGTTTGCGCATAAACTTTAATTGGTATAAACCTGACAAGATTAAATATTTTAATATCTGATCTTTTCGTTTAATTGGTTTATCTACGAGTGAATCCAATATTGATTCAAGCAGGTAATACCAACGCACAGTGCCATAACAAATCTCTTGAACAATGGGTTTATCTTTGTCATCGATTACAATTTTTTTATCAGATAAAACATCAGATAATTTATTTCCATCTCCAATGACAGAACTCAGAACTTGTACGGCTGAATGTCGTGCAGACACAATTAATTCACAGTGTTTGAATTTAGAAAATCTGGGTGACCATTAAGAAAAGCCTTGGCATCAACCCTGGTCTTGCCGGGGATTTGCAGACTGGTAATTGCAAGAACACCATCGCTGGTAACGACGTCAATACTTTCTTTGCTGGTATTTATTATTTCTCCTACTTCCCCCTGACAATGAGGTTTAACATCAGCAGACCATATCCGAATTGGCATACCATTTAGCTCAGTGTGACAGATTGGAAAAGGATTAAATGCTCGAACCTGTCGCTCCAAAAGTACTGCTGGTTTATTCCAGTCTAATCGAGCATCTTGTTTACTAATCTTATGTGCGTAATTGGCAAGGTTATCATCCTGCTGTTTTGTATTTATTTTGTCTGTTGCGATGTTATTCAATAAAGGATGAATTGCTTCTATGCTCATCATGACAAGTTTGTCGTGAAGTGAACCTGCTGTTTCATTTTTATCAATTCCGCAACTTTTTTGAAATAGAACAGGGCCGGTGTCCAGTCCCTTTTCCATTTGCATAATACTGATGCCCGTTATGTCATCACCTGCTTCAATGGCTCTTTGTATTGGTGCTGCGCCTCGCCATCTGGGCAACAATGATGTATGAATATTGATGCAACCCAGACGCGGAGCATTGAGAACGTCTTCTGATAGTAAGAGACCATATGCAATAACCAGCATCAGATCGCATTTTGCTAATTGCTTTATATTAATTGTTTTAGTTGTCTCGGGTTGATAGACAGGAAAATTGTGTGTTGTGGCAAATTGTTTGACGTCGCTTGGTTTTAGTGGGCGACCTCGACCAGCAGGTCTATCCGGTTGAGTAAACACTAATTCAATATCATGTTCATTTTTATGATTTATGGCATCAAGTATTCTGCTGGCAATTTCCGGTGTGCCAGCAAATGCAATTCTCAGTCTAGTCGTCATTACAAGACGGTCTGTTGTTTTTCCAGTTTTTCTATTTTCTTTTTTAAGCGCTGGCGCTTTAGGGGTGATAGATAATCAATGAATAATTTTCCATTCAGGTGATCTATCTCATGTTGAATACAGACTGCTAACAAGCCATCAGTTTCAGATTCAATAATGTCGCCATCAAGATTCTGATAACGATATTTAATTGATTCCGCTCTTTCTACAATATCAAAATAATCTGGTACAGATAGACAGCCTTCTTTCATGCTCTCTATACCATGTAATTCCAGAATCTCAGGATTGATGAGTACCATGGCTTCGTCCTTGGCTTCAGATAAATCGATTACTACGATGCGTTTTGCGATATTCACCTGTGTCGCCGCCAACCCAATGCCGTTTTCTGCATACATGGTCTCAAGCATATTGGCAGCCAGTTCGCGAATTTTTTCATCAATTGTTTCGACTGGCTTCGCTACATTACGTAAGCGATCATCCGGAAAATGTAAGACTTCTAGTAAAGCCACTGAAAATTACTCCAAAAATTGGTATTTATGACTGTTAGTATATAGAAAAATCAATAAGTTGCAGTAAGAGTAGATGAAATTAGTTCAACTGGTAACATTTTGATAGAGTTTTTGCTAATCTACATTAAGGAAATCATGTAAGGTGGTAGACATGTTCAATAAAACTCTGATTTCATTTGTTTTATTTGCATTGGTTAATTTCGCCAATGCAGATGAAATAAAGGTCAATCCGGATCATCCCGATAATTATGTGGTCGTCAAGGGAGATACGCTATGGGATATATCCGCAAAATTTTTGGAAAATCCATGGCGTTGGCCGGAAATCTGGGATGTTAATCCCCAGATAGCAAACCCTCATCTTATCTATCCAGGAGATGTTATCTCGCTTACATATAATGATGGTATGCCTGTCCTGAATATTAATAGAGGCAGTATGGTAAATGGAAGAAATGTTAAATTGTCGCCGAAAATCAGGATGTCTGAGCATGATGAAGCAATCAATACTATTCCGGTTGATGCCATACAGCAGTTCTTGGAACGACCTTTGGTATTGGATGAAAATGAAATCAAGTATTGGCCATACGTCGTATCAAGTTATGACCAGCGTTTAATTTCTGCTACAGGTAATAAAATCTATATAAGAGGTTTGGCCGAGGATACAGAAGATATAGAGTTTTCTATTTATCGTATGGGTAAACCATATATTAATCCGACAGATAAGAGTAAGCAGGAAATATTAGGTTATGAGGCAATCTATGTAGGTGATGCCGTACTAGAAAAACACGGCGATCCTGCTTCGGCTATTATCACCAGCGTTGATCGTGAAGTGCTTAATGGCGACCGTTTGGTTGTAAATTCAAATGATGATATTAATTCTGAATTTATTCCCAGACCAACAGCCTCCACTGTAAATGGTCAGATATTATCAGTAGTTGATGGTGTTTCTCAGATTGGTCAATATCAGATCATTGTGCTAAACCTTGGTAAGGAACAAGGTGTTGAGCCAGGAAATGTTTTGGGCATTTATCAGGCAGGAAAATTAGTTAAAGACAAAATAGGTCCTAATATCCAAAAAACTCTAGGAGAGAAAACTGAGAATGTCCAGCTTCCTGAAGAATATGTAGGTGTTGCTATGATATTTCGCACATTTAATAAAGTTAGTTACGCATTAGTAATGGAAACTAAAGGCGCAATTCATATAAATGATGTGGTAAGAAGTATGTAAATAATCTTGTTTTTGGCGGACATACTATCCGTCAAAAACAATCTTTTTCTGTAATGTAGTGCGTTTGAACAATAGTTATGAATAATGATTACAGGGAGTAGTTAATCATTTCTCAGGCGAATGGTGTTGGACCTTTCAGTTGTCATGAACTTCTGCAATATTTTGCTTCTCCCAAGTCTATAACATTAGGAAGTTGTGTAGATTTGCTGGATGCAGGTTTGTATCAGGCAAGTGCTAGGTCAATTCACAAGCCCAATGAACAGCAATTATTTAAATGGCTTGATGGCCGAGCCAAATTATTATCTTAATTAAGCAAAGTGTGAAATTAACTGAAACAGTTAATGGAATAATCGAAGAGATTGGTGCTCTAGTCAATCATGAGCTGGAGGATCAATCAAATATCATGTCAGATAATAACTTAATCAATATGTTAACGTCTGAGCAACAATTATTATTGGCAAAAATGGTATATGCCCCATTCACGATTGATGCATTGGTGAGTTCAACAGGATTGACGGCGGATTCAGTTTCCTCCATGCTGTTATTAATGGAATTAAATGGTACAGTCAAATCAAGACATGGAGGCAAGTATTACCGTTGCGTATAGATACAGGATATTTATGAAAGAATCAGTGCTGGATGTATTAATTTATTTATTTGATCATTATGTTGAAGAAGAATTGGAGATGGCACCTGATCAGGAAGATTTAAAAACGCAACTCACAGAAGCAGGTTTTACTGACTCTCAGGTCAACAAAGCGATAGATTGGCTTGAATGTTTAGCTATGCAAAAAGATGAGCTAAACGACAAAACAAAACTAACTCTCTCTATCAGACTCTTTAATGATATCGAAAACGAAAAACTTGATGTTAAATGTAAAGGTTTTTTATTATTTCTTGAACAGTCAGGTGTGATCGATGCCGATGATAGAGAATTAGTGATTGATAGAGTAATGGCGCTGGAAACGGATTTTATTGAACTTGAGCAATTAAAATGGGTTGTGTTAATGGTGTTGTTTAACAGGCCAGGCAAAGAAGCGGCATTTACCTGGATGGAAGATATACTGATGGATGACATCAGTGCCGTTATACATTAATAATATAATTCTCCTTATTACAATAAAAAAGATTTTCTTGTTATGAGTTCTTTAGTTGTCGTTGAATCTCCAGCAAAATCAAAAACGCTAGAGCGTTATCTGGGTAAAGACTTCAAGGTTTTGGCGTCTTATGGGCATGTACGTGATCTGAAGGCGAAATCTGGAGCAGTTGACCCGGAACAAGACTTCAGCATGATTTATGAGCCAATCGAAAAGAATGCCAAACATGTAGATGCTATTGCCAAAGCATTGAAGAAGGCTGATACCTTATATCTTGCAACTGACCCTGATCGCGAAGGCGAAGCAATATCCTGGCATTTATATGAACTGCTGCGTGATAAGGGTGTATTGAAAGATAAAACAGTTCATCGTGTCGTTTTTCATGAAGTAACCAAATCAGCGATCAAAGATGCTATTGCTCATCCGCGAGAACTTGCATCAAATCTTATTGACGCACAACAGGCGCGCCGTGCATTGGACTATCTTGTTGGTTTTAATCTATCGCCATTACTATGGAAAAAAGTGCAGCCAGGTTTATCTGCGGGCAGAGTGCAGTCGCCGGCATTGCGAATGATTGTAGAACGCGAAAAAGAAATAAAAGAATTTAAACCAAGAGAATACTGGACCATTGAAGCGGATTTGGAATTTGAGAAGAATAAGTTCAATGGCAAGTTAAATCTGTTTGAAGGCGAGAAGTTAAAACAGTTTACCATCAACAACGCCAAGGATGCTGCGTCAGCAAAACAAACTCTGTTAGATGCTGCCAAGGACGAATTGCTGGTTGAAAAGGTAACCAAGAAACAACGTAAACGTCAGCCTGCTGCACCATTTATTACATCTACCTTGCAACAGGAAGCAGCAAGAAAACTTGGTTTCACCGCACAACGTACGATGCGCACTGCACAGCAACTTTATGAAGGGATCGATATAGGTGGAGGTGCTGAAGGTTTAATTACTTATATGAGAACAGACTCTGTCAATCTTGCCAAAGAAGCGATAGAGGAAATGCGTCATTTTATTGGGGAACGGTATGGAAAAGATGCCGTGCCACCCAAGCCACGTGAATTCAAAACCAAATCTAAAAATGCACAAGAGGCGCATGAGGCGATTAGACCAACATCTGTTATACGTGTGCCGGCAGATATAAAAAGCAAATTAACATCAGAGCAATTTAAACTTTATGAATTAATATGGAAGCGGGCCATGGCTTCGCAGATGAAACATGCGACCATTGATACAGTAGCTGTCGATTTGAATTGTGGTAAGCAAAATAACTTTAGAGCTAATGGTTCCAGTATCGCTGATGCCGGTTTCATGGAAGTCTATCTCGAAGGTCAGGATGATGATAAAAATTCTGATGACGATGAAAAAATGTTGCCGCAACTAAATGAAGGGGACAAAGTTAAGCTGCTCAAAATAAGAGATGAACAACATTTTACTGAACCACCTCCACGTTTTTCGGAAGCAAGTCTGGTTAAATCATTGGAAGAACATGACATTGGTCGACCTTCTACTTACGCCAGTATTATTTCAACACTACTCAATCGTGAATACGTTGAATTAGAAAGTAAGCGTTTTTATCCAACTGATAAAGGCACAATAGTGAATGATTTTCTAACTAACCATTTTGCTGATTATGTCGATTATGATTTCACTGCAAAACTGGAAGATGATCTGGATGCAGTATCGCGTGGTGAAAAAAACTTGGTGCCTTTGATGAAAGAATTCTGGGATCCGTTTATTCATCAGGTTCAGGATAAAGACGAAAATGTAAGTCGTGCAGAAGTTGCACAAGCCAGAGTTTTGGGAACAGATCCTAAATCCGGCAAAGAGGTCTCGGTTCGTATTGGTCGCTATGGGCCATATGCACAGATTGGTACCAAGGACGATGAGGACAAGCCAAAATTCGCTGGTATGCGTCCTGGGCAACGTCTCGATAGCATTACACTTGAAGAAGCAATGGAGCTATTCAAATTGCCTCGTGGTTTGGGTGAAACACCTGATGGTGAAGAAGTGGCAGCGAGTATTGGTCGGTTTGGTCCCTATATTCGTTACGGCAGCAAATTCGTATCGATAAAAAAAGATAACGATGATGATCCTTACACCATCACGCTTGAGCGCGCGTTAGAAATAATCGAAGAAAAGAAGAAAGCCGATGCTGAGAAACAGATTCGCATATTCGAAGATGATGGTATTTCTGTATTAAATGGACGCTATGGTCCATATGTTACTGATGGTAAGAAAAATGCCAAGATTCCTAAAGAAACTGAGCCCAAGAGTCTCTCGTTAGAAGATTGTAAAGAATTACTCGCAGCCGCTCCTGCACGTGGTCGTCGTAGTAAAAAGAAAACTACTAAAAAGAAAGCTTCCAAATAATTTAATTTTTACTATTTATTGCACATGCTAGACGACGATTACATTAGTCGCGCAATTGAAGCTTGTCAGTCGGGAGGCGTCATTGCATACCCCACTGAATCAGTATTTGGTTTAGGTTGTTTGCCAAAATATGAACATTCTGTAACGAAAATATTAGAACTTAAAAAAAGATCTGTAGGTAAGGGGCTTATCTGTGTAGCCGCGGATCAATCCCAACTTGTTGATTTGGTTGATTTTGATGCTTTAACTGACGCAAATGAGGTTCTTGCTACATGGCCAGGTCCCACCACGTGGCTAATTCCGACTAAAAAAACGACACCGAGATGGTTAACTGGTACGCATGATACTTTGGCGGTCAGAGTAAGCGCATATCCAGTCGTTCAGCAGTTATGCGAGGTTTTGGGACCGCTTGTATCAACCAGTGCAAATCCTCAAAACTTGCCACCAGCGTACGATTCAGACCAGGTTAGTAAATATTTTCTTGATCAGCTGGATTATATTTACCCGGCGTCATTGCCATTAGAAAATACGCCAACTGAGATTAGGCATGGCTTAACAGGTGAAATAATAAGAATTTCTAAATGAGTTCAAACGCTTATTGACAGTGGCAAATGATTGTCTCAAAATGGCCGGCTTGAATTTTGGAGGGGTACCCAAGCGGTCAACGGGGGCAGACTGTAAATCTGTTGGCTCAGCCTTCGTAGGTTCGAATCCTACCCCCTCCACCAGTATGATATTTAATTGATTTTACTGATTATTAATATAGTAGCACTGAGCGGTAATTATAGGAGCGTTTTTAGTCGAGGGCAATCTCAGAGAATGATTTAGCAGGTTGTCAGAATCAAGTAAACAGGGTGATTTTGGCGGGTGTAGTTCAATGGTAGAACGTCAGCCTTCCAAGCTGAACACGTGGGTTCGATTCCCATCACCCGCTCCAATTATCAGGATTACAGGTGATAGGAAAGACTATCTAGAGAATATTTGCTCATATAGCTCAGTCGGTAGAGCACTTCCTTGGTAAGGAAGAGGTCACCGGTTCAAATCCGGTTATGAGCTCCATTTTAAACTTTAAAATTTATTTATTAACTAAAAGCAATTCATTGAGGAGTTACTTCAATGTCGAAGGAAAAATTTGAACGAACGAAACCGCATGTAAATGTGGGCACAATCGGTCACGTAGACCATGGTAAGACAACGTTAACTGCGGCGATCACCAAAGTCATGTCAGAGAAATTTGGCGGGGAATCGAAAGCGTATGATCAGATTGATAATGCGCCTGAAGAAAGAGAGCGTGGTATTACGATTGCGACGGCGCACGTTGAGTATGAAAGTGACACACGTCACTACGCGCACGTTGACTGTCCGGGTCACGCGGATTATGTGAAGAACATGATTACTGGTGCTGCGCAGATGGACGGTGCGATATTAGTTTGTTCAGCAGCGGATGGTCCGATGCCACAAACGAGAGAACACATTCTGTTAGCGCGTCAGGTAGGTGTCCCGAAGATTGTGGTGTACTTGAATAAAGCCGATCAGGTTGATGACGCTGAATTACTGGAATTGGTAGAGATGGAAGTGCGAGAGTTGCTGGACTCGTATGAATTTCCAGGTGACGACACGCCTGTTATTACTGGCTCTGCGTTAAAAGCGATTGAAGGAGAAACCTCTGATATAGGTATTCCATCGATAGAAAAGCTGGTTGCTGCGATGGACGATTACATTCCGATTCCAGAGCGTCCGGTAGACCAGCCATTTTTGATGCCGATTGAAGACGTTTTCAGTATTTCAGGTCGCGGCACCGTGGTAACGGGACGTGTAGAACGCGGCATCGTGAAAGTGGGCGAAGAAATTGAAATTGTGGGAATTAAAGACACGCAAAAGACCACTTGTACGGGTGTAGAAATGTTCCGTAAGTTACTTGACGAAGGTCAAGCGGGAGACAACGTAGGTGTATTGTTGCGTGGTACCAAACGAGAAGAAGTAGAGCGTGGTCAAGTCTTATGTAAACCTGGCACGATTACCCCGCATACACATTTTGAAGCAGAGGTGTATGTGTTGAGTAAAGATGAAGGTGGTCGACATACGCCATTTTTTAACAACTACCGTCCACAGTTTTACTTCCGAACGACTGACGTAACCGGCGCGGTGGAATTACCGGAAGGAACCGAGATGGTGATGCCTGGTGACAACATCAAGGTCACGGTGAAATTGATTGCGCCAATTGCGATGGAAGAGGGCTTACGCTTTGCGATACGTGAAGGTGGCCGTACTGTCGGTGCGGGTGTGGTTGCGAAAATTATCGAGTAAT
>Ga0181581_10000499_pt1 | contig 29605 bp, 26 predicted proteins | sample 071ome_22_FD_132433 | JGI IMG/M metagenome (GOLD analysis project Ga0181581, IMG submission 132433) | Coastal salt marsh microbial communities from the Groves Creek Marsh, Skidaway Island, Georgia - 071404AT metaG (megahit assembly) | ecosystem: Environmental > Aquatic > Marine > Intertidal... | reverse complement strand
AGTTACCATGTTGCAGTACTCAAAGGTTGCAACGTTGATCAACCCAGAAATCTTGCTAAGTCAGTTACCGTGGAATAGTTATAGAAATACTTAAACTAATTTTATTAATATTAAATACAAATGAATTATGAGACTGAAATTAACAATCTATTAGGCTTATTCATCAATGAGGACTCATACTTCCCGATGTTCCAAAGAATTGGTTTTAATATCTCTAAAGTTAACACTCCCTTTAAGAAAAGTTTTGAGAATGCAGTTCTTTTCCATCCAAATGAAATTAATCCAAAACCTTCAGAATCTGAACAAAAAGTTAATAAAGAGCTTCGTATTAAATTGGCAAACCTTATTAGAAGATATCTTAAAAATTATGATCAACAAACTTATGGAGAAATATTCAAACTTTTTCAAAGTGTTGATCAGATGAGGGACTCTATAAGAAGTTCTGACAATTCATCCCAGCAAATACAATTCGAAGCACTCATTAGAGAAGTTGAAGGCAAAGTAGATGAATTTACAAATTCTTACTTAAAGCTCTCAAATAATTAACACCTCTTAAGTTGTAAAACTACTAATACTTACAACAATCAAAGTAGACTTTGTTCTGTTTTTTAAAAAAATTTCATAATATGTTAGAAAAATATATATATAAGTAACTGATTTTTAATTATTTTAAAAGAAATATTATTATCTTTACAATTTTTATAAAAAGAGTATATTTCGAAATTAACCAATAATGAATTTTGGTTAATTTTGTTTATTTATTTTGTGGAGACAAAAATGAGTACTGATGATTATGATTATGATGAATTTGATGATAATGATGACGATTATGATGAATTTGATGATAATGATGACGATTGGTTCTGAATAATCATTAAAATGGGCTTCTAATTTGAATTAGAAGTCCAAAAAATTTCCAAATATACTTAGATTTTTTTGGGACTTTTTTTTAGTTTGTAAATTGAAAAGAGATAAAAAAAGAGTTTTAGTAACTGGTGGTGCTGGCTTCCTTGGATCACATTTATGTAGAAAATTATTGGCATTTGATTGCGAGGTAATATGTGTTGATAATTTTTTTACTGGCTCAAAAGAAAATATTGTTTCACTTCTTGATAATCCTTATTTTGAATTAATAAGGCATGATATAACGCTTCCCTTATATCTCGAAGTTGATGAAATATACAATCTTGCTTGTCCTGCATCACCAATTCATTATCAATTAGATCCAGTCCAAACTTTAAAAACAAGTGTTCATGGCTCAATCAATATGTTAGGGCTAGCAAAAAGATTAAACATTAAAATATTACAAGCCTCAACAAGTGAAGTTTATGGTGATCCTGAAATCACCCCTCAGCATGAAAAATACTTTGGAAAAGTAAATCCTGTAGGAGTAAGGTCTTGTTATGATGAAGGAAAGCGATGCGCTGAAACACTTTTTTCTGACTATCATCGACAATATGGTCTTGATATTAGAATAGCAAGAATTTTTAATACTTATGGTCCAAATATGCATCCCAATGATGGAAGAGTTGTGAGTAATTTTATTATTCAATCATTGCTTGGTAAAGATATTTCAATTTATGGAAATGGAGAGCAAACTAGGTCTTTTTGTTACGTTGATGATCTGATCAATGGCCTTATTATGCTAATGCAATCAGAGAATAAGATTACTACTCCAGTCAATCTAGGTAATCCGAAAGAATTTACCATACTTCAACTTGCAAAAAAAATTGTAAAAATGACTAATTCTGCCTCAGAGATCAAATTTCAAGAACTACCTCAAGACGACCCTAAACAAAGATGTCCAGATATTAATAAGTCTCGAGAATTAATTGATTGGTCCCCATCCGTAGATATCGACCAAGGACTTGCTAAAACTATAAGATATTTTGAAAAAGTTATAAAGTGAAAGTTTCGATAATTATCCCTTGTTTTAATGAAGAGACCTTCATATCAGAGATTCTTTCTGAGGTTAATAAACAAAAAACAATAAACAAAGAAGTAATTATTGTTGATGATTCATCTACTGATGAAACTGTATCAATTATCAAGGAGAGAAATGCTGATTTATATGATTTACTTATATGTCATGAATCAAATCAAGGTAAAGGTGCAGCAATTGCATCTGGAATAAGAGCTTCAACTGGAGATATTATCCTCATACAGGATGCAGATTTAGAATATGACCCTAATGAGTATGTTAAGATCCTCAAGCCAATTATTGATAATAAAGCCGAGGTAGTATATGGATCAAGGTTTATTGGAGGCAATGCACATCGCGTATTGTATTTCTGGCATCGAATTGGAAATGGCTTTTTGACACTTTTATCTAATATGTTTACTAATCTTAATTTGACAGATATGGAAACATGCTACAAAGTTTTCAAAAAAGAAATTTTTGATGATATACAAATTGAAGAAAAAAGATTTGGGTTCGAACCTGAAATCACTGCAAAAATTGCCAAAAAGAAAATTAGAATTTACGAGGTGGGCATTTCTTACTATGGCAGAACATACAATGAAGGCAAAAAGATTGGCTGGAAAGATGGCGTCAGAGCTATACACTGCATAATAAAATATAATCTTTTTAGATAGAGATGCATGAAAGGTATCTTCATATTTTTTTCCTTATCTTATTTGCCTTTGCCTTAAGATTGGTTTTTCTTGAAAAATTTCAACTCAACGAAAATTTATACACTGAAGATGATTCTATAACCTACCTTGCTCCATCTCAAAGCTATAATTCCTCTCAAGAGTTTTTAGATCATAATGACAAGCCAATGAGCGTAAGAACCCCAGGCTATCCATATTTTTTATATACATTATTTAATCTCTTTAGCGAAAAAATTTCAAATATAAGTTACGCTCAAATATTGTTGAATTCTTTTCTGATAATTCCTATCTACTCTATTGCTGCAAATCTATTCAATAGAAATGCTGGAATTTTTGCTGGAATACTTTTTGCCTCAGAACATAATCAAATTTACTATTCCCTTGTTGTGCTCTCTGAATCATTATTTACTTTTTTCCTTGTTTTTTTTGTTTTTTCAGTTTTGAAGATTTTTTCAGAAAAAAGAATTTTCTTATGGGCATTTATTTCAGGTTTGCTTTTACTGCTAGCTACTATGGTAAGACCTATAAGTTACTATCTTATTTGTCTTATTCCAATATTTTACCTTTTTAATTCCAAGAGAAAAATACATATAAATTTACTAGTTATATCCCTAATTCTTACTCCAACAATTATTGGGGCTGAGTTATGGAAGGAAAGAAATTTACAAGAAATAGGAACCAGGGTTGTTAGCACTATCGAGGGTCACAATCTCCTTGATTACCGAGCCATCCCATCTTATGCAGAAAAATATGAAATATCATATGCTGAATCCTATAAATATCATTACGAAAAATTAAAGGGGATAAATCCTGATTCTGCTGAGTTTTATCAAGCTCAGAAAGAGATAGCACTTCAAAGTATTTCTTCTAATCTTTTAGCCTATATTAAATTTTCACTAAAGAAAATGTTTAATCTTGTTTTTGGTTTTGGGGAAAATGCCGCAAAAAGAATTTTTACACCTGACTCTGACAACTATCCAAGCTTTGTCTTTTCGATAATAGACAGTATTGACAATAAATCGATAACAAATTGGCTTTTCAATTTTGATAGTTATAAGGGGTTTATGTTATTTATCATGTTTTATTTTGCTTTGCACACTTCATTTTCTTTTTTTGGAATTTTTCAGTATTTAAAAAAACCAAAAAAAGATGCTCTTTTGCTATTAACTATAGTTGCCTATTTCTTAGTAATCTCTTCTGGTCTAGAAGCTTATTCAAGATTTAGAGTCCCAATTGACCCAATTTTGTTTATTTTTGCTGGTATTGGGGCAGCAAAAATAGTTGATAACATTAGAACTTATTTACCTCTTAAGAGGCAAAAAAAGAGTTAGCCTCATTGAAGCCTTTAATCGACCCACAGTCGAATCTTCGTCCCTTAAATTTATAAGCTAAAACTTTTTCCTTCTTTGCAAGTTTCAATAAAGCGTCAGTAATTTGTATTTCTCCATTGCAATCAGCTTTAGTATTTTCAATTTGTTTGAAAATTTCAGGGAGAAGTATATACCTTCCAATAATAGCCAAATTAGATGGTGCGATATTAGGTTCAGGCTTTTCAATCATATCGTCAACCAGTATGACATTTTTATTTCCATCGATATAACCGCCACTAATTACGCCATATTTATTAACTTCACTTAGTGGTACTTCCTCAACCGCAATTATGCATTTATCTGGATATTGCTTAAAGATATCAAGCATTTGTTTTAGAACAGTTCCGCTATCATTGTGGCACAAATCATCAGGAAGAATCACAGCGAAAGGACTGTTTCCTATTTCTTTTTTTCCTAAATATATAGCATTGCCGAGTCCTGCCATTTTAGGTTGATCTATATATGAAAAAGAACAACTATCAATAATATAATTAACATCTGACAGCAATTTTTCCTTATTGGTGTCTTTTATTAATGATTCAAGATAATAGTGAGGCTCAAAATAGTTCTTAATTGCTAATTTATGCTCATTTATGACCATTAACATAGACTTAATATTTGTTGACATAGCCTCATCAATTGCGTACTGAATTAAAGGCTTTGTTTGAATAGGCAGCATTTCCTTGGGAACGGATTTAGTTACAGGTAAAAAGCGTGTTCCGAAACCTGCAACAGGAAATAAACACTTATTTATCATGTTCTAATTTAAATTTTAAAATTCTCTTGCCTTGCTCAACTGCCGGCTGATCATATGTATTAATCTGCAGAAATGCACCAATACAAGATGTTAAAAGTTGGAATCTATACATTAATTTTGCAATACATTTTTCATCTATAGAGTCGATTGTTATGATATCGCAAGGTATATCTTTCTCTTCGAGAATACTCTCATATGTTGAATCTGCCTGATAATTAATTAATTCATTCAAGCTTTTGTTGTCAATATAGTCCAAGTTAAATTTCTTGAACTTGGAATTCTTGGGCACTAATGAATTATCTTTAAAATTTAATACTTTAAAAAATGTTACTGTTTTGTTTCGAACTCCGTCTTTAATTAGCTGAAGAAAACTATGCTGATCGTCTGGCCCCAAAAGAGAGATTGGCGTTAGTCCTTGTCTTGTACCATTTTGATTAATTTTTCCTAAAGATTCTGCCCAAAGTTGAACATACCACTTGTTAAAGTCACTAAAAACAGAAGAATAGGTAAAAATTATATTCATAACAAAACGATTTTTATTTTCAACTAGGAATCTCGCTTTGTTCAAGATATGCTCATAATAAAAACCTTTATTAAAAAAACTTTTATGAATCTCTAGACAGCCAGATAGAAGCTCTTTGATATCTACGCCAATAATTGCAAGGGGTAACAAACCCACAGCACTAAAAACTGAGAATCTGCCGCCAATATTGTCATTAATAAAAAAAGTTTTAATACTATTGTCAATAGAAAATTGATGCAACAATGAGTCTTTACCGGTAACGATAGTTGAATTTTTCTTGTCAATATCGATTTTGGATGATAGATACTTTAAGATACTAATAGGCTCTAATGTATTACCAGACTTTGAAATTACAATAAAATGGGCATCTTCTAAAACGACTTTATTCAAAATATAATTAATCTCTAGTGGGTCAATAGTATCTAAAAAAAACAATGATTTACTAAACACTCTTGATGTTTTTAAGAATTTATATATTGCTTTTGAGCCCAAAGTTGAACCACCAATCCCAATTACAACAACTGATTTTTGTTTGATTGAATTAGCATAATCAGATATTTCAGAAATATCTTGAAAAGGTAACTTGTAATATCCAATGTAGTCTAATTCTTTTTTTAAATCTTGAAATATTTCTTCATTAGATCTTATTTCATAAAAGTTTCTTTGGTACTTCAAAACATATTTCCGAATAAAAAATTAACTAATTGATTATACTTGTAATTCTCATTATTCATGTATGCGGTGAAACAATTAAAGTTCTTTTTCTAGATAGGGATGGTGTAATCAATGAGGATATTGGATATCTTCATGAAATCAATAAAAACGTTTTTATTAAAAATATTTTTTCTGTTTGCAAACTATTTAAAAACACAGGTTTTGAGATTGTTATTATTACCAATCAATCGGGAATCGGTAGAGGATATTTTTCTGAAGAAGATTTCCAAGAATTTAATTCCTGGATGTTAAAAGAATTTAAAAAAAGGGGAATAACAATACTTGATGTCTTTTATTGTCCGCACAAACCTGAGACTAATTGCTCATGCAGAAAGCCAAAGCCAGGAATGTTTTTTAAAGCAAAAGAAAAATATAATATAGACATGAAAAAGTCTTGGATCATAGGAGATAGCATAAGAGATATTGAATCTGCTACTAAAGCTGGGGTTTCCAACTCTGTCTTATTAGACGTTGAGGATAGCCAGATAGAGGTAAAATTTCAGGATACATATAGAATTAACTCTCTAGAGGAAATAAAGGGGATTTTTAAAGATGTTTAGTTCAATTGATTTCAATAAGAAAACTATCTTAATTACTGGGGGGGCAGGTTTTATAGGAAGCAACCTTGCATTCTATTTTCAAAAAAATTATCCAAAATCAAAAATTGTAATTTTTGACTGTTTTAGGAATGGATCAACTTTTGCAAATGGGAATCTTACTAGTTTTGGACATTATAAAAATCTTATTGATTTCAAAGGAGATATTATTACTGGAAATCTTAATAATTCTGTCGACTTATTAAGACTTCATGATTACAAATTCGATTACATTTTTCATCAAGCGGCAATATCTGATACAAGAGTTTATGACCAGGAACTAGTCATGAAAACAAATGTGAATTCTTTTTATGATATCTTAAAAATAGCGAGGAATTCAAAAGCAACGCTTATTTATGCTAGCTCAGCTGCAACATATGGAAGCTTAACCTCACCTCAAAGAATTGGAAAAGAGCTCCCTGAAAATCCATATGGATATAGTAAATACTTAATGGATCAGGTTGCTAAAAACTTCTCTGTTAATAATCCTGACATAAGAATTATTGGTTTAAGGTTTTTTAACGTATATGGTCCTGGAGAATTTTATAAAGCTAAAACCTCCTCCATGGTCATTCAACTTGGTCACCAGATTCTAGATAGAAAACCTCCAAAACTTTTTTATGGATCAGACAAAATATTGCGAGACTTTATATACATAGACGATGTAATTCAGGGAAATATAAGGGCATGCGAATCCAAGAAAAATGGTGTTTACAATATCGGTACAGGCGAACCTAGAAGTTTTCAAGATATATCAGATATTCTTCAGAAAATTTTTAAAACTGAATTGGGTACTGATTATTTTGAAAACCCATATGAAGGCTATCAGATGCATACCCAGGCAGATATTAGTTTAAGTTATGAAGATTTTAATTTTCAGCCCTTATTCTCCCTAGAGGAAGGCATTCAGAGTTACTCTGAAGAAATTATCAACACTCATGGAAAATCATTAGAGTGAAAATGTTTTTGGATTTAAAAAACAAGCATCCGAAAATTTTAGTTATTGGTGATTTAATACTGGATGAATATTTATGGGGTGACACCTCAAGAATTTCACCTGAGGCTCCAGTTCAGATTGTTGACATAAAAAATAAAACAACATCCTTAGGTGGCGCTGGAAATGTTGTAAAAAACTTAATAGAACTAAATGCAGATGTTGGATTGATAAGCGTCACTGGTAATTGTGATATTGCAAGTGATATAAAATCTATGTTAAACAATCTTGGAATAAAGACAAGTCATCTTATTACGGAGGAAAACCGCCAGTCTAGTGTTAAAACAAGAATTATCTCATCTCAACAACAAGTTGTGAGATATGACCTAGAGTGCAAAAATGATATTTCAATCGAATCAGAAAACAAGATAATTAATTTAGCCCCTAAAGTTATTAAAGATTTTGATTTAATTATTCTTTCTGACTATGCAAAAGGTGTTCTGACCTCCAAGTTGGTATCAAGTATTATCAAAATTGCAAAAAAACTTAACGTAAAAGTTATAGCTGATCCAAAAGGAAAAGACTATTCAAAATATTCTGGTTCATACCTCCTAACACCAAATAAGAAAGAAGTGTATGAAGTTACTAATATACAAATAACTGATGATAAATCGTTGCTGCAAGCAATTAAAAAATTAAAAAATGATTTAAACTTGACAGTGTCATTAATCACACTAAGCGAGAAAGGGATTGCAACTTTTGACACAAAATTAAGAATATATCCTGCTGTTGTTAGAAATGTTTTTGATGTTACTGGTGCTGGCGATACGGTTATCTCTGCAATTGGATATTGTCTTGCTTGTGGGTACTCTATTGATAAGTCTGCTATTTTTGCAAATTTAGCCGCCGGCGTTGTTGTTGGCAAGATTGGAAGCGCAACTGCAAACATTGATGAAATTATCAACTATTCATATGACCATAACTTTAGTTCGTCTCAAGATAAAATTAAATCACTTCAAGAATTAGTTCCAATATTAGGTTATCTCAAGAAACAACAAAAAACGATTGTTTTCACTAATGGTTGTTTCGATCTTCTTCATGCGGGTCATATCAATTACCTGGAAAAAGCTAGAGAATACGGAGATGTTCTAATCCTTGGGCTTAATTCTGACTCCTCAGTAAAATTATTAAAAGGAAATAAAAGACCAATAATTAATGAACTTGATCGAGCATATCTTCTTTCATCGCTAAGATTCGTCGACTATGTAGTAATTTTTAATGAGGAAACTCCAATAAATATTATCAAATCAATTTCTCCAAATATTTTAATCAAGGGTGGTGATTATAAAAAAAATGAAATCATTGGTTCGGAGTTTGCTGACGAGACCATTGTGGTTCCATTTATTCCTGGTAAAAGCACATCTAACATAATTAAAGACATTGTAGATAAATATGAAAACGATTATTAATCATCAGCTTACAGAACACATTGATATTTCTAAATCAATGTTTAACTTAATCGATCAAATTACTCTCGCCTCAAATAAGTGCTTAGAAACTCTTGAAAACAAAGGGAAAATCATACTTTTTGGTAATGGTGGTAGTGCTGCTGATGCTCAACACATTGCTGCTGAGCTTGTGGGCAGGTATAAAAATAATAGAAAACCACTAGCCTCTATTGCGCTTACTACTGATACCTCCGGTCTAACATGCATATCTAACGATTTTGGCTATGAATTCGTATTCAGTAGACAGGTTGAAGCTCTGGCTAGACCCTCTGATACAATTATTGGTATTAGCACTGGAGGAACAAGTAAAAATGTCATTAATGGCCTAATTGAAGGAAATAAAATTGGATGCACCACGATTGGATTAAGTGGAAAAGATGGTGGGGATTTTAATGATATTTGTGATCTCAATATCATTGTAGGATCAAATATTACTGCTAGAATTCAAGAAATGCATATTTTGATTGGGCATATCATTTGTGAAATTATTGATTATAAATACGGAAGTTAATAGATTATTTACTATTAAACATATAATCATTTATACCTTGATAAGGGTTAAACCCTTCAACCCATTTATCTAAAAAAGAATATAACCCTTCAAAATCTCTCTTAGAAATTATTTCTTCTAAGACTTTTATTTCTTTTTCAAGGTTTAATTTAGTCGTTAAGTTTTCATTAACTTTTCTAATAAGTGGATGGGAAGTTTCTTCTAGGTAGTCAGAATAATGCAACTCTTCATATAGTTTCTCGCCTGGTCTTAGTCCAGTATAAATTACTTCAATATCTCCACTTGGATTAGATTTATTTTTCAAAGTGAGCCCACTTAAATGGATCATTTTCTTTGCTAGTTCGCTAATTAATATGGGCTCTCCCATGTCCAAAATCATTATTGAGCCAGAATTTTCCATAGCTCCAGCCTGGATGACTAATTGAGCAGCCTCAGGAATAGTCATAAAATATCTCACAACATTTGGATCGGTAACCGTAATAGGTCCGCCTTGTTGGATTTGTTTAGTAAAAAGTGGAATTACTGAACCACTTGAGCCAAGAACATTTCCAAACCTTACAATCTTAAATTCAGTTTTTATATTTTTTTCCATTGATAAGGATTGCAAAACTAACTCAGATAACCTCTTTGTTGCTCCCATAACATTTGTTGGCCTGATAGCCTTATCAGTTGAAATCAAAACAAAGTTTTCAACTTTTTGGCTAATTGCAGCCTTGCAACACAAGTAGGTTCCTAGAACATTATTTTGAATGCCTGAAAAATTGTTTTTCTCAATAAGCGGCACATGTTTATATGCAGCTGCATGATAAATAGTTTCAACTTTATATTCTTTACAAATATCGATTAATAATTTGTAGTCTAAGACTGAACCGAGTATTGAAATAACTTCAATATCTTTATGCAAGTCAGAGAACTCTTGTTCAACCTTATATAATGCAAACTCAGATAAATCTAAAAATATCAATCTAGATGGCTTTAAAACGAATAACTGTCTACTCATTTCAGACCCTATAGAACCTCCAGCTCCAGTAATTAAAATAGATCTGTTTTTTGTATTTTTTTCAAGAAGATCTGTTTTAGGATTAACTGAACTCCTTCCTAATAAATCTTGCACAGATACAATTTGCAAATTTTCAATTTTTAAATTCCCAGTTAAATAATCCTTAAAACTAGGTAGAGTTTTAATTACAACCTTGAATTCACTTAAATATATTAATATTTTTTTCCTTTGTTTAGGAGGAAGGGAGGGTATTGCTAAATGAATTTCACTAATATCATATTTCTTTATTAGAAAATTAATTTCATAACGGCTATAAACAGCAATACCAAAAATTTTCTTATTTTTTAGATTTAAATTATCGTCAATAAAACCTTTAACTCTATATTCATCATAGCTATGACATAAAGTTGCTAGTTGGACTCCTGCATTCCCAGCACCAAAAATAATAATATTTTTTTTCTGGCTCGCTATATAACCATCCAGTACATTTGAAAAGAACCATTTAGCCAATAATCTCGATGAACTGATGAAGATTACTAAAAGAAGCCAGTTAATAATAAGAATGGATCTTGGTAAATTACTTGGTTCTATAACTAGAATAAAAAAAACCAATATCATAGTAGTAACGCTTACCCCTTTAATAATCGACCAAAGTGAGTTGATAGCTATAAATCTGATGATATTTCTATAAAAATCAAAAAAATAGAAAACAGCAAGCCCAATAACAGGCATAGAAAGAAAAAAACCAATTACATTTTGCGGTGGAAGAACAAACTCAGAAAATCTTAATGAATATGCTAAAAAAGGACTTAACAACAATATGAAAAAATCAAGAAAAAAAACAATCAATTGTTTTGTTTCTCTATTTAAATTAACAAAAAATGTTTGCATAAATTTATACATCCAAATAACTAGTGACTTATATTGTCTTTATTTAGGACTTTTAATACAGTTAAAAGAATTATCTTAAGATCAAATGAGAATCTCATTCTATCTATATATTCTTTATCATAAAATACCTTCTTTTCCAAACTTATACTATCCCTTCCATTTACCTGAGCCCAGCCGGTAATTCCTGGAAGAATCAAATGAATTTTATGCTCGTCTCTCATTTTAATTAATTTATATTGATTAAATAATGCTGGTCTAGGTCCAACAAAACTCATCTCCCCTCTTAGAATACTAAATAATTGTGGAAGCTCATCAAGACTATATTTTCTCAGGAATTTACCAAATGAGGTTATGACTTCCTTATTCTTTAGAAGATTGGTAGCCAATTGTGGAGCGTCTTTATTCATAGTTCTAAATTTTGGCATAAGGAATATATTACCCATATAACCAACCCTTTTTGACCAATGAATTGCGGGGCCCCTACTCGTGAGTTTTACTAATAAAGCAATAATTAGCATTGGAAAAATAAGAAAAAAAATTAAAAAAATAGCCAAAAAAAGATCAAAGGCTCTTTTCTGATAGGTCATCTTAATGCTTTTAAGTATTCTTTGAAAACTAGCTCTTCTGAGAAAAATTTCTCAACTTTTTTTCTGCCATTTAATCCAAATTCATTTCTTTTTGATTCTCCAATTTCTATCATTTTAATCATTGAATTTGCAAGACTGGTAGATGATTTGGGTTTACATAAAAAACCATTCATTTCGTGATCGACAACATCTTCACATCCTGGTACTTTAGAAGCTATTATGGGTTTCATAAGTGCAAAAGACTCAAGTAAAGATCTAGGAAGACCCTCTCTATATGAGGGGAGCACAACACAATCAGAGTTAATTATTAAGGGCTTAATGTTTTCTACGTAATCAAGATATTTTATTGTTTTTGATTCTACCCATGCGTTAAATTCTTCAAAAGGTATTGTTGAAATATGATCAGAACATCTGTCACCTACAATGATAAATTGAATTTCTTTATCATAATGATTTTTAACTAACTGGGCTGCTTGGTAAAACTCCCTAAGGCCTTTATCAATGAGAACTCTTCCAATATATAAAAATGAAAATACACCCTGATTTTGCAATTTTTGTCTTGCTTTATGAGGTTTAAAAATTGAAAGATCAACTCCAGAACCTGGTATGAGCCGAACCTTTTTTGAATTTAGATTGAAAGACTTAATAAAATAATTTTTATCACTTTTATTTTGAAAAAAAACTTTATGTGCATATTTGAATGAAAACCTATACATATAGTTAATGAAAGAATATTTGAATCCATTACTTAAATGAGTTGAGCCAAGACCTGAAATATTATTTACTGTTTTTATATCGAATAAAGATGAAACTATATTGGAGTATATGTTGGGTTTAATAGAAAAACTCAATAAAAAATCTGGTCTTTCTTTCCTTACAATAAAAATTAATCTGAATAAAACCAACATCTCACTATACAAATTCATTCCAGTTTGTGACATTGGAAGATGAATACACTGATAATTTCTACTTATTTTTATAAAATATTCATCTTCTGATGGAATTACAAATTTCACATTAAAGCCATTCTTGGTTAACTCATTAGCCAAATTTAATCTAAACTTATAAGCTGCCCAGGATGAGTTAACAAAAAAAATTATTTTTTTATTATTCATAGGCTGAATAGAGAGATTCATAGAGAGAAATGATTTTCTTAAAATCATATTTTTGAGCAAGAATTTCTCTTTTATTTCTAATCTTAAGAGAATATTTTGGATAATTTTCAATCATTTCAATCATAGAATCATGAAAATCATCAATATTTTTAATTACTCCAAATTTGCCAAAGATAGATTCCATATTGCCTACTGGAGTAGATATCAAGGGAACCTCGCTTGCAACTGATTCAAAAGCTACTATTGGAGAGGCTTCCCATAGGGAAGAGATAAGAAGACAATGAGATTTTGCTAGAATATCAGCAGCATTATTCAGAGGACCTAAGAAAGTAACCTTATCTTGTAATTTAAGTTCATTGACCTTATTCTTTAGGTAATTTTCAAGGGATCCTGAACCAACAAACTTAATTTCGAAATCATAATCAACCAGTTTTTTGGCAATATAAATAAGTTGAACATGATTTTTCATTTTTTCGAGTCTACCAATCACTACAAATGTAAACCGAGGATATTTATCAATTTCTTGAATTGGTTTATAGTCTTGAAAATTTATCCCATTTGGAATTATTGAAGATTCTTTTTTATTGAAAAAACGTCTTTTATTTCCAGGAAAAATTGTATCAACAGCCCTTAAAGGCTTAAGAAGAAATAAAATAAATCTTCTAATATACATTTTCTGAAATGTATTATGAGCTGTAAAAATAACTTTAATTTTTGGGTGAATAATCTTTACCATACTACATACTACTAATGCATGGAACATATGAGCATGCAAAAGCTTTGTATTATTATCTTCAAGTAGTTTCTTTATTTTATAAATGGACTTGAAAAAACTTTTTAAGTTTTTTTTGTAATTTAAAACATGAATTGGAATATTAAGCTCTTTAAATCTTGAGAGTGTGTCTATTTGACTAGATAAACTTACGATATTAAGCTCAAATCTCTTTTTATCTATATTTTTAGCAATCTCGTAAACAATTCTCTCAGCCCCACCAAGTCCTAAACCGGTAGTCACAAGAATGACTTTTTTCTTTCTTATGGTGATGCTTTCAATTTGCTGGGTGTTGGTCTTATTATGAGGCAAACTACTATGCCAAATTTCCAGCGAATATAAAGTCCAAAGAACTTTAGATCTTTTTTCTCCTGAAATAACATTTTTTTTATTTAAAGTTTCATAAATAAATTTTTTATCTACAAAATTAGAACTGAATGAATTAGCCTCCAACCTGTCATGAATATTATCTCTAAGTTCATTATTTACCCAACTACTTAAAGGCACTTCAAAACCTTTTTTAGAAAGATTCCAATTAAATAAATTGTATTTTTTTGCGAGCAATCTTAGAGCATATTTTGTTCTTGTAGAATTGATTTTTAATCCAATTGGGATGCATGGTGCATACTCTAAAAGGTATTTGCTCAAAAATGGGCTTCTGACTTCTAATGAATTTGCCATAGTTGCAATATCCATTTTCTTTAACAAATCATTGGCTAATAATAATTTTGTATCAAGAATCATTGCTTTAGATAAATTATGGATATTTAGCTCATTAATTCTTTTAATTTCTTGGTCAAGATTGCTTAAATATTGATTTTTTGAAAACGCATAAACATCCTCAAAAATGTCATTTGTAGAAGAAAGATAATAATCAAGATTTTCCTTTGATGAGATATTAAGTAATCTATGAAAATAGTTATAGTTTGAAGATTTAGATTTTGGATATGGCAATAATTTATTCAAGAGTGACAATCTTTTCGTTATCAATTCTATATTCATAGCAATCGGCACATATCTTCTGTATCCTGCAAATAACTCATCTGCGCCATCGCCATTCAATGCAACTTTTACATGCTTACTAGCTTCTTGGCTGATAAAGTAGCTTGGTATTGCACTACTATCCATAAATGGTTCACCATATAAGCTTAAAATTTTTTCTACATGTTTATGTATATTTTTATCAATTTCAATAGTTGTATGGTTCGTGGAATAGATATCTGACAATCTTGAGGCCACTTCTGATTCATCAGATTCACTATCGAACTTCACTGTATATGTTTTTAAATTTTGCGAAACCCTAGAAGCATGTTCTAATATTATCGAGCTGTCTATTCCACCACTTAAAAACAAGCCAACTTCAAAGTCAGAAGAAATTAATCTATTTTGTACACTTTTTTGGATAATTTGATCGAGCTCATCTATATCAAATTGAAATCTTGAATCAGTGGATAAATACTGTTTCTCAATAGAGAAAAATTGTTTCTTTTTAATTTTTAAGTCTTGAAGATTAAAGGAATAAACATAGCCAGGCAATAAATCTATTACGTTTTCATACGCGGTAAGGTTGTCAGGGAAAAAACCGCATCTTAAATATGTGTAAATTGCTTCATAATTAATTTTTATATTTCTATGCAATATCTTTAATGAATTTAATTCACTACTAAAGAAAATCTGATTGTTATTCTTTAATAAATAAATTGGCTTCTTGCCAACTCGGTCTCTAGCCAAAACTATAGAGTCATTTTTTTTATTCAGGATGCACAATGCAAACATACCATCAACTAAATCGAAACATTTATCGCCTAACTCAATATACAAAGCAAGAATTGTTTCAGTGTCTGATTTTGTTTTGAAAGAATAACTTTTCACAAACCTTCTTAAGTCAAGATGATTGTATATCTCTCCATTAAAGATTATCACATGATGATTAATTATGAATGGCTGACAGCCATTTCTATGATCTTGGATAGCTAATCGAGTATGAAATAGAGATAAGTTCTTATAGTCATAATTTGACTTAGCATCAGGCCCTCTATGACGAAGCGACTCAAGAATAGAGTTATTATCAATATTATTGAAATTTATTAGGCCTGCAATTCCACACATAGCTTTTAATTTGTATAAACACTATTTATTTTAGTGGCAACATGCAACCACTTAAATCTCTTAGCATATTCAATATTCTGTAACGAGATTTTTTCTCTAAGTATTCTATTGTTAGCAAATCTATCTATAAAGGGCAAATAATCTCTAAATCCCTTATCCACACTTAGAAAAATATTATCTCCCTTTAAGAATTCTGAGACCATACCGGCATTTGAAGATACTAAAGGTAGGCCGCATGCCATCGCTTCCATTAATACTCCTGGAGTTCCTTCTTTCTTTGATGTAAATAAAAAAATATCGGCATTGGAATAATATTTGACTAATTTTTTTTGGGTCATTTCTCCAAGAAAATTTATATTGGTTATTTTTTCTGAGTTTGCAATATGAATTAGCTTTTTTCGCTCTTTGCCTTCTCCAATAATAATGAATTGGTAAGATGGCCTCTCTTTGGCAATTTGAAGAATCATTTCAATTCTTTTTTTCTTATCTAATCTTGAGACAGTAAGAATGTTAATAGTTGGGTTAAGTTTGGCATAATCTAGATTGTTCCCATAAAAGACATCATCTATACCGCTTGGTTGAAAATAAACCTCCCTTTTTGTTATTGACTCAATATCAACCTTTGTTTTAAAACCAGTTGAGAATATTACATCAATTTTTTGAAGTAATCTGCCCAACAAATAACGATAAATTATATTTTCCGATATATCATCATGAATTGTTGCAACAACTTTTTTAGCGCCTAATATTCTTGTTAGAACAGGAATATAAAGAAAAGAGCTCCAATCGCCATGAATATGGATTATGTCTGCCTTAAGTCTATTTTTGAATATGAAAAAAATAGACAGTAGGTAAAAAATTGAAACGCCAAAAAACTGTGGTTTAATTCTATAGAGAGGCAATTTAGTGATTTGAGTATAGTTAATTGAATTAATATTTCCATAGTTGAATAAAATTTTCAATTTCAAACCTTGATTAATTTGAAGATCAGATAAATGCCTTATATGGTTTTCCATTCCTCCAATTGCTGGAGGTAGTTTCATGGCAATTCTGATAATTCTCATACTGTTGATTTGATAATTTCTTTATACATACTTATAAACTTCTTCATAGAAACACTATATTCAAAATTTCTCATATAGTTTTTGTAGCCATTTTCTGCTAACGTATTTGCAAATCTACTATCTTTTATTATTTTCTCAATTAAATTTGAGAGCTCTTTGTGATTACCTACATCAAATAAAAGGCCATTTATTCGGTCGTCAATAATATCCTTAATCCCTCCAGTCTTTGAACCAATTACCGGTTTTTTCATTGCCATAGCCTCTATAAGAACTCTCCCAAAACCCTCATGATAAGAAGGCAATACTAGAACATCCGAAAAATACAAATAATCAGGTATTAATTCATAATTAATTTTTCCTAGGAAAATAATTTTTTTATTACGCTTATTGCCCAACAGTGACTTAAAGTACGAAATATGAGGGCCACCTCCAATCAAGATTAATCTGATATTAATTTTAGGTTCTATCTCAAGAAAAGCCTTTATCAAAACTTCAACACCTTTTGCTTTTGAAATATTTCCAACAAAAATAATATTATTACTAGGAAAATCAAATACTTTTGGTTTTTTTTTGGGTATACGATCATATTTAAAAAATTTTTTATTGCATCTGGGGGGGACTACAAAAATTTTTTCTGGTCTTATATTTAAACTCTCTATAAGTTGTTTTTTTATGAAGGGCGAGACAACTCTAATGAAATGAGCTCGATTGATTAAATAAGTTGAAACAAACTTAACTATCCTAGAAAAAAAAAATCCTTCTGATTTTGAAGGCAAATTGAGAATATCACCTTGAATTTCAAAGATGAAAATTTTATTATAAATTTCAGATGCATAATACGATAAAACTGCTGCAGCTGGATCGCTAGCTTGAAAAGCAAAGAAATTTTTCCTCTTGTTAGTTTTGTGTAACTCTAATGCTCCAAGAATATAAAAGGTAAGCAAATTAAATATTCTACTTTCTCTTTTAGGCAAAAGAGCTGAGGTTATCTTTCCTAAGTCACTGAATACTGTTCTTTTGGTATGAGTTTGACTTATCACATGAAGATGGTTTATTGTTTCTAGCCATCCATTAAAAGTGTCTAAATTTTGTTTATGAGAAGAAAAATCTCTAGGATAAACAGCTTTGTTAATTAAACATAAATTTTTTTCAATCATAAAAGATTATTAATTGTCTTGGCATACATATCTGCAATGTTAGATGTTTCATATTTTTTTACCTCTATGTAGTTAATTTCTCTCGCATAGTCTAGTAATTTATCATTATTGATTATTTGGAAGATTTTCTTAATAAAGCCCTCTTCATCATTTAACGTTATCAAGAATTCATCATGAATTTTCTTAGGCAATATTTGACTTACCCCGCCTACATCATATGACAGAACAGGGCATCCAGTAGACATAGATTCTAACAAAACTCTTGGGAAGCCTTCCCCTCTAGATGGCATAATAAACAAGTCTGATGCTTGGTAGTATTTAACAATATCAGCATTTGAAATTTCTCCCAAAAACAGAAAGTTATTTTTGTAATTAATGTTTTTAGAAATTTCTTCCATCTTATCAGTTAGATTTCCTTGTCTACCAATTACAACAATCTTGACATTTTTTTTATTTTTAACAATATATTTACTTATTGGGATAAGAATATCTGCACCCCTAGCAAAACTAATTGTATGCACGAACAAAATTGTTTTTTGAGAGGTATTGAATAGGCTTTTTTTGTTACTCACCCTGTCGGAATTTTTTGCGAACTTGAATCTATCAAGTGAAATATCATTATGGAACAATAAAATTTTATCTTTATCTAATTTAAATCTTGAAGAATAATAATCCGCCATTTTTTCTGGACCAGTGGCCACATAATCCACAAGCAAAAATACCAATCTATTTAAAACTTTTGAAAAAATTCTCTTAATATTTCTTCTAGTTGGAAAATATGAAATTTTTACTATATCTTGACCACAAGACCAAAAAATTATTCTTGCATTTACTCCTAGATAGATTCTATTGGCTAATGCTAGTGGGAGAGATCCAGTCAACGAAGAGCGAACAAAAAAAATCTTTATTCCTTTCTTTATTAAAGATAAAAATACACCTAATAACTTTAGTGTTCTTTTGAAAATATTTAATCGTACATTATCCTGGATAATAAATATTTTTTTAGCGGTTGGAACATCAACAACCTCTCCCTCGAAATATTCTATTATTAAATAAAGCTCAAATCTTTTACCAAGCTCGTTTAAAAAATTAGGTATGTGGAAGAAATTCTCACTGCTAGTGGTTTTATATTGTGGAAGAACATAACAAAGCTTCATATTTTCAAAAGTTTTTTGTATATCAATGGATATAAAGTTAAGATCCAGAAAACATAATTAGTTAAATTATTATGGAACAAAGAGAAAATTAGCACTGATAAAGTTATAGATAAATTTAGGTAAAGCAAATTTCTGTCATATTTTTTTATACTCAGAAGTGCTTTGGTTAAATTTGAAAAAACCAAGATTATAAAAATTCCTCCAACAATACCAAGTTCCACTATTATTGAAAATAAATCACTATGCGTCATTAAATCAGGGCATCTCTCTAAAGATTCTTGTTTGCAGTTTTTTTCTGCATCCTTTATTTGATGATTACCCAAATCAATTATTTCGGGAGTAATAAAATCCTTATATTTAGTTCTAAATTGAGCGTAACCGATTCCATTAATTGGGTTTTGATTAAAAATCTCATTGACTATCATCATAATTGAGTATCTCGTCCTAGATTTATCAATTGAGTCATTATTATTACTAATAATGAGTTTATAAGATAAGCTCATAGATAAAATCAAAAATAGGATTCCAAGTTTATTTATAAGTGTTAGTTCTTTTCTTATGAAAATAATATAAGTAATGAATATAAAAATAACTCCAATTTCTGCAGCTTTTGAGCCAGTAGTAAAAACAGCGAAAGCCATGAGCCCAAATACTAATAAATTAAACTTTCTTAATTTATAAATCGCGAAAGGTGTTCCAATCATAATTGCAAATGCCAAATAATTAGGGTTATTGAAATACAATTGTGTTCTAATAGGAATCCTAGTAATTTGCGAAGATCCATCATTAAAGTAGTTTTTATAATCAAAATATCCAAAATGACCTAAAAAATCTATGATTGAAAATATTGACAGAATTAAAGATATTGAAAAAATATAAAATCCAATATCAGAGATTTTCTCAGATGAATCTACATTATTGATAAAGTAAATTGCAACAAGAGATACAAAAACTACATTTCTTAAATAATGAAAAAAATTGTCAAGATTTATTTCATTACCAATTAGACTCAACAGAATTGAGATCAAGTAAAAAATAAAAATAAAACTAAATATATTTTTGAGATTCTTAAGTCGTGACTTGTAAGTCAAATAGAACAAATGTGAAACAATACATATGCCAATAAACTTGTGTATATACCTATATACGTCAAACCCGAACCCCAAGTCATTAAAGTTTGTAGCAAATGCATAATATGAGAGAATGGAAATAATAACAAGAAAATTGTTAGTTTTATAATTTTTTAGAAAGTAACCAGTCCATAATAGAAGCAGCAGAGGCAAAAAATCAGAAGTCATAATTATCTATGGTTTTTAATTTTCTGAGTTTTTTAAAATCTCTAATTGCAAAAACATATCCTAAAATATAACCTTTAAATATATTGTTCCTTTTTTTATCAAATGATATAAGTTGATTGAAAAGAACCCCAATTAACCTTCCAAAAAGGTTCAAATTATAGTGAATAAGCGCAAATAATATTGACTTCTGATAAAGTCTGGCATATTCCAAAGAAAGAAACAACCTTGAATACGCTACACGTGCTGCATATTTAAGCGGACTATTGGAAAAAAAACTTTCATTTGAGTCATCGTGCAGAAATAATTTTTCCTTTAAAAACTTTATTTTGCCGAGCTTGGATAATGTCATTCCAAATAATAAATCTTCTCCATATCCATAATCACTGTCAAAAATATCAAAAAGTGTCGCGTTTAGATTATAAAAAATATGCTCCTTTTTAGCTGCAAAAACTGGGCCATAGAACCATTGAATTGAATTTGTACCTTGAAGTATAGGCCCTTTCACCCCAGAGAAAGAAATTTCACCTTCTCTTGTATTAATATTGCAAAAAATAAATCTAAATAAACTAGATATTCTGCTAATTAGGCGATGTTTTCTTGTTTTTGAACTAGGTAAATAATCATCAAAAAAATTATTTTTATAGTGAAAATTTGGCTGAACCCCATAAATTTCGATATTACTCTCTAAACAGTCAATAATTTTTTTAAAACACAAATTGTCTAAAATTGTCATGTCATCATCCATAAAAATAATACATTCTGAATCTGACATAGAGGCCCCTATAAACTGCTGATAAGGCTTGTTCTTTCTTTTACATTTAATATAGTGGATATTAGTTTCATCGAAAATAGGATCTATCATAAATTCATCAGATGAATCAATCACAATAATTTTATTTGGTAAAAAATCGCAAGTTTTTATTTGATTAATTAGACGGAGTAAGCTCTTTCCTCTATTGCGTGTTGCTATAACAATATCAAAGGTCATTTTCAATATTTTCTTTAATAAAACTATCTATTTTTTTTGCCCTTTTATCCCAGGTGTATTCGAGAACTTTTTCATAAGAGTTTCTAACTAGATCAGCACAATCCTTTTCGATGATCAAGGATAAATTACGAGCTAAATCTTGATGGTTTCCTGCATCAAAAAAAAATACATCATTTTCAGTCACTATCTCTCTAATCGATGGAATATTGGCAGCCAAAATCGGTTTTTTTGAATACATATACTCAAATAGTTTTAATGGTGATGTTGAGAGATTCTGCTCTACATCCAAATTAGGTAATACTAGTATATCTGCTGAATTAATATGCTCGATTAGCTTATCTTGACTTACATGTTCAATAATTTTAATTCGATTAGAATAACTAAAATTTCTCATATAATATCTAAGATCTTCTAACTGTCTGCCTTTACCTCCAATTAATTTAAAGTGAATATTATTTGGGGTCTTGGCAATTGTATCCACGAGTAATTTAACCCCTTTGTGTTCAGAAAAACTGCCAGTATATAAAACTTCATAAAAGGTTTTCTTTGTGTGCAAATATTCATTGGATTCTGCAAAGGTTGATGGATTTACTCCATCATGAGCAATTAATATATTCTTAATATTTGAATTTTTAACTATATTAAATAAGTATTTATTTATCACTACTATACCATCGGAATTTCTTGTCATATAAATCTGAAATCTCGAGCTTTGATGTAACTCAAAAAAAATCTTATGCTTAATCAAATTCAATTTTTTTAAAAAAAAATATAAATAATTCACGAGCCATACACGTGAAAATATTATTATTGACTTCTCATGTCTTAACTCTAAGAGTTTAAAGCAGGTATTAATTGCAAAGGTGATATTTTTGATTTGAGCCCATAAAGTTTGATTTATCCCACATAAGATAGTTGAATCAAAATTCTTAATTTGTTTAATCAAATAAGGATTTCTTATATTGTAAAAATTTGAAATTTTTTTATAATCTAGGGGTTTGTTCTTAACATTTGATGTCCATAACTCCACAGTTTCAAAAAAATTAGAAAATGACTTGCACATTTCTATCGACTGGATACTATTAGCTTTTTCTGAAGGTAATCTTGTATTAGTTATGTAAATTAACTTCATTTATTTTTCTAACAACATCATCTGATTTGATACTTCCGAGACATGGTCTTCCTTGATATTTACATTCAGTAGTAAGCCAGCAAGGAGAATCATGACAAACATCTTGGTTCTCTATAAAAATCGTATTGGCATAGTGTGCGATACTTTTATCATGAAAGCCAGATAGTACCACAAATGACGGAGTATAGAATGCAGATGAAACATGATTAAAGAAACCCTCACATGATAAGAGAAATTTTGCATGTTTTATTAAAAAAAAAATTTCCCTCATAGATAATTTCTCGCGAAAGTCAATGACATTTTTCAATAGAGTTTCATTACTTCTTCCTAATTGAATCCATTTAACTGTTGGCAATTTATCAACCACCTCTTGAAATTTCTCAATTTCCCATTGCTTATTAGGAGTATAAGATTTTTTTGTATAAGGGTGAATTATTGCAAAATCGCTAATATCTTTAAACTTATCTTTATAAATTTGACATTCGATTTTAGAGAAAAAAATCTCATTTCTATATCCAAAATTTTGTGTTCCCTTAATGTAATTATTTGAATGAAGGTCAATCAGGTGCAATTTATAAGATGTTTCTCTCATGAAGTCTTCCAAGGTAGAATCATTATTATAAAAATTAAAGTAAATGATATTTGTAGATCTAGCTTTTCTCAAAATTTTAAGGATAAAACTGTTTGTGCTTTTTATTCCAATATTTAATATGACTTCAGGATTATGAAGAAAGAAATCGCGGTTATTGGTTATAACTATGAATCTCTTATTCTGATATTTTTTCTTTCTTAAATATCCAGTTATGCATAATTGATCACCAAGCGCTTTACCAATCCTGAAGACTATAACTAAATTTAAAACACTTAAAAGATGGTTTATGAGTTTTATGATAATCATTTCTAACTGTTTATTTTATGCAAAACCCATTTAGCGCCATTCTCATTAGATCCAAAAAATCTATTCTTTATTTTATTAATTGTATTAAGCCTTTTTTCATTATCTACTCGATGCTCAATCTCTTTACAAATTGATTTGTAATCTTTTATAAGAAGACTTTTATTTGAAATTAAAGAGTCTATTTCAAAATAATCCTTGAATGTTTTAGTTTCAAAAAGAATGGAGATTCTATTGAAAATCGAAGCCTCTAGAACAGCAGTGCTATTAGTCCCTATAAAAACATCAAATTGATCTGCAATATCTTCTATATCGCATGAAAAATGCCTAATACCTTCAAATCTTCTATCGAATTCACATAATTTCTTCACAAAAAAATCTTCTATCATCGGTCGAGACTTTATAGCTAATTCCATATTTTCACATTCAAGTAATGCCAAATAAAATTTATAACATTCGTTAATTGGTAAATGAAGTTCGGAAATAATTAAACAATAAATCTTTTCTCCTGAAACTCTTTTATAGGGCTTACAACTTAAATTATCGGGAGGTCTTAGTAGGCCACTTACTTCAAGTCCAGAATGGTCAAATACTTTAGAATATTTTTTGTAGTAACTTAAATAATAATCACTCCATAAGCCATAAAAATCGCATCCCAACTTATTCTTATCATTAAAATTCTCCATAAATTCATGGCATGAATCTTCTTTCCTTTGAAGTCCATGCATAATTCCTATGGTTTTAACATTCTCCAATTTTGCCGCTATAACCAATCCAGCATTCCTTGAAGAAAACTCTATAGCCACAAATTTCTCAAGCTTTAAATATCTAAAAAATCGTCTGTAGAAATTCACGGTTTTTTCTAATGCTAAGTTTGACCCGTATAAATTAAATAAAAAGGATTCTTCAATATTCTTTGGTGACTCATGAAAAACTTTCTTTTTGTAGAAATAATTTAGAAAATTTTGTAAAAAAGTAAAGTAAATAGCAAATCTTCTTCTCAACAGGATATTTTTAATAAAACTTGAGAACTTATTAGGCCTTATAAACTCAAAAAAATAGATATTTTTTTGTCTTAATATGTTGTATAGGTTTCTAAGCCTTAAATCATAATCATTAGTTTGATACACATAGTCTCCAGTATATAAAGCAACTTTTGGTCTTTTGAAGATAAGAAAGATAAACATTAAAAAAGAGACTACAAAATATAAAAAATTTATTGTTAAAAATTTGAGTAAATACTCCTTTTTAGACTCATCCCTATGAATAATAATTTTTTTATCAAATAAGGATAACTTTAGGATTTTATTAAATTTATTATCGAGATTATGGGCAATTATCTGATTATGATTTTGATAATTGAGTTCCTCAATTAAGGATTTGATGGAAATATAATTCTTAGCTAACTGATATGTTTCATCAAACCAAGACCAGCCAATTAAATAGTTTTGACATTTGAACATTGAAAGAAAATCTTCATTTGAGGCAAATATACTTTCAGTAAATTTTCTAGTTTCTTTAATATTTGGGCTCTTTACATAGTCACTAATGAAATAAACTTTAGACTCTGGATAAGAGTCATTTAAATAATCTTCATGCTCTCTGCTCGTGAAAATTATGCAATTATTCATCAATACCCCTTAAATGCTAATATAGATTGCAATAAATAGAAATGAAATTACCAGCCAAATCAAATTATTAAATAATTTAAATCTTAGCACATAAAAATAGGCAACTATAGTCTCGAACATTCTAGAAAGAAAGAAAACAATTGCTGCGCCAATAGCTCCAAACTCTTCTATCAAAGTAAAAATTAATATCAACTCAAACACAGCCCGAAAAAAAGCGATCTTGAATATTGTTAAAGTATTTTTCTCTAATCTTAAGGGTACGTTAAAACAATGAATTACACCCGAAACCAGAAACTCTAGGCCAAATATAAAAGAAACTAATTGAATTTCTCTGTCATTGTTTATTCCATAAATGCTAAGAAACTCATTATTAAATATTATTAATAGCGTCAAAATAGCAAATCTTGCGCCAAATGAATAATACATAATTTTCTCTAAAGTTCTTCTTAGGACAATCTTCGACGAGCTTAGTTCTATAAATTTTGAAGTCATAGGATAAAAAAATGAGCTTGCTAAGGTATGAATATTTTTAAAGAAAAGCTTAATAATTGAAAAAGAGGCAACTTGCTCAAGGCTTGTATAATTCCCAAGGAAAATAACTGGGATATGATTTTTAATATAGCTAAGCAAAGATACACCTTGCAATGGAAAAAAATAAGGCATTATTTCTCTCTTAACGAAAGAAATATTTATCTTTTCTTTGAATAAACTTCTGTGAAGCTGGGGCCTAAAAATAAGAACTTTTTTAACTAGGAATAACATAAAAACAAAAGATAAAATTAAATTAAGTATTAAATAAAATATATATTCATTTGTAAACTGTGTAAGTGATATTACAAGGATTAAATAAAAAAATGACTTTATAAAAGATATCTTTGCAGTACTTTCATATTGCATAATCGAATTTAAAATACTTGAAATTATTCCATTGATACCACCAATAAGATTGCTAATGAAACCAATATAAATAAAATATATGAAAAGTACCTCATCAGTTTTTTCGATATTAAAAAAATCTATCAAAATTCCATACTGGACTAGGGTTATTAATAGTGAAAATATAAAAAAGATTACTAGGAGCTTTGTTTGATATGCAATTTTTAAGATTTGTTTGGCTTTATTATTACCTTCATATTCTTTTAAAAGTTTAACTATCGATTCATTCACCCCTGAGAGAATTAAATCTGATATTGCAAAAAAAGAAATTACTAAAACATATAGCCCATAACTAGATTTGTCTACTGTTCTAAATATTATTATTGAAGTAATAAATATTAACAGGTAACCAATTGTATTGTATTTAAGTAATTTGATTATGGATTCCAACAATTTAAGAATCCTCAGAAGATTTTATTGCTTGTAATTTTTTCTAATTTATCCTTAGAAAAAATTATTATTGTTATTAGACTAGAATAAATGAAAGGTAATTGCGCCCTATAACTTAAAGAGTTTTTTGGCTCTAGCCCAATATATAAAAATATATAAACAATATAAGCAAATAATATGTAAAAAAGGAAATTTCTATGCGCTGTATTCTTAGACCATAAAAAAGAAATTACATATAGAAAAGGTATTACTAGGCTATCTAAAAACATTAATCTTCTTAGAAAGAAATAGAGGATATTATCATTTATATACAAAAAATTTAACGCAAGAATTCCATAAACTAATTTCATAATTAATTCAGCTATTGAATTCTTTTCAAATGCTTGAAAGATGATTGATATTACCTGATCTAACCCTCTGAATAAGTCGCTTCCATATATTGCCTGAATTAAAATCTGGAAAAATAAGATGAATACCAGAAAAAATAAAATATTTTTGTATCCTCTTTCTCTAATCAAGAAAAGAAATATTATCGGAATTATTAATACAAGGGCCGTTTTAATGGTGTACATTAATATTGAGAAAATTAACAAAAAAAAGATATCCTTTTTTGACTCTAATGAAAAATAAATTTTTGATAAAACGTATAACATTGCTGAATATAAAAGAATTATTAGTGATTCTCTCATTATTAAAAAATCAAAAAAAATGAAAGAAGGCAATAGAGCTAAAAGAAAAATAGAAAAATTTAAAACATTTCCAGTTACCTTGAATATCTCAAGTGTTCTAGAAAAAAATAACAAAGTTCCTAGATGAAATAAAAAATTTAAAGCTCTTAAGCCGACTAATGGATCCAATATTGAAAATTGAGTAAATATCCAAGTTATAAAATAATAATGTTGGTTGAACAAATGCTCATGATAGTTCTCTTGTCCAAAAGAGATGTATGCCATTTGATCTCCCATTACAGGAAGTATTCCTTTGTCAAAGAAGACTAATATAAAGAATTCAGAAATTAAAAAAATTATGAAATATAAGGATGGAATTAATCTTTTTAAACCCAATGAACTTTTCTTGAGAAAAATGATCTGAACCCATATAAAAGTTATCAAAACTACTGACGTCACTCTTTTTTAATTATCTATTAATAAAATTTCTTCTGAATGCATACTTCAAAAGTTCTTTCAAAAAAAATATGATGTAATCAAATAACCCAAATGGATATATTCTTAGAAGTCTAAAAAAAAGACCTCTTTTTAGTAAAATTTTGAAATCACCATTAATTATAAGAAAAATATTTCTACAAGTTATTTTCTTTTGATAACTAGTTGGTCTTTTATTATTTCTAAAACAAAAAGAATGAAACATGCTTAAATATTTTTCTATGAGATCTAGCTTCTTGTAATTAGGAGAATTTATCATATCAAAACTGTTGAAGATTGCGGACATACATTGAATTTCTTCATTATCTATATTTAAGCCTTTAAAAAATCTGGATATGTTGCTAATAGCAACCCTGGAACTGTTAATTTGTTGTCGTCCCCTTTTTTGGACACTAATTGCGTTCTTATGAATTCTTAAAGATAATAATGGCTCATTAATATTTGCAAATCTAAAAAATTCTCCTGACCTTGACCATAAATCATAGTCCTGTGAAGTATCAAAGCTTTCATCATAATACATGCAAAGAGATGAAAATATTGACGACCTAAGCATTATTGACGAGTGAACGAAGGGGTTAACAAAAATTAATGACCATAGAATATCTCGATTATGACTGGGCTTTTTTACTGAGAAGCCTAACCTTGATCCCTTTGAATTAATTCTGTGGTAGTAGGACCCTACTATTGAAATATCTTTATTCTTTCTTAAGAAATTTATTTGCTTTTCTAGTCGATCATAGCGCGAAATATCATCCGCATCCATTCTTGCAATAAACCTTGACTTACATATTGCGAATGCTTTATTGAGAGAACTTGCAAGACCTAACCTTTTTTTATTGTCAATTATGAAAATTCTCGAATCATCAAAAGATTTAATAATATCAAGGGTTTTGTCAGAAGAACAATCATTAACAATAACAAATCTAAAATTAGAAAAAGTTTGATTGAGAATACTTTCTATAGATTGAAGAATGTAATCTTCGGCATTATATGCCGACATAACAACATCTATATCAAATCTATTACTTTCCAAGTTTTTGATAAATATTTTCTTCTTTTTCCAGAATCTTCTGCAAATTATGATTTTTTAAAATGAATTTTCTAGCTTTTAACGAAATATTATTTATCAGATTTTGATCTTCAATAAGAAAGTCGATAGATTCAGTTAAACTTTTCATATTTGTATCAGCAAGAACACCATTTTTATTGTGATCAATTATATCCTTTATTCCTTCAACGTTGCTGCCTATGACAGGCATTCCACATGACATAGCCTCTAGTAAGCTTTTAGGATTTCCCTCATATGAAGAAAATAGAATAAAAATCTTAGCAGATTGAATTACCTTGGGTAATTTATTATTTTCAATTACCCCGGAGAAAGAAATTAAATGAGAATATCTCAGATATTTTTCTTGTAATTCTTCCAAAAGTGGTCCATTACCGACAATTTTAAATTTTAAATTTTTATCCAAAGCAACCTTAATAATTGACTCGATATTTTTTTCTTTGGAAATTCTACCTACGAAAACTATGTCATAAACTTTAGCGACATCTAAAATCTTGAATATCTTAGTATTAACAAAATTTGGTTCAATGAAAATCTTTTCTTTTAAATCTTCTTTTCTTTTAACTACTCTCTCTTTTATTGCCTCAGAAGTTACAACAATAGCTGAAGAAAGATTAAAGGTTAAAAACTCAAGTAATATAGAATAAATATATTTAAGGGAAAACCGCCCATATTCTCTTCTAAGATTGAGAGAGAATAAAAAACCGAATCTAAGAACTAATGGCTTT
>Ga0181581_10000497_pt1 | contig 29664 bp, 26 predicted proteins | sample 071ome_22_FD_132433 | JGI IMG/M metagenome (GOLD analysis project Ga0181581, IMG submission 132433) | Coastal salt marsh microbial communities from the Groves Creek Marsh, Skidaway Island, Georgia - 071404AT metaG (megahit assembly) | ecosystem: Environmental > Aquatic > Marine > Intertidal... | reverse complement strand
TCATCAAAAGCCCGCATTAAATCCGTCCAGTCCTTACTATACTTTTCGCTGCGCTGAAATAATGGCTGATACTGCCTCGACCATTGTTGTATCTCAGAGCGATAACGCGGCACCTGATCTAAGCCTAACTTATGACGCTGCAACACCACTCCATTGATCTTATTCTCAATCAACCAAGCTTCAGTCGACTTCGGTCTGAACTGATCCAGTGCCACGATTTCACGGCTGGCCAATACTGCATCTTTGAGAGCAAGCACATAATTCACTGCGGCTTGCAGATGCTGTTCAAACTCTGGAAAATCTGCCGTATTGTTCGCGCTTAATCCTTGTTCAGTTTTTGCCGCTTCTTTATGACGAATGTCCAAAATACGTTGCTTGGCAACCTCCACACGCTGATACAACTCGGCCACTTGTGCATATTCACGTGAGGCGCCGGATTTCTCTAAATCCTGAATGACACTATCGAGTCGTTGCTGAATGAATGCAAATTGCTGATCTTGCCCTACACCAGGCATGATGATTCCAAACTGAGCCATAAATGCGGCCTGTTGCTCTGGGGTGGCTGCGTTAAACTGGGCTTCCAGTTGTGGATTCTCTTTAAGTCCCTGATTGAATTGAGCCAGTAATACTTGCTGTTGGGGACTGATTGGCTGATTAGCCAACATCAGTTGTTGTTCCAGTTCGCGCTCAATCTCATTCATATTCATAGTTTGGCGCTTAACGGCCTCACTGAGAGGGTATGGCAGAGACGACTCGGCCTGCACCAGTATAGGTGGCAGTAAACTTACACAAAGAATGAAAACCCATAGCGGTGTGATCATGAAGGGTTTAGTGGTCATGAAGAAGTCCCCAAGTAATTCGTACTCAATTCAACATCAGCACAATGATGATAATCAATAAGCCGCGCAACTGATTGCAATAACACGACAGTAATTAATAAATACAGACTATCATGATGCGAATAACATGAACATTACTTTGATCGCCCATGGATAGGATAGATTTTTAATACTGGGGATCATTACAAGGTAGCGACAAACACTAGCCGAGATGGATCTCACCACACAGTAGATAGTGGAGAGGTAGTGGTAGCGGGGGCAGGATTTGAACCTGCGACCTTCGGGTTATGAGCCCGACGAGCTGCCAGACTGCTCCACCCCGCATCAATTCTGGACGCTGGAGTGTACGCACACCCACGACAAATTTCAAGGCGGCATTACCACTTAAACAGATCAACATAACAAAAACGCGAGAACCCAAGATCACCACCTCCTTGGATTTTGGCAGTATCATAAGCACCTCCATATGGCGGTCACCTCCTAAGTAATTGAGTAACATGGATCAGAAAACAAAGGGGATATAACCTAGGCTGATGGATTCAACTAAACCAGAATAATTGAAAGCGAATTAGAATATAAATGTGAACTAATGAATTCAGTCATTGGTGCCGATGGCCGGAGTCGAACCGGCACAGCTTTCGCCACTGCCCCCTCAAGACAGCGTGTCTACCAATTCCACCACATCGGCAAGTCTTGTTAGCTATCAGATATTAGCTAACCGTTAAGAGTTTTTCATGTTAAATTTGAGGGTGTGCTTAATTAACTGCAGGAATGTCACTTGAAGTTGACTTCTGGCCTCGCTTCTCGTCGATTTCCTGTTTAATAATATCGACCATTTCTTCCTGACTAGCTCCTTCTGGCAAATTAATCACCTTAGGGATGTCGTCATTGCTATCTAGAGAGATGCTTCTCTCCTCCACAATAGGCAGCGTATCAATGACACTCTGAGCATCTGTACGATTACTCGCAATATAAGCAAGGAAAATACTATTCAAGAAAAATAATACTGCAAGTATTGAAGTCATTTTAGTCATGAAAGACCCTGAACCTCGCGCACCAAACACCGTGCCTGATGCACCCGAGCCAAAAGCTGCCCCCATTCCGGCACCTTTACCTTGTTGCATCAAAATCAAGCCGATCAATCCGGCAGCGATGAACACGTCTATTGATACTAAAATACTGTATAACATGAGTTAAGCCTGTGAGTTAAATAATATGAATTTCTTATCGTAAATTATAATGTTAAATGTTTTTATTCTGCTAAATACCATTGATCTATTATCTGTTGCTTATCTGTTGCCTACCTGTTGCTTAACTATTGCCGTTGTTTATCCGACACTGTTTCTGACGCAGCATCTACAATCTGATTGAACCCCTCGGCATCTAAACTCGCCCCACCAATCAGACCGCCATCGATGTCTTCTTGAAGAATCAACTCACGCGCATTTTCGGGTTTAACACTGCCACCATAAATGATTCTTATCCGTGCTGACAATTGCGCTGAATATCGTGCGATCAATTCACGTATGCTCTTATGAACAGCCTGCGCTTGTTGAGGGCTGGCAGTTTGGCCTGTTCCAATCGCCCATATAGGCTCATAGGCAATAACACTATGTTGTAAAGCTTCAATACCGACCTCATCGATAACAGACATTAACTGCGCCTTGATAACTTCATCAACGCGACCTTGTTGCCTATCATCTAAACTCTCCCCCACACAGATTATGGGAACCAAGCTTGATTGTATGGCACATGCGACCTTTTTTGCCACAACCTCATTGGTTTCTGAGTAATACTCGCGTCGCTCAGAGTGCCCTATGATGACATACTCACAGCCAATATCTGCCAGCATTTGTGCTGCCACTTCTCCTGTATATGCGCCCTGCTGATGCATAGCAACATTTTGAGCAGCTAAACTTAAATTCGCGCCTTGTATTCTTTCGCCCACCCTCTGCAAGTAAGGATATGGTGGCGCGATTATGACGTCTACTTGCTGGCTTCCTTGCATATGCACGCTGATATCAGCAACTAATGTTGATACCATCTCTAAGCTGCCATTTAACTTCCAATTTGCTGCCACTAAGGGACGCCGCATAGATTCAACCAGTTGATCTGAAATAGCGCGCCAGCTTACCTAGCGCAACAGAGAAAATCAATGAAATGAAGCCTAAAAAGCCCATATTATTATGATAGCTTAAGCACATTCTTTCTGAACAATGTCAGCCAAACGCTTCGCCGCTGCTTGCACTTGCAGTGAGTCTGCCCCCTCAACCATCACTCTGATCAGTGGCTCTGTTCCTGACATTCTCAGCAGCACTCGCCCTTGCTCCTCCAACTCTTTTTCAATAGCTTGCACAGTATCCTGCACGCGAGTGGATTGCTGTAGATCTGTTTTCTCTCTAATCGGTACATTGATTAATGTTTGTGGATATTTTGTCATCAACTTAGCCGCTTGACTGAGCGTTATTTGCATTTCTTGTAATGATTCTAAAACTTGTAAAGCGGAGATTATGGCATCACCTGTAGTGGTTTTATCAAGACAAATAATATGCCCTGAAGACTCTCCCCCCAACCTCCAATCCAGCTGCTGCATCATTTCAAGCACATAGCGATCACCAACGGCGGCACGCTGAAATTGGATATTATTTTTTGTTAAGGCATGTTCCAACCCAAGGTTACTCATATGAGTGCCGACTACGCCTCCATTAAGTTGCTGTTTTGCATGTTGTGCAATAGCGATGATAAACAATAACTCATCACCATCCACGATCTCGCCCTGATCATCCACCATGATTAAGCGATCTCCATCACCATCAATGGCGATCCCTAAATCGGCTTGTTGTTCAATCACGGCTTGGCGAATAAGTGCAGGCGCAGTGGCTCCACATTGATCATTAATATTAATACCATTCGGGGCTGAGCCTATGGTGTTCACTTTGGCTCCCAACTCGGTGAATACCTGTGGCGCAATATTGTAAGTAGCTCCGTGGGCGCAATCGATTACAATTTTTAAACCATGTAGGCTGAGTGTAGGAGAGACACTATTTTTGCAGAATTCTGAATAACGTCCAGCAGCATCAAATATTCTCTCCACTTTTCCTAACTGGTCGGATTCAACTGTTTCTAGTGGCTTTTGCATTTCTTGTTCTATGGCTAGCTCCACCTCATCATCAAGTTTAGTGCCATCTGCACTGAAGAACTTCACACCATTATCATAATAAGGATTATGTGAGGCACTGATGACAATGCCTGCTGAGGCTCTCAAAGTACGCGTTAAATAAGCAATTGCCGGAGTCGGCATAGGCCCCAATAAGCGGCTGTGTACACCTGCAGCCGATAATCCGGCCTCTAACAATGACTCAAACATATATCCTGAAATGCGCGTATCTTTTCCAATCAACACCAAATCATGCGACTGCTGACATAAAACGCGCCCTGCGGCCCAACCTAACTTGAGCACAAACTCAGGCGTCATGACGCCCTGGCCAACTCGCCCCCTTATACCATCAGTTCCGAAATATTTTCTTTGCATAAATTAGCTTGGGTTAAAAACAACAACGGCTCGCTAAAGCGAGCCGTTGTAGAGTAACACTTTATCTACAAAAAAAAATCAGTGCAGGCTAGCAGGACCTCCGATTGGACCTGTGCTGCCGTCAGAAGAAGGCTTGGAACTCGCCCCTTGACCACCGGGCTCATCATCTCCCCAATCTTTAGGGGGACGTGGTGTCTTACCTTCCATGATGTCATCTATCTGTTCAGTATCAATAGTCTCATACATCATCAAAGCTTTTGCCATAGTATGCAGCTTATCAAGATTATTCATAAGAATATCGTTTGCACGTTGATAGTTCTCATCGATGATTTTTCTCACCTCTTCATCGATGGAATGTGCTGTCTCGTCTGACACTGTTTTGGTCTGTGTGACAGAGCGGCCCAAGAACACTTCACCGTCTTCTTCACTATAAGCTAATGGCCCCATCTTTGAAGATAAGCCCCACTTAGTCACCATGTTACGAGCTATTTCAGTGGCACGCTCAATGTCATTAGAAGCACCTGTGGTGACCGCATCAACACCGAAGATAATTTCCTCGGCAAGACGACCACCGAACAAACTGGATATTTGACTCTCTAAACGCTGTTTACTATGACTGTAACGATCTTCTTGTGGTAAGAACATAGTGACACCCAGAGCGCGTCCGCGTGGAATGATGGAGACCTTATATACGGGATCATGATCTGGCACAATTCGACCCACAATGGCATGTCCAGCTTCATGATATGCCGTGAGATTCTTCTCATCTTCACTCATCACCATGGACTTGCGCTCAGCTCCCATAATAATTTTATCTTTAGCACGTTCTAACTCTGCCATCTCAACATTACGTTTGTTAGCACGTGCCGCGAATAATGCTGCCTCATTCACTAAGTTAGCTAGATCAGCACCTGAAAAACCGGGTGTGCCACGTGCGATTAAATCAGCACGGATATCGCTACCTAAAGGGACTTTACGCATGTGGACTTTAAGAATTTGCTCGCGTCCACGCAAGTCAGGTAGAGGCACTGTCACTTGGCGATCAAAACGACCCGGTCTTAGTAATGCAGGATCAAGCACATCGGGTCGGTTGGTAGCCGCGATAACAATCACGCCTTCGTTGCCATCAAAACCATCCATTTCAACCAACAATTGGTTAAGTGTTTGTTCACGCTCATCATGTCCACCACCCACGCCAGCACCGCGATGACGACCAACAGCATCTATCTCGTCAATAAAGATAATGCATGGCGAATGCTTTTTAGCTTGCGCGAACATGTCACGTACTCGAGAGGCACCAACACCCACAAACATTTCAACAAAATCTGACCCTGAGATAGTGAAAAAAGGAACTTTCGCTTCACCAGCAATTGCTTTGGCAAGCAGTGTCTTACCTGTACCGGGTGAACCTACCATGAGTACGCCACGAGGGATTTTACCTCCTAGTTTTTGAAACTTGCTGGGATCTCTCAAGAATTCAACCAATTCTGAAACTTCATCTTTAGCCTCTTCAACACCTGCCACGTCAGAAAAAGTAACTTTAATTTGATCTTCACCCATTAAGCGCGCTTTACTCTTGCCAAACGACATCGCACCGCCACGACCTGCACCGCCACCTTGCATCTGGCGCATTAAAAATATCCATAAACCAATGAGTAATAACATTGGGAACCAGCTGATGAAGATGTCCATTAGTAATGAACGTTTTTGCGACGGACTGGTAGCGATTTCCACGTTTGAATTGAGTAATTCGTCAACCAATTTATTATCACCTGGACTGAATGTAGTGAATTCTTCGCCTGAGAACTTCTGGCCTGTGATAGTGCGGTTGTCAGAGTCGATATTGACGTTCTTGACCTGACCAGAGCGAACATCTGCAATAAATTGTGAATAGGTTATTTGTACAGTCTGCTGCTTGGTTGTACTGAAATTGTCAAACACAGACATCAATACCACCACTATGACTGCCCACAATATTAAATTTTTCACCATATCATTCATATAGAACCCTTATATTTGTACTGAGTACATGTGTGAGAGTGTTTTCACTATAACCCAAATCCTCGTGCGACGGCATACATCTCTTTACTCTCTTTGCGTGACGCTTTAGGTTTAAATGTATTTACCTGATTAAAACCCGACTTAAGTGCTTGTAGATAGTCGCTATAACCAGCTCCTTGAAACAATTTAACAGCGAATGCTCCGCCTTGTGTAAGGTGTTGTTGAGCAAATTCCAATGCCAATTCCGCTAAATACATGGACTTTGGTTGATCAATCGCCTTATTACCTGAAATATTGGGGGCCATATCCGATAAAACAAGGTCAGGCTGTTTCCCAGCCAGTACAGTAACCAACTGTTGTAGAGTATCCAACTCCGTGAAGTCACCTTGTATTAGACAAACCCTGTCCAAGGGGGGCATAGCCAGGATATCTAGTGCAATTATCAAACAATCAGGATTAGGCGCTTGCTTTACAGCATACTGCGTCCAAGCGCCAGGCGCCGCACCCAAATCAACGATACAACGATTAGACCTGAATATTTGGTATTTGTTTTGTATCTCTTCTAATTTAAACACTGCACGCGAGCGATAGCCCTGAGTTTTGGCCTTTGCCACGTAAGGATCGCTGCTCTGTCTAGACAACCAACGTGAACTACTTTTACTTCGTGCCATAACACTCTGTAAAAGAACAATAAGAATTTAATTGAGAGTTTGATTCAGATATAGCGCACATCGAGAATTTCAAATTCTTTTTCACCGCTGGGAGCAATCACCACTGCGATATCTCCGACACTTTTACCAATTAAGGCACGGGCAATAGGAGAGGCGACTGAGATTAACTTTGCTTTAATGTCCGCCTCATCTTCACCCACGATTTGATAAGTAATTTCATCACCGGTTTCTTCATTACACAAATCAACCGTAGCACCAAATACGACTCGGTCACCTGCATTTAATTTTGTGACATCGATAATTTCAGCGTTAGAGAGTTTTCCATCTATTTCTTGTATACGCCCCTCAATGAAACTCTGCTGTTCACGTGCCGCATGATATTCAGCATTCTCCTTTAGATCACCATGCTCGCGCGCTGTGGCTATTGCTTCGATCACTGCTGGTCGATCAACTGTTTTCAAATGCTTTAATTCTTCTCGTAGTTTTTCAGCACCACGTTTTGTCAAAGGTACTTTAGTCATGACTTTTAATTTGATTAACCTTGATAATGATTGTGACTCTAAATAATACCATTACGATGATTGTAACTGATTATGAAGTTCCTGCAGCGGATATACATCTAGCGTACTTTCCATCTCAATCGCCTGCTTCATTGCCCAAGCCCCAGCAATTGTGGTGATAGTGCATATTTTTTGTTGTAGTGCCTTACGACGAATAGTGAATGAATCTGCAATCGCTTGCTTACCTTCAGTGGTGTTTATAATTAGATCAATCTGACCGTCAATAATCATATCAACGATGTGTGGACGTCCTTGGCGTACCTTGTTGACATGCTGACAGGGAATATTTTGTGTATCAAGAAAATTTGCCGTCCCGTCAGTAGCAACAATGCTAAATCCTAAATCAATATAGGCTAATGCTAGCTCAGCTGCCGCTTGTTTATCTTCGTTACGCACGCTGATAAATACGCATCCATTTGTCGGTAGATCAACACCTGCCGCTGCCTGTGCTTTTGCAAAAGCTTCACCAAAAGTTTTACCCACACCCATCACCTCACCTGTGGATTTCATTTCTGGGCCAAGGATAGGATCCACTCCAAGGAACTTAATAAATGGGAACACCGCCTCTTTCACAGAGTAATGCTGAGGTGTAATTGGATGACCAATATTTTGCTTTGATAGAGATTGTCCCGCCATACATCGTGCTGCTATTTTTGCCAACGGCAGACCAATGGACTTGGAAACAAAAGGCACCGTTCTGGAAGCGCGAGGATTCACTTCTATAAGATAAATATCAGCGCCTTTGACAGCAAACTGAATATTCATCAATCCTACTACATTGAGGCCAAAGGCCAACTGGGTAGTCATCTCACGAATTCTTGTTTGAATATCCTCATCCAACGTATGGGGGGGAAGTGCACATGCAGAATCGCCCGAATGAATACCAGCCTGTTCTATATGTTGCATGATTCCGGCCACATAAACCTGCTCACCATCACAGATCGCATCAACATCAATCTCAATCGCGTCAGATAAAAAGCGATCTAACAATACCGGTGAATCGTTCGAAACAGACACTGCTGTACTCATGTAATGCATCAACTCAGCATCATTATGAACAATCTCCATAGCCCTTCCACCCAGCACATACGAAGGACGCACCACTAATGGATAACCGATTTTATTAGCAAGTGGAACCGCTTCCTCAGCACTTTTTGCGGTGGCATTAGGGGGCTGTAATAATTGCAATTGATTGACTAATTCTTGGAAACGCTCTCGGTCCTCTGCGAGGTCTATCGAGTCAGGTGTGGTGCCTATAATAGGCACACCTGCTGCTTCTAGATCACGAGCTAATTTCAATGGAGTCTGTCCACCAAATTGCACAATCACACCTAACGGCTGTTCGATACGACAAATTTCCAAAACATCTTCGAGGGTCAGTGGGTCAAAATACAAGCGATCAGAGGTATCGTAATCCGTGGATACTGTTTCCGGATTACAATTCACCATGATGGTCTCATAGCCATCATCACGCATCGCTAACGCCGCATGCACACAACAATAATCGAACTCAATTCCCTGACCAATGCGGTTAGGACCACCGCCTAGCACTATGATTTTTTTCTTTTCAGAAGGCTTTGATTCACATTCCATTTCATAACTGGAATACATATAGGCGGTATTGGTAGCAAATTCTGCCGCACAAGTATCAACACGTTTATAAATCGGATAAATCCCATGTTGCCAACGATAATCACGCACGCTGCTCTCAGTCTCATCGGTAAGTAACTGGGCTAGACGTCGATCAGAAAATCCCTTTCTTTTTAATTGAAAAAGAACATCGGCATCTATGTCAGCTAAGCTTTTACCCTGAAGTGTCTGTTCAGTATTGATCAAATCGTGTATCTGCACGAGAAACCATGGGTCTATAGCGGTGATTTGATACAACTTTTCTATGTCATAACCTGCTCGCATCGCATCAGCTACATACCACAATCGACTCGGGCCGGTTTCAGCAATACGGTCTCTAAGATGATGCTCCCAATCAGACTGAGTTTTGTCGACTATCGGATTAAGACCATCCATGCCCGTTTCTAAGCCTCGCAGTGCTTTTTGCAAAGACTCTTGGAATGTACGACCCATAGCCATGACTTCTCCCACAGACTTCATTTGAGTACTTAATAACGCAGGCGCTTGCGGGAACTTTTCAAAGGCAAAACGTGGGATCTTCGTCACCACATAATCAATTGATGGCTCAAATGATGCTGGTGTGGCTCCACCTGTAATTTCATTAGCTAATTCATCCAAGGTATAACCTACAGCTAATTTAGCTGCCACCTTAGCAATTGGGAATCCAGTGGCTTTAGAAGCCAATGCTGATGATCGTGATACGCGAGGATTCATCTCAATAACAACCAAACGTCCATTGTTAGGATTGACAGCGAACTGAACATTGGAGCCACCTGTATCGACTCCAATTTTGCGCAGCACCTGCAACGAGGCATCACGCATTATCTGATATTCTTTATCCGTTAGTGTCTGTGCGGGTGCTACCGTGATGGAATCACCAGTGTGCACCCCCATGGGATCTAAATTTTCGATCGAACAGATGATAATGCAGTTATCAGCCTGATCACGCACCACCTCCATCTCATATTCTTTCCAGCCTAGCAAGGACTCTTCTAACAACACTTCAGTAGTCGGGGATAAATCCAAGCCTCGCGTAACGATACTTTTGAATTCTTCAATATTGTAGGCAATACCACCACCGCTACCACCCAACGTGAATGAGGGCCTGATAATGGTCGGAAATCCGATTTTAGGCTGAATTTCTATCGCTTCATCTATGCTATGTGCGACATAAGAGAGTGCGGATTCAAGACCGATCTCGTTCATCGCCACTTTAAACTTTTCTCGGTCTTCTGCAGTATCAATAGCTTCTTTGGAAGCGCCGATCATTTCTACATTATACTTTTCGAGTATGCCCTCACGATCAAGATCGAGCGCACAATTCAGAGCTGTTTGACCACCCATGGTAGGCAACAACGCGTCTGGTTGTTCACGCTCAATAATCTTCGCTACGGTTTGCCAATTAATCGGCTCGATATAAATCACATCTGCCGTGTCTGGATCAGTCATAATAGTGGCTGGGTTAGAATTCACCAAAATGACCTTATAACCCTCTTCACGTAAAGCCTTACAAGCTTGCACACCCGAGTAATCAAACTCACATGCCTGGCCAATAATGATGGGGCCAGCACCAATTAGGAGAATAGACTGTATATCTGTTCTTTTAGACATAGTTTTATTTTCCTCGTTGAGCTTGCATTGCAGCAATAAATGGCTGGAATAAACCGATCACATCATGAGGACCAGGGCTCGCTTCCGGGTGCCCCTGAAAACTGTAGGCGGGACAATCACGATGACGGATGCCTTGCAAGCTGCCATCAAATAATGAGCGATGAGTAGTAATTAGCGTCTCAGGCAAACTTGTCTCATCAACTGCAAAACCATGGTTTTGGCTACTGATCATGACACGACCTGTTTCGATATCTTTGACAGGATGATTAGCCCCATGATGACCAAATTTCATTTTTATGGTGTTCGCGCCACAAGCTAGGGCGAATAATTGATGACCCAGACAGATACCAAACGTTGGCAACTTGGCTGAGATCAATTGCTGAATCATTTTGATAGCATAGTCACAAGGTTCAGGATCCCCCGGGCCATTGGATAAGAAAACACCTTCCGGTTGATAAGCCACTATATCTTCATAAGAAGTTTGAGCAGGGACGACGTTAATCTCACACCCGAGATCGCGAAGGATACGCAAAATGTTGTGTTTCACACCAAAATCCAAAGCAACCACTCTAAATGGGCGACCCTCACTCATGTCGGTGATAACCGTGGTATTCAATGATTCTGAGGTCCAAGTATTATGATCCCACGAATAAGCATTGTCTGTGGTCACTTCTTTTGCTAAATCCATACCTTTAAGTCCAGCAAAAGCCTGTGCTTGTGAGATATATTCTTGAGGATCTTGTTGTCCACTGACAATCACACCACTTAGGGCGCCTTTTTCTCTTAACCGGCGTGTTAGGCTGCGCGTATCTATGTCAGCAATCGCAACAATATTATGTTGTTTTAGATAATCCTCTAAACTCTGTTGACTGCGCCAATTAGAGTGGATCATTGAGCTATCACGAATTACCAAACCAGCGGCATGCACTAGCTCAGACTCCCAGTCCTCTGAGTTCACGCCGACATTGCCAATGTGTGGATAGGTCAGCGTAACGATTTGTTTGCGATATGAGGGATCAGTAAGAATTTCTTGATAACCGGTCATTGAAGTATTAAAAACGACCTCACCTACCGTACTGCCTTGAGCGCCGATTGAGCATCCTTGAAAAATGGTGCCATCTTCAAGTACCAGATATGCGGGCAATCTCAACCATTTCCTCCTAATCGTGCATGTAAAAAACGGGGCATCTCATAAAGAGGCCCCGCCTTGATATATTTTTTAATTGCTTGGATTGTACTGCAAGTTATCGTCTGTCGGTAGACAATTTTACACTTTAAATCTTCAATCCCAATACATCCTGCATATCATATAGACCCACTGGCTTATCTTTTAACCAATGAGCCGCTCGCATAGCCCCACGCGCAAAAGTCAGTCGGCTAGTCGCCTTATGAGAAATTTCTATGCGTTCACCTATCCCTGCAAAAGTGACTGTATGCTCGCCAACAATATCGCCTGCACGTATGGTCTGGAATCCAATGGTGCCGGGTTTTCTTGAACCAATATTACCGTGACGTGAGTATTCAGCCCGATCCTCTAAATTGACATCCAATGCCTCTGCAATCACTTCGCCCATTCGTAGGGCTGTGCCCGAGGGTGCGTCTACTTTATTCTTATGATGTGCTTCAACGATTTCAACGTCATAGTCTTCACCAAGAGTGTGGGCGGCCGTTTTGAGTATACTTAAGCATAAATTCACACCGACGCTCATATTCGGTGCGAATACTAGCGGAATCGCCTGACTAGCGGCCCGAATTAAGGCTTTCTGATCTGTATTAAAGCCAGTAGTACCGATCACCATAGGAATTTTGTGCTGTTGACAAAAAGTCAGTGCATCAATAGCGCCTTCTGGGAGGGTGAAATCCACCCACACAGGATCTTGCCAATCGTCAGGATTGGCTTCACTACTTATATTAATAGATTGCTTGTCTATACCCGCTACAAGACCTGCGTCACCTCCACAACAATCTGCGCCAGCTCGGGCCAATGCTGCTATCAGCGCCGTATGCCTGTTCTCGCAGCAAGCTTGCACGAGCGCTTTGCCCATGCGCCCCCCAGCCCCATTCACCACAATGTTTGTTGTCATAATTCTATGCCTGATCTATTTAGACCAAAATTTTAAATCATCAAAGAAGCTTTTGACGCCAGCCCCCCATCCATCTGATTTAGGATTATGACGCTTCCCACCCTCTTGTAAAGAATCATTGAAACGATTGAGTAATTCTTTTTGTTTTTTATTCAAATTCACTGGCGTTTCAATCACTGCATGCACATATAAATCACCTTGAGCACCACCTCTCACTGGTTTCACCCCCTTACCACGCAATCTAAATTGTTTGCCAGTCTGTGATTCAGCAGGAATCTTTAGCATCAACTTGCCATCAAGGGTAGGTATCTCAACCTCCCCACCGATTGCCGCAGTGACAAAACTGATAGGTATTTCACAATGTAAATGCTCACCGTCGCGCTCAAATATGGCATGTTGCTTGACATGAATCTGTACATAAAGATCGCCAGCCGGACCACTATTAGTTCCCGCCTCACCTTCATTTGCCAACCTGATACGGTCTCCCGTATCTACTCCCGCAGGCACTTTCACAGACAAAGTGCGCTTGCGCTCAACTGCCCCTGTGCCATGACAACGCTGACAGGGATTAGTAATGATTTTACCGCGACCATGGCACTTGGGGCATGTTTGTTGAACCGAGAAAAATCCCTGTTGCATACGCACCTGTCCAGCACCACCGCAAGTCGAACATGTTTCCATTTCAGAGCCGGGTTCTGCGCCACTACCCGAACAAGTCTCACAACTTTGCTTGGAGGTTACATCTATATTTTTCTCAGTGCCGAATACAGCTTCCTCGAGAGTCAACTGCAAATTGTATTGCAGATCAGCACCACGATAGGCACGGTTCTGACTACCTCGACCAGCGCCGCCGCCAAAAATATCACCGAACATATCACCGAATATGTCACCAAAATCTGCTCCACCTTGGCTTCCACCAAAGCCGGCCTGCTGATCCACGCCAGCATGACCATATTGGTCATAAGCAGCACGCTTCTGAGGATTAGAAATCACATCATAGGCCTCTTTGGCTTCTTTGAATTTTTCCTCAGCTTCAGTACTGCTTTCATTACGATCAGGGTGGTATTTCATCGCAAGACGTCGATAAGCTTTTTTCAATTCAGCTTCATTGACATTTTTTTGTACGCCGAGTACTTCGTAATAATCTCTTTTAGCCATATGTATATTAAATTAAGTTTTCCAGATACAACAAAGTCCGAAGCTAAATATTAGCCTCGGACTAAAGTTTGCATTTCTAAGAGTAAAGCCTATTACTGTCAATAGAGCTGCAACCCTATCATTCAGAGTCAATTATTTACTTGCAGCGTTATCATCATTCTTGACTTCTTCAAACTCTGCATCAACAACGTCAGCTTGTGCTTCAGCTCCCGCTTGAGACGGATCTACAGCTGCACCGGATTCTGCATACATCTTCTCTGCTAATTTTCCAGATGCCTCTGTCAGTGCCGTTGTTTTGGCTTCTATCGCATCTTTGTCTTCAGAATCTAACACCTCGCGCAAGTCTTTAATCGCAGCTTCGATGTTGGTTTTATCTTCTTCTGACACTTTATCGCCAAGTTCTTCTAGCGATTTTTCGGACGCATGAATCATCGCATCCGCTTGATTTCGTACACCAACTAGCTCAGCAAACTTACGATCTTCTTCTGCATGAGTCTCGGCATCCTGAACCATCTGGTTAATTTCATCCTCAGACAATCCGCTCGAAGCCTTGATCACAATCGATTGTTCTTTACCGGTTGCCTTATCCTTTGCTGATACATTCAATATACCGTTGGCATCAATATCTAGGCTCACTTCAATCTGAGGCACGCCACGCTGTGCGGGTGGAATGTCAGTCAAATCAAAACGACCAAGAGATTTATTTGAGGCCGCTTGACTGCGTTCTCCCTGCAATACATGCACAGTCACTGCTGTTTGATTGTGCTCAGCCGTAGAAAACACCTGTGAGGCCGTCGTTGGTATAGTCGTGTTCTTTTCAATCAACTTAGTCATTACACCGCCCATGGTCTCGATGCCCAGCGAGAGTGGTGTGACATCTAGTAAGAGTACATCTTTAACGTCACCCCCCAGTACACCTCCTTGAATCGCAGCACCCATGGCGACTGCTTCATCAGGATTAACATCTTTTCTTGGCTCTTTTCCAAAGAAGTTCTGCACGGCCTCTTGAACTTTCGGCATGCGAATTTGGCCACCTACGAGAATCACGTCATCAATGTCAGAAGCCTTTAATCCAGCATCAGCTAATGCCATCTTGCATGGCTCTATAGTGCGTTGAATCAAATCATCTACTAATGATTCTAATTTTGCACGTGTCACCTTAATATTGAGATGTTTGGGGCCACTCTGATCAGCAGTGATGTAAGGCAGATTCACCTCGGTTTGTTGTGATGACGACAACTCAATCTTAGCTTTTTCAGCGGCTTCTTTAAGTCGCTGCAGAGCTAATGGATCACTGTGAAGATCAACGCCTTGATCTTTTTTGAACTCATCAGCCAAGTATTCGATTAAGCGTAAGTCAAAATCCTCTCCACCAAGGAATGTATCACCATTGGTTGCAAGCACTTCGAACTGGTGTTCACCATCGATTTCCGCAATTTCAATAATAGACACATCAAAGGTACCACCACCTAAGTCGTATACCGCTAGTTTACGGTCACCTTCTTGTTTATCCAGCCCATAGGCCAATGCTGCTGCTGTTGGTTCATTAATGATACGTTTGACATCAAGACCGGCAATTTTACCTGCATCTTTAGTAGCCTGACGTTGTGAGTCATTGAAATATGCCGGCACAGTTATGACCGCCTCAGTGACACTTGAGCCAAGATACTCTTCTGCTGTCTTTTTCATTTTCATGAGTACACGCGCGGAAATTTCTGGCGGCGCCATCTTTTTATCATGCGCCTCTACCCATGCATCACCATTATCAGCTTTGACAATTTTGTATGGCACCAATTTTATGTCTTTTTGAACGGCATCTTCATCAAAGCGTCTTCCAATCAAACGCTTAACAGCATAAAAAGTATTTTCTGGGTTAGTCACCGCCTGACGTTTGGCTGATTGACCCACCAACACTTCATCAGAGTCACTGAACGCCACGATTGAAGGAGTGGTTCTATCACCTTCACTATTTTCAATTACTTTTGATTTACCGCCATCAATGACAGATACACATGAATTCGTTGTGCCTAAATCAATACCAATAATCTTTCCCATAACTATTTACTCCAAAAAATGTTCTCTTCAGCACTATCAGCGTATAGGTGATTGCGCGTTTAATCTTCTATGTTTGAATATTAGGGCGGGGATAATTTTTTCAAGCCCTAAGGATGAATTTTATTGCTTATTTATGCATCAGCCACCTTAGACACGATCACCATTGCTGGGCGCAATAAGCGATCATTCAATAAATATCCTTTTTGCATAACAGCTATCACCGTATTCGGTTCATATTCGTTGCTTGACTGCATAGTCATGGCTTGGTGATGGTTAGGATCAAAACTCTCACCAACAGGATTGATCTCGACAATATTAAACTTCTCCAGTACCTGTGAAAGCATTTTCAACGTTAAGTCGGTACCTTCACGCAATTTATCTGCATCAGCATCCTCTGTACTTAGACCCAATTCTAAGCTGTCTTTAACCGCTAATAGGTCTTGACTAAACTTCTCAAGTGCAAATTTGTGTGCAGACTGGACATCTTTCTCAGCACGACGCTTAACATTTTCAAGCTCGGCCACTGACCGAGTATACAAATCCCAATGTTCTGAGCTTTTTTCTTGTGCTTCTTGTAAAGCCTGTTGAAGCTGCTCTACAGAAGACACTGATGTATCCTCTGTCTCTGATTCAGTATTTTGGTCGTTGCCTGGATCTTCACTTGAGTTCTCATTTGGCTCAGATAATGTATTAGAAGCTTGATCTGCAACAGCGCTGTCCTCGGGCACAGGTTCGAGCTCTACACGTCCATTATCTTCAACATCACCAGATGATTCCGAATGGTTAGACATAAAAATTCCCTGAGTTAATTAACAATTGTTACCAATGTGGGTGCAGTTAATCAGAATTCAAGGCCTCACTGAGTAATTTTGCGGTCACATCAACTATGGGTATTACACGATCGTAAGCCATGCGTGTGGGTCCTACAACAGCGAGCACTCCTTTAACATCTTGATTAGCATGATATGGTGCAGTCACCACACTACAATCATCAAACACTTGATAACCAGATTCGCTTCCAATGAATATCTGCACGCCAGTCGCGCAAATACAGCGATCTAATAGATGCAGCACTTCTTTTTTTTGATTAAAGGCATCAAATAGCCCACGCAAAGTATCAACATTAGATAGTTCCTCAAATTCCATTAAGTTGGTCTGCCCATCCACAATATAATTTGCAGTGGTTTCTTCCTGTTGTGTAAATATTTTCTCACCTAAGGTAATCGCATTGCGCATCAATGCGTCCATATCGTGTCTAACTGTATCAAGGTCTCTGAGAAGTATTTTTCTTACCTCCTGAAGTGTGCGGCCAGCCAAAATATCATTGAGATAATTAGCTGCTTCACGCAACTCGGAAGAACTATATTCCCTATCAAGATTAATGATTCTATTATGCACTTCTTTTTTATCAACGACTAAGATAGCTAACACGCGTTGATCTGATAGACTGAGAAATTCTATCTGTCGGAAAGCCGCTTTGTGATGCTGAGGAACAGTGATCACACCTGCCATCTGCGTAAGAGATGACAGTAAACTAGTGGCAGTCTCCACCACGCCCTGAGTAGTCTCTTGCGTGGAGGTTAAACGAGATTTAAGGCCGGTCACCATTGATGAATTTAATGGCTTCACCTCCAGCATAGTATCGACAAATAGTCGGTAACCACGTGCTGTTGGGATGCGCCCTGCAGACGTATGAGGTGAGTGCAAATAGCCTAAATTTTCTAATTCCGACATGACATTACGTACCGTGGCAGGACTTACATCCAGCTCCGATACTCGTGCCAGCGTTCTGGAACCAACGGGTTGGCCATCTTGAATAAAACTCTGCACTAACACTCGGAATAAGTGCTGGGTGCGAGCATCCAGTTGTTGATCCATATCATCGACCTCATCGTGGTTATGCATTAGTATCGATATAACGCTGCTAATAGCTGAATTTTATATTACATTAACGGAAAATTGGACAGTTAAATGATTATGACTAATGTTTGAGTTATATTCGCATATAGCAGTTTCAACTTTGGCCATTTTAGTCATGAACTTTGACGTTAACTGAATCTTACGAGAGCAAGAAAAACCCTACATTAGTCACTTTCAGGGCACACTAAAATTGTGAAAAATCAATTCAACTCTATCGGCATTATCGCAAAACAAAATGATGAACAAGTCATTGCTACTGTGCGCAGCTTGTACGAACTGCTCACACGCAGACAGATTCGTATTGTGGCAGATAAACACACACAACAATACCTAACTCAATCAGCGGATTTATGCATCGAGGTTAATGATATGCATACTGAAATTGATCTTGCTGTGGTGGTTGGTGGTGACGGTACCTTGCTTGCTGCCGCTCAATCAATGCTCAATCATAATATTCCTATCATTGGTATCAATCGTGGTCGATTAGGTTTCCTCACTGATATTCCACCCGCAAATTTAGACACCGATCTGAACGATATGTTGAATGGCGAGTGTTTTGAGGAAAAACGACCAACACTCAGTGCCACAGTCATGCGCGACAATGAAGTTATTGCGCAACGTTTTGCAATTAATGACATTGTTGCTCACGCACTCACTAGTGTGAGAATTATTGATTTGGAAACAAGAATCAACGATGAATTCTTAAATACTCTGCGTGCCGACGGCTTGGTCGTGTCCACTCCGACTGGCTCCACCGCTTATGCCTTGTCAGGAGGAGGCCCAATCGTCCATCCAACTGCAAACAACACAATTTTAGTACCGATATGCCCACATACACTGAGCAATAGACCAATTGTAGTCAACAATGATAATCGTCTAGAAATCATTTACTCTGATAGTAACCAACATCGTGGGGTTGTTGCTGTAGATGGGCAGATGATTAGCGAATTGAATCCCGGTGATAGCATAGTGATTGAAAAATCACCCAAACCGCTAATATTAATCCAGCCTAATGGCTACTCATTTTTTAATGTATTACGTGAGAAGCTGAACTGGAGTCGACAACCCTAAGCATATGCTCAAATCGCTACATATCAATAACTTCGCCATCATCCAACACTTGGAGTTAGAATTTTTTGCAGGGTTAAGCACCCTCACTGGGGAAACTGGTGCGGGCAAATCTATCATCATTGGCGCCATTGGACTGGTACTAGGTGATCGTGCTGACAGCTCCCTAATCCGCGCAGGTGAAGAAACCGCTGAAATTATTTTAGTAATTGAGCTAGCTAAAAATTCGGCCATACTAGACTGGATGCAAGAGCATGATTTCAGCGCAGATACAGAGTGTATTTTACGACGTGTAATGCGTGCTGATGGTAAGTCACGCGCTTACATCAATAGCGTACCTGTACCACTTAAAACTCTCAGGGAATTGGGCGAACAGATCATTAATATTTATGGTCAACACGCCCATCAATCTCTCATGCAAGCGACTACTCAACGTCAACTACTTGATCAATTTGCAGGTAATACTAACCAGCTAAAAACCCTGTCTGAATATCATCAGCATTGGCAGAAACTGACTCAACAGCTACAAAACTTATCAGAAAATGCTAACGATATTGCATCAAGAATTGATTTATTACGTTACCAAGTAGAAGAATTAGATCAACTCTCATTGTCAGAAAATGAATTTGCTGATTTAGAGAAATTACTGATTCGTCTGTCTAATGCAGAAGATCTTAAACAGATGAGCTCACAAGCCAGCCATCAACTCAAAAATGATGACAGCCAGGATATTTATTCACAGCTCAACGAGGTAATGAGTCAAATCGAGAAGTGTGCTGCTAATGATGAAGAACTCAATAATGCTCAACAATCCTTACTGGAAGCTATCACCCTTATTGATGAAGCGGCTGGCGAACTTAGTCATTATGCAGAAAAAATTAATGTTGACTCTCAATCCCTAGCTGAAACTGAAGAACGAATGAGCTTAATCGATCAAATATCTCGTAAACATAAAATTTCTCCAGAGCAAATAACACGACTCCACTCACAACTCAGCCAGGAATTAGAGACACTCACTCAGCCAGATTATGACCTGGATGTATTGAATGAAGAATGCAAAAAAAGCGAACAAAAATACATCGCCTTAGCCGATAAGATCAGTAAAAAAAGAATTCAAGCTAGCCAAAAATTAAGCCAACAAATTACTCAAGCTTTAAGCAAACTAGGCATGCAAAGAGCCAAGTTAGAATTCACCGTCACATCGCAACAACCGGCAAATAACCATGGCACAGATAAGATTGTCATCAACATACAAACTAATCCTGGTCAAAAAATGCTGCCGTTAACTCAAATTGCTTCCGGTGGCGAGTTGTCACGTATTAGTCTTGCCATCCAAATGATCGCGGTAGAACATCTTGAAGTACCGATATTAATTTTTGATGAAGTAGATTCCGGTATCGGAGGCGCTGTAGCTGAAGTAGTAGGTAGAGCCTTACGTGATATTGGCGAACACAAACAAGTCATGTGTATTACTCATCTGGCTCAAGTGGCTGCCAGCGCCCATCATCATTACCGAGTCAATAAAACTGCAGAAAGTAAAGACACATCATCAGCAATAGAGTATCTTGACTCGCAACAACGCGTATCAGAGCTTGCGCGTATGATCGGGGGTGTTAAGCTCACTGAAAATGCTTATTCCCATGCACAAGAGATGTTAAATATATTTTCATCAAACGAACCAGCCTCATAGTTCATAATTTCAATGTTCATAATTCACTATCAAAAATCCGACAAATTTAAGAAAGTCATCATGATTAAATTCTTAGCTATCATTAATATTATTTGTGCCACCATCATTCTAAGCAGCTGCTCTGGGAGAATGTTCACTGTTCATAGAATTGATGTGCAACAAGGCAATGCAATTGAACCTGAGAAAGTTGAACAATTAAAAGTGGGTATGACCAAGGAACAAGTCAAATTCCTAATGGGTAGCCCTCTAATTACTGACGTATTTCACCCAGACCGATGGGACTATGTTTTCCATTTGATTCCAGATTATGGTGATTCCGAGCGGTATCATCTAACGATATTTTTTGACGGCGACAAAGTATCAGAAATACAAAAAGGTGACATGCCTAAGCCCGACAATGAAATAGCCGCGCAGTAAGTTAAATCAGTTAATGTTTTCCTGAGTATCAAACTTGAGCACGTAAGCGTCGCGCCTCCATGGGATTCATCTGCAAATCACGATAAACCTCAACTCGATCACCATCTTTGACAATGGTTTGCAAACTGGCCGCTGTGCTGTATATCCCTACATCTAAAGACGACAGTGAAAGATAAGGACACTGCTTTAATAAATCACTGCATCTGACAACATCCTCAATAGTGCTATTAGCTTGCACTTGCAAATGCTGAATAAATTCACAATCAGCCTGAACATATACTAATTCAATTTTCATAGTGTTTTAATTATAAATTTGCTCAGCACGTCCAACAAAAGAACTAACCAATCGGTCACATATTTGATTAAAGAAACTCTCCAATGCGAGTTTCAACACTGGATTAGATAATTCAAATTCCAATGATAATTCGACTCGCGAACCTAGATCTTCTATTTCTGTAAAACGCCATACACCATGCAATTGCTTAAACGGACCATCAACTAATTCCATAGCTATACTCTCGCCTTCAGACAGGGTATTTCGCGTAGTAAATGAAGTTTTAATTGCCCCTCTAGCAAAATGTAACGTTGCTTGTTTTTCACAATCACTCAAAATTTTAAATTCACTTTGATTACACCAAGGCACAAAGCTAGGATAATCTTGCGTATCATTGACAACTCGATACATCTGCTCCGCAGTGTAAGGAACTAATGCACTTCGACTCATACTGGGCATAATCAAATCACCTCTATTACACTGAGAAACACCAATACCAAACCCAATGGAGTGACAAATCTGAGTAAGAATAGCCATATCGAATAAATCACTTGGTTTTGCATAGCAAGCTCTTCTTTGACTGAGGCTTCCTTCATTACCCAGCCCACAAATAACGCGATCATCAATCCCCCTAAAGGCAACATGATGTTGGAGGTTAAATAATCTAGACAATCAAAGAATGTTTTTCCAAAAATCTGCCAATTTTGACCATAATTAAACGATAAAACGGTACCCAGCCCAATTAACCAGGTAGCAAAACCACAGTAGATACTGGCCCGTACTCTCGCCAATCCTCTATTTTCTACCAACCAGGCTACCGCAGGCTCAATCAAAGAAATGGATGATGTCCATGCAGCAAAAACCAACAATATGAAAAACAAGGTGCCAAAAAGTAATCCCCCTGACATCTGACCAAACGCTAAGGGTAGTGTGTTAAATATCAGACCTGCCCCTTGAGCTGTCTCGAGCCCATTAGAAAATACAATAGGAAAAATCGCCAAGCCAGCAAGGATCGCTACACCGCTATCAGCGATTGCAACCGCTAATGTAGTTTTACCAATTGAGGCAGTCTTATTAAGATAAGAACCATAGATCATGATTGCCCCCATACCCAAACTGAGCGAAAAAAATGCCTGACCCATGGCACTCAACACAACATCCTGATTAATCTTGCTAAAGTCTGGCGTGAACATGAAGTCCACCGCCTGCGCAAATCCACCATGCGCCAATGAGTAGCCAATCAATATCAGCAACAATAAAAACAACGCTGGCATAAGATATCTAACCGCAACTTCTATGCCACTATTAACGCCACGCGCCACCACCACCATAGTCATGAACATAAAGATACTGTGCCATACCACCAATTTAACAGGGTCTGAAATTAGCTGCTTAAACAAATTTCCAGCCTCACGTTGGTCAATGTTCTTTAGTTGACCGGCACCACTTTCCAATACATAAGATAAAGACCAACCGGCAATCACACTGTAATAAGAAAGAATCAGCACACCGGCCAGAACGCCACTCCAACCAATCAATCCCCATATAGCTCTTGCTTGTTCTTGCTGACATAACAACTTCAGAGTGTTAATCGGACTCTGACGTCCACGCCTTCCCATTAACACTTCAGCCATCATCACCGGTAAACCAAATAATATAATAAATCCAAGATAGATAATGACAAATGCACCACCACCATTTTCACCCGCCATGTAGGGAAACTTCCATATATTACCAAGACCCACTGCAGAACCAGTGGCGGCTAGGATAAAAGCTAATCTAGTTGACCATTCACCATGAATGGAAGCAGTTGGGATAGACATAAGCAGTAGCTAATTAAGGGATGAAGGGTCATTTTGATGAATTTTGAGACGACTCTCAAGTCGCAATCGCGCTTAACTCTGTTGCGGTTTATACTAGCGCCATGAAAAAGATCAAAAACTCCAATGGTGACAGCACAATTGCCTTAAATAAGAAGGCACGCCACGATTACTTTATCGAAGATACGATTGAAGCTGGACTTGCGCTAGAAGGCTGGGAGGTAAAGAGTCTGCGTGAAAAAAGCATCCAAATCAAAGAAAGTTACATCTTCATCAAGCAAGGAGAAGCTTGGATATCGGGGGCGCATATTACGCCCTTATCAACGGCAGCTACACATTTGAATATCAATCCATCACGCATTCGCAAATTATTAATGCATCGACATGAAATCAACAAATTAATCGGCGTGGTCGAACGCAAAGGTTACACATTAGTTGCCACTAAGATGTACTGGAAGAAAGGCCGTGCAAAAGTTGAAGTTGGTGTTGCCAAAGGCAAACAACAACATGATAAACGTGCCACGGAAAAAGATAGAGACTGGCAACGTCAAAAAGAACGCATACTCAAACACTGATAATAATCAATAAACTCATATTAAGTTTTCCACAACACGCCTTGATCGCAGCTATTAGCCATATTTTCTAACATTTTTTCATGCTCTTGTATTTCTTGCTGTGACGCCTCGACCAATTTAAGCTCATAATTCACAGACTGATCGACAGACTCATCAGACTGTATTTGTTTTTTGATTTGATCATCAGCAGTTAGACTCATAGTAACTTGCCCCCCTGTCATCGCCATATAAACATCAGCGAGAATCTGAGCATCCAAGAGAGCACCATGCAATTCACGGTGAGTATTATCAATATCGTAGCGCTTGCATAAAGCATCCAAACTATTACGCTGACCAGGATGCATTTTTCGGGCTTCCTGTAAGGAATCGGTCACAGTACATATTTGCTGAATATTTTTAACCCTGTGGCCAACAATCGCCAGCTCGTGATCAAGAAAGCCTACATCAAAAGCCGCATTGTGAATTATTAAGTGACTACCTCTAATAAATTCAATAAATTCATCGCAAATATCAACAAATTTTGGTTTATCCTGGAGCGATTCTATACTAATCCCATGCACTTCTTGCGCACCTGCATCAATGGCACGTTCAGGATTGAGGTATTGATGATAAAAGCGTTCAGTGACAGTTCGGTTAACAATCTCAATCGCACCGATTTCAATCACTCTGTGACCATCACTCACTTCCAAGCCTGTAGTTTCAGTATCTAAGACAACTTGTCTCATTTTTTCATTCTCACTAGCTCTTAAAAATTTTGCATCTCGTCTATGGCCTGATTAGCCAAACTATCTACTCTTTCATTTTCAATGTGACCACTGTGTCCCTTAACCCAATTCCACTCTACATTATGCATCTGCACCAACTCATCGAGTTGGCGCCACAAATCTTCATTTTTTACCGGCTTTTTGGATGCTGTCTTCCAGCCTTTTTTCTTCCAGCCATCCAACCATTTTTCTATTCCATCCATCACATAACGTGAATCGGTCGTCAAACTCACTCGACACGGTCGCGATAGGCTTGCCAAAGATGATATAGCCGCTTGCAATTCCATTCTGTTATTAGTGGTATCAGGATCACTTCCCTTCAATTCTCGCTCACTGTCTTTGTATCTCAGCAACGCTCCCCACCCACCGGGGCCAGGATTTCCTCGGCAAGCACCATCAGTAAAAATTTCAACATATTCAGTCATTGTTTTTTTGTCCAGCTGTGTAGCTTGCAGAAGACCCAGGCACTTCCTTAGGGAATAATCTCCTAGGAGATGACCATGCGTCCATTAATGGTGTTAAACGAGCGACTCTTTTTCGAACGACCAGAATGTAAAGTCCGCCAAAACGATAAAAATATTTTTTTAAAAAGTTTTCTACTGGCCGCATCTTTTTCCATGCTTGCAAATGTTTGAAAGGAGGTAAATGTCCTGCGTAGTGAATCTCAACTTCTTCTAACCCTAACAAACCACACCAATCACGCAATCTTTTAATGCTATAAAAATTAGCACACCAAGGTGTCGTCTTAGTTCGAGCTAAAAACACACGCCATAGCCCGTAGAAAGAAAACGGATTAAAACCAATGATAATTAAATGACCCTCTGCCACCAAACTTCGTTCCATCTCGCGCAAAATTTCATGCGGTTGACTAGTAAAATCCAAGGCATGAGTCATCACAATGAGATCGATACTGTCGGTAGCAATCGGAAATGCCGTTGGGCTTGCGATGACATCGGCATTATCAGAACGATCCAGCACAATCTTTTTTCGAATTGTACAATTTTTAAGTAAGCTTTCAGGCGAGAGTACATGACCAACTTCAACCGCAACATATCCAAAAATACAGGCACTAATTTTAGCCATATGCTTCTCAATAACCGCTGCAACCAATTGACCGGATGCAGTTTTATACCAAGCTTTTATGGCAGTCAGATCAAACATGTCACCTGTTAACCCACGCTGACATGAGGAACCGCTGATAATAATTTTTGAGTATATTCGTGCTGAGGGTGCATCAATACCTGCTCCGCAGGACCTTGCTCCACGATCACGCCTGAGTTCATTACAGCCACCTCATCTGCAAGATAACCTACCACCGACATATCGTGGGTAATAAACAGATAACTCACTCCCAGCTGATTCTGTAAATCCTTCAGCAAATTTAGGACCTGTGCTTGCACAGAAACATCTAGCGCACTGGTGGGTTCATCACAGATAATCACTCGAGGTTTTACTGCCAATGCACGTGCAATACATATCCGTTGTCTTTGTCCACCCGAAAACTCATGAGGATATCGATATTTTGCATCCTCAGGTAATCCAACTTGTGCTAATAGACAATCAATCTCATTGGATCGCTGTTGTGCGGTGCTTCTTTCACCCAGAGCCACCATGCCCTCTTCAATAATATTACCAATCAACATACGTGGATTGAGTGAGGAATAAGGATCTTGAAAAATAATTTGTAAATCACGCCGCTTTTCTAACAATTCAACACCGTTCAATGTTGATAAATCATCGCCAGTGAATTCAATACGCCCATCGGTAGCTGCTATCAACTGCAAAATAGCTTTACCCACAGTGGTTTTGCCACAGCCAGATTCTCCTACCAACGCCAGTGTTTTACCTGACTGAAGTTGAAACGAAACATCATTCACTGCCTTTACATATCCAACAGTAGTTTTGAACAACCCCGCTTTAATTGGGAAATAAACTTTTAAGTGCTCCACTTTGAGTAAAGCTGCTTGTTCTGGCTCGTCAGCCACTTGCACATGTTCAACCGCTTCCAATGCTTGACCGGATAGTTTGATACCTCGCTTTTCGATACTTGGAAGCGCATTCAGTAATTGCTGGCTATAAGGATGTTGCGGGGCGGCAAAAAAATCTTTTGCACACGCCTCTTCAACCACTACTCCTGCTTGCATAACAACCACACGATCAGCGATTTGCTGGACCACACCTAGATCATGAGTGATAAATACCATGCCCATATTACGTTCTGATTGAAGTGACTTAAGTAGCTTAAGCACTTGCGCTTGAATAGTCACATCCAGTGCTGTCGTGGGTTCATCAGCAATTAGTAATTCAGGATCTGAAGCTAATGCAATTGCAATCATTACACGTTGTCTCATCCCACCAGAGAGCTGATGAGGATATTCCTCAATATTACGCTCAGGATCGGGGAGACCTACTGCATCTAACAAATCTATGCATTGTTGCCTAGCTGCTTGTTTATAGAGATTTTTATGTAAACGTAACGATTCTTCAATTTGTACGCCGATTTTTATCACCGGATTAAGCGATGTCATTGGCTCTTGAAAAATCATCGCCAGACGATTACCACGTATAGCTCGCATTTCACGTTCAGTTTTTGCCAATAAATCATCACCGTTCAATGTGATTGCCCCTTGGCAAATACGGGCTGCATCAGGTAGTAGTCTTGCAATAGATAAAGCAGTAATCGACTTACCTGAACCTGACTCACCGACCAGTGCTACCGTCTCACCCTGATGCACTTGAAATGAGACTTCTTTAACCGCATGTATGGTCTGACTAGACAAACGAATATCGGTACTGAGCCCCTGAACATCTAACAAAAGTCTCATGCATCACCTCCCGAAATACGGGGGTCTAGAGCATCGCGTACGACATCTGCAAACAAATTAGCAAATAGCACTAAAATAAACATGAAAATAAACGCGGCTGTCAGAGACCACCAGACCACCGGCTCACGAGCCATTTCTAGACGGGCCTGATTAATCATATTGCCCCAGCTATTAGTGGCTGGATCAACACCGATATTGATATAAGACAGCACCGCTTCTGCCAATACCAAACCACTAAAATCTAACACCACAGTAATGAGCACAATATGCATGAAGTTCGGCATAATGTGACGCGACAATATTTTAAATTGACTGACGCCGAAGGCTGTTGCCGCCTGAATGTACTCCATTTCACGCAATTTAAATGTTTCCGCTCTCAGCAATCGGCATAATCCTGTCCAACTGGTGATGCCGAGTATTAAACATAAAAATAATAACCTCATATCGGCACGCTCAGTTAAGCTATCAAAACTATCTGCATGATTATTCATATACACCTGGATCAATAACACAGATGCAGCTATCAACAGCACATTTGGAATGGAGTTGAGCGTGGTGTAGACATATTGGATTAAATCATCTATCCATCCTCGGAAAAAACCCGCCATAGAGCCAAGTATGATAGCCACTGGCAACATCACCAAAGTCGTTAATGCTCCAATTAACACTCCTGTGCGTATACTTTTAATGGCCTGGTAGAAAACGTCTTGTCCAACTTTATCAGTACCGAATAAATGGTAATACGTACCTATGGTCATGCTGATATTGATCAGAACAATAATCACCGCCAAACATAATGCAATAGTTGCCACAGGGTATTCGGATCGCCCACTTCTTACATAACAGAAATAGCCGGCTATACCCGACGAACTCAAGCCTCCCAGTACTAGCAAGCAAAGCAAACATATACCCATCCAGATTAACAACCCTTTCATGAGGCCTTGCACGACTAACGATTGGATATCATTCATTTTATCGGTTGCTGGATTATCCAGATGAGCCCCACCGAATTCTAATCGAGGATATATGCGATCTATACTGCCATCGTCGTTTTGTATCATTTCTTTAGAAAGCGATTGCGTGGCCAAAGGGGCTGAAAATGTTTTCTCTACCTGTATGCGCATTGGTGTCATGATCACGTCCAACACACTGAGGATTTCATTGGAGTATTGGTAGTCTGACTGAACTTGAGAAGAATCTTGATACTCCATGCCATTCACCAAGCGCGGATGAAAATGCATAGAATCTAACAAAGCAATTGAGTAGTAACATAACAATACTAACAATGAGACTGCGCCAGTTTTACGCTGCACAACTTTTTGCCAAGGACGCTTCAGATGTGGCCGACTTCTCAGCATAAATACAAACGCAATTATAGCTGCTGTCAATAAAAAGAATAGCGCATCGGTAATCAATATAACTGGCTGAAAAGGCATGGTCATCAACTCAACCTTATCCTCGGATCAACCAAGGTATATGAAATATCAGTGAGCAATAAACCGATGATATACAGCACTGAACCCAAATAAACCATGGAGCGAACAATGGCGAAATCCTGCCGATTAATAGCATCGATAGTGTAACTTCCCAACCCCGGAATACCGAAAAAGTTTTCCGTCAACAGACTACCCATGAATAACAACGGCAGTACAACAACAATACCAGTGAGAATTGGAATCATGGCATTTCTCAACACATGACCAAACATTACATGAGTCTCAGATAAACCCTTGGCACGCGCTGTGCGCACATAATCTCGACTCATTTCCTCTAAAAATATTGTGCGATACCAACGCGTACTTGCACCAATTCCACTAATGACACCAATAATAACTGGCAGGATAAGGAACTTCACTGCTTCCAGTCCCGTGTCATAACCAGAAATGGGCACCACGCGTAAGAGTTTGCCAACAATAAACTGTCCTCCAATAATGTAAAATAGCGTTGAAATCGACATCAATGCCACACAGATAATGGCCGACCAATAATCAATATAAGTGGCTCGAAAAAAGGCAATCAACAAAGCAAAACTGATCGTGACTAAAAGACCAATAATTAAATTAGGCACCGCAATCGCCAAACTTGGCCACATGCGTTGTTTAATGTCATAACTAATATCTCTACCACTATCTGAACTTCCGAAATCAAATATGAATAGACGTAATGATTTT
>Ga0181581_10000483_pt1 | contig 29993 bp, 33 predicted proteins | sample 071ome_22_FD_132433 | JGI IMG/M metagenome (GOLD analysis project Ga0181581, IMG submission 132433) | Coastal salt marsh microbial communities from the Groves Creek Marsh, Skidaway Island, Georgia - 071404AT metaG (megahit assembly) | ecosystem: Environmental > Aquatic > Marine > Intertidal... | reverse complement strand
GGTCGTGCTGCATATCAAAATCCACAAATCCTATTGCAAGTCGACCGCGAAATTTTTAACGAAGATCCACCACATCAAACAGCCTTTGAGGCACTCCAGAGCTACCGACCTTACGTTGAGGATATTCTTCAGCAGGGTTTCCCGCTTAAACACCTGACAAGACACTTGGTCAATCTGTATCATGAGGTTCCCGGAGCTCGGCAGTTCCGGCGGATTTTAAGCGAACGCGCTCATTTACCAGGGGCCGACTGGTCAGTCATCGAAGACGCATTGAGAGCTATCCCTAACGTAGAGAACTTATGACAAGCACACTCGACCAATTACGAAAACTAAGTGTTGTTGTCGCAGACACAGCTGACTTTCAAGCGATTGAACAGTTCAAGCCAGTTGACGCTACGACCAACCCATCGCTGATCCTAAAACAAGCGCAGTCCGGTGTAACAGAACACCTGATTGCACAAACAAAGGAAAAGTTAGCAAGTGGGATTTTTCAGTCGGTTCAAGAAGCAGCGCTAGACCTCGCGGTAAGATTCGGATTCGAAATCGCTGGACGAATCACGGGCTATATTTCAACTGAGGTCGATGCACGATTGTCATTTAACACCGAGGCATCGATCGAACAGGCGCATCAAATCATCGAAAAATACGCTCAGCTTGGATTGCCTAAAGAGCGCGTATTAATCAAACTCGCATCAACGTGGGAAGGTATTCAGGCTGCAAGAGCGCTTGAAGCCGAAGGCATTGGGTGTAACTTGACCCTGTTGTTCTGTGAGGCTCAGGCGATCGCCGCCGCGAACGCACAAGCAACACTCATCAGTCCATTTGTTGGCCGAATTTATGACTGGTATGTCGCCAAAGGTGAAACACCAACATCGGCAGAAACAGATCCAGGTGTTTTATCTGTTCGCCGCATTCTCGACTTATACAAGCGACACGGCATTCAAACAATCGTGATGGGTGCTTCATTCAGAACCGCAGACCAAGTGGTCGCGCTGGCCGGATGTGACCGCCTGACTATTTCGCCTTCCCTTCTGAAAGAACTCGCTACAAGAGACAAAACGATCGATGGTCTCGAGCACGCGCAGTCGTCTGGAGTCGCATTAAGAGAGCTATCCCGTGATGAATTCTTGTTAACGATCGCTGCAGATCCGATGGCCAACGAAAAAATCGCCGACGGGATCACGCGCTTTATTCAGGACCAGGAAACCCTCGAGTCGCTATTGAGCGACTGACGGGTCATCCAGGAAGGGATCATCTAGGAAAAGATCAACGACAATGCCGTCATTGATCTCGTATCGGCGGCGTTGCTCATACGCACTACGCATCAACACGTAAGGATCGCCGACCGATTTCGGTTCCATCCCAAGCAGTTGCGCACGGGTTTGAATACCATCTCCGATCAATAATTCTGTTGTACCGACTTCGTCTTGCCAGCTAATCGGATTGAGCGGGCGATCACCAAAACGCCCCCCAAGATCTCGAAGGTTACTTGGCCCCAAGACCGGCAGAACAAGATACGGCCCTGAGCCAACCCCCCAATAGGCAAGCGTCTGGCCCAAGTCCTCATTTTCACGTTCGATACCCATCGCGCCTGCTACATCGAAAATACCGAGCAAACCAAAGGTGGTATTAAACACAAAGCGAGTCAACGAACGCGCTGCTTTTCCCGGCTTAGCCTGCAAAACCGAGTTAACGGCCGTGATCGGCTCACCAAGGTTATTGAAAAAGTTACTCACTCCCTTACGAACTGGTGCAGGCGTGACAGCTTGGTATCCCTCGGCAACTGGCTTCAGGAAATATTTATCAGCCTTTTGATTAAACGAGAACATCGCGCGATTCCAACCCTCAAATGGATCGTTTTCAGTTTCAGCGTGCACCACTAAGGGCGCGCAAACCAAAGCGATAACTAAGCCAATCGCACGAATCATAGTTCTCGATATTCCCTCAAGGCATTCGATAGCCGTTTAAATGACACTTTATCTCGTGTTTTCAACGTTTGCGCAAAACAGAGTACGCGAAACTCTTCGATTTGCCACCTCAAGTCAACCAATTTTTGGTCCTGCGCCCGCCAGTCCGTTGGATAGGTCGGCCACAATTGCTTCAAGCCAGACTCAATTTGATCGATCTCCCGTTGCCACTGCGCATCGAGTAGCAAACGTGACTGTAATTTCTCCAAACGCATTTCGATTGCGCTGAGATAGCGATCTAGATCAATCAGTCGATCAGGTGGTGTATTACCGAGTATATCGCTACATAATTCGGTGACATGCGCTTTCATTTCGGCAATCGGATTGAGCCAAGCCGGTGGTATCTTCCCGCCGAGGCGTTGCTTCAAATGCCGTTCACGTGTTTTTGCAGATTCAAGCGCGGCAGCGATAATTTTTGCTTGATCGACCAGTACTTCTCTCACACGCTGTTTTGCCGAGACAAAGGCGTCACTATCCATAATGTCAACATCGGGATCTAGACAGGATAGCGTGATCAATCGTTTAAACCGCGCTTGATCGTCTTCGTGGTGACAAACGGAGACCACCGCCTTTTGAAAAGTCACATCTTTAGATTGAATGAATCGAAAGAGATCAGAACAGCGCTCGACAAGTAATTGAGCAACTGCCTCCTTATGTTGAATATCTGCATCTTTTGGATCAAATAAATACGTGAGTACAACGCCTTGGCTTTGCAAAACAAAACGCTCAAACCGCTTCATCTTGACCCCACCAACCTGGGCTGAGGATTCGATCTCCAAGCGCAAACCAGCAGGCCAGTCCTGATAGGTCTCCAATGACTCAGTCACCTGAACCTCTGACACTTGCGAGCCTAATCGGTCCTGCAAGGCGCTCAGATCACGGTCGACATCGATCACCAATCCGTCTGAATTAACCACTTCAATACGTAACTGGAGGCGCGCATCCAATTGGCGATCGGCCCACACAAGTGGATCAATCGCAACACCGGTTCGCTTGGTCACACACCGAGCAACACACTGACTTAAACTAGTTTGATCAGCTTCGATGACCGGCATGATGGTCTTAACGAAGTCAGGAATTGGAACCAATTGCCGGCGGACGGCTTTCGGTAACGCACGAATCATCGCTTCAACTTTCTCTTCAATTGCCCCAGGAACCGTTTTTTCCAAGTGATCAGGCTTCAGTTGCATCAAAGCTTCTAGCGGGACTTGAACCGTTACCCCATCTTCATCACGACCAGGCGCAAATTGGTAACTGGCTGGTAGCGTTAAATGCCCGAGCGCCACTTGTTCGGGATAGTGCTCGGTATCAAGCTGCACATCTGGATCGAGCTTTAAATCATCTAATGTTAAATAGAAACTTGTCTTTTCAGCCGACGTGGCGCTCTTCCACCATGATTCAAGACTCCGTACATCACATACAGACTCAGGGAAGCGCGATGAAAACCAATCCACCATATCATCAGGAGCTTTTATTAAATCCGCTCGGCGTAGCTTCGCTTCAACATCAGATGCTTCGATGAAAACCGATTTGTTATGCGTCACAAATGGCAGACTCGTGCGTATCTCCCCAGCGATTAACCCTTCGGTTATTAATAATTTTCTCGCATGGGATGCGTCGATCTTGGCGTAACCCACAGTTTCTTTTTCGATTAACGCCAATCCAAAAAGGCGCGTGGTGCGATAGCACAACGCACGACCCTGTTTTTTCGACCAGAAAGGTTCTGCATAGGAGTACTTGAGTAAGCGCGGGACAGCATCAACAACCCACTTTGGATCAATTTGCGCAACCGTCCGCGCAATCACGCGATGAGTCTCAACAAGCTCTGCAACCATGACCCACGGCGCTTTGACCTGTAAAGCCGCTTTTGGAACCCGAAAGCGCCGATTCCTGATGCCAAGATAATCATGCTCCTCCCGTCGACCAATCTGACTCGCGAGACCTGTTAGAAGAGCCGTATGGAATCCGATACGATCCAGCTCATCCGATTGTGCTGCATGCTTTTGGTCTTTGAAGCTAAGAAGCGTCTGACGATGAATTTCACGCCATTCACGCAACCGGTTGTAATTCAATCCTTCAGACAGACACCACTGACGGAACTTTGAGTGACTTAGGGTATCGCGAGACTCCTCAACCTGATTCCACAAATTCAGTAAGGTGACAAATTCACTCGATGGATCGGTAATCGTTTCGTTTGAAAAATTAGGCTCACGAGGATCCTGGATCGAGAGTGCGGAAGCGACCACACTGACTTCCCAAAATACACGTCGCGTTTCTGCATCCAGCAAAATTCGGCCGATCCTTGGGTCAAGAGGCATCCGAGCAACTCGACGGCCAAGCGGTGTTAATCGACCCTTCGCTGACACCAGATCCAATTCCCTGAGCTGATGAATACCATCTCGAACAAGCTGTGGCTCAGGCGGATCGACGAAAGGAAAGTCCAGAGGATCACCAAGATCAAGGTCAAGGCACTGCAGAACCACTGATGCCAGATTGGTTCTTAGAATTTCAGCATCTGTAAATTCAGTGCGGGATTTAAAATCGTCTTCGTCAAACAGGCGAATAGCGATGCCGGGCTCGGTTCGCCCGCATCGTCCTGAACGTTGATTGGCACTTGCCTGACTGATCGGCTCAATGGGTAGCCGCTGGATCCGACTGCGGGGCGAATAGCGGCTAATCCTCGCAAGACCAGAATCGATAACGTATCGAATTCCTGGGACAGTCAGTGACGTTTCGGCAACGTTGGTCGCTAGAACGATCCGCTGCATTCCCTGCCCACTCGGATGGAAAATTCGCGTTTGTTCTTTTACGCCAAGCCTTGCATAAAGAGGCAACACGTCCAGCCGATCAACCGCCGCCTGTCTCAAGAATTGAGAAACATCTCGTATTTCACGTTCCCCTGGCAGGAAAACCAAGATATCCCCCATCGGGCGCTGCTGATTCCGGTCAATTGACCGCAAATCAAAGACTGCTTGATGGATTGCCTGCGCGAGCCGAGTCCCATCTAATTTTGAGATATCGACATCCCGAATCGGGTGGTATTGAACTTCTACCGGAAAAGTTCGCCCCGAAACCTGTATCACCGGCGCATTATCAAAGTGCTCGCTAAACTTCTCATAGTTAATCGTAGCCGAGGTCACAATGACCTTCAGGTCAGGCCGCTTGGGGAGTATTGTTTTCAGAACTCCAAGCAGAAAATCAATATTGAGGCTGCGCTCATGAGCCTCGTCGATGATGATTGTGTCATACCGTTCAAGCAAAGGATCATCACGAAACTCTGCGAGTAAAAGTCCGTCTGTGACTAATTTGATCGACGTGTCATCAGAACTCTGACGCTCGAAGCGCACCTGATAACCGCAGAGATCTCCAAGCTCAGTCTGAAGCTCCTCAGCAATGCGATTAGCGACAGAGCGGGCAGCCAAACGACGGGGCTGTGTATGAACAATCTGTTTCTCGATGCCCCGACCGAGTTTCAAACAGAGCTTCGGTAGCTGTGTTGTCTTGCCCGAGCCCGTTTCACCCACAACCACAACAACTTGATGTGACGAGATCGCTTCCTCAATCTCATCCAGCGCGTCTGTTACCGGAAGATCAGGGAATTCCAGCGTCAGTAATGACCTTTGATCCTGTTTCGGATGCGGTATTTCACAAGTAAACGATGCCAAAGTGCTCTCACGTCGATTGGGCGGACGAAAACTGAATGATTCCGAACAAAAAATCAACTCACCGCTTTTTTAGTCACACGAAATATGTAACCCTCAAATCGTCATGTATAGGATCTTTTCATGAATCGCCCAAGCGCTATAACTGAGGCCATTACACTTCTCGAAACCTCAGTTCACCCAAGAAATCATCTCGCTTTTCTGAGCCAAGACGAAGTCGATCGCTTGATCAATCGAACTGATGCGACGCTCTACCCTCTCATACGAAGTTGCGCCCTGGCGGTACTCAATAGCGGTGTCGCGACAGATGACAGTCTCGGCTTGTTTGCTCAATATCCAGACTTCGACATGGAGTTTGAGCGCCATCCACGCGGGCTGAAGGTCATTTTGAAACACGCACCAGCACAAGCATTTGTCGATGGCGTTCTGATCGAAACGATTCATGATCAACTATTCGCAGTCTTGAGGGATTTATTGCATAGCCGGGACTTGTGTCAGGAACCGCAGGAACTCTCTCCTAACGAATGTTCAAATCTTGTTTTTGAACTCCTACGAAACGCGAAAGTACTTGAATCAAATCGAGAACTGTCTTGCATCGTTTGCTGGGGTGGACACAGCATTAGTAAATCGGAATACGACTACACACAAGCTGTGGGACAAGAACTTGGACTACGCAAGCTTGATATCTGTACTGGCTGCGGCCCCGGAGCCATGAAAGGACCGATGCGAGGCGCACTCTATGCCCACAAACGGCAGAACTATGTGCAAGGACGGTTTATCGGGATCAGTGAGCCCGGAATCATTGCCGCCGAACCACCAAATGGGGTGGTATCCGAGCTGGTCATCATGCCGGATATCGAAAAGCGTCTTGAAGCCTTTGTCCGAATCGCACATGGCATTGTCATTTTCCCGGGCGGCGCAGGAACGTTTGAAGAAATTCTCTATTTATTGGCAATCTTGAGCGATGCACGCAATGCAGACGACCCGCTCCCAGTTATTTTAACAGGGCCAGAATCATCAAAGCCTGTCATCGATTCCTACATGCAATTTTTGATCGAGACCCTGGGGCAACGTGTCGCTTCTCGCATCGAAATCATCATCGATGATGCCGTCGCCGTCGCAGAGCGGATCCAGCGCGGTCGAGACGACGTGAAAACATATCGTTTACGAACTGACGATGCCTATTACTTCAATTGGACTCTACATATACCCAATGCTCTGCAATCAAGCTTTGTACCAACCCATGAATCTATGGCTGCGCTTCAGGTTCATGATAATCAAGAGCCACAAGATCTCGCTTGTGAACTTCGTTGTTTGTTTTCTGGAATTGTCGCAGGTAACGTCAAACCCGAGACACGGAGATTGATTGATACTCGAGGGCCATTTGAAATTCAGGCTGCTCCTCGCCTCGTCGCGGCGATTGATAGCCTGCTACAACGTCTTATCAATGAAAATCGAATGAAGATCGACGGAAATTATACGCCTTGTTACAAGATCGCCTCAACACATTGAAATATATTGAGATAGTTGGTGCTATTTTGCGAGCCATCGTTCGTATTGTTTTGCTGTTAGGCTGGTTTTTACTCTCGTTAATTCAACAGTCACTCGGCTTCATTCTGAGAACAGGTGATGGGCGGCATTTACGACTCAGATTTTATCGCGGGGCATTACGGATACTCGGAATTCGTATACGGGTATTCAATGACTTTAGCCCGCGACGTCCATTATTTGTTGTTGCCAACCACGTCTCCTATCTCGATGTGTTTGTTTTAGGCAGTCTCATTCCTGCTGTTTTTGTCTCGAAACAGGAAGTCAGGGATTGGCCTGTGGTGGGCTGGATCGCTTGGCTTCAACACACAATCTTCATTGCCCGGAGACGAACGCGCGCCGGTGACGAACTTACACCACTCGGAGAGGCCTTAGAAAACGGCTTTAATGTCATCATGTTCCCCGAGGGTACATCGACCGACGGGACCGCTGTCTTACCATTTAAAAGTGCTCTTTTTGAGGCACCTAAGCGAGCCAACGCATATACGCAGCCTGTGAGCCTAATCTACCGTGAACGTCATGGCAGTGTGTTATCAGACAAAGATCGTCAGTTTTATACTTGGGGAACCGACGCACCTTTTTTTAATCATTTCTTAAAACTAATTTTACGGCCCGGCGTCCTTGTCGAAGCATGGATTCGGAAACCTATCAGTCCACAAGTCGATCGCAAACAACTCGCCAAAATCGCCGAAACACGCGTGAGTGCGCCCCTAAAACACCGCGTCAATCGGCATTTCAGCTAGTCTTCAATGGTGCAAAAGGCGATAGCATGGGTACGCTCGTCGCTGATACTTAGGTGGATACGGTATTGGCGGGCGCCATCTAACGTTGAATTATTAACATTCAGAGAGACCATCGGCTTCCCAAGCTCATCATGAGTAATTGTGATGTCGTGAAAGCCAAAGCCACGACCGATGCCGGTCCCAAGGGCCTTCGCTACGGCTTCTTTCGCAGCAAATCGTTTCGCAAGGAAAGAGGCCTGCATGGTTTGATTGAGGCCATCAAAATCAGCAAGCTCAGCAGTCGAGAGAATCCTCTGCGCGAATTGATCTCCATGTCGGCTCACCGCTTCGCGGATTCGTTCAATTTCACACAGGTCAACGCCAATACCTATGATCATTGGCACGCACGATCCATAATCTCACGAAATTCTCTCACAGCAGCCGGCAAACCAATCATCAGTGAACGCGCGATCAAACTGTGCCCGATATTTAATTCATTCATCCCGTCAATGGCCGCAATGGGAGCCACATTGAACTTGGTTAGACCATGTCCAGCATTCACAATCATGCCGAGGCTCCGGGCAAAGGCGGACGCTTCTTCAAGCCTCTCGAGTTCAGTATCTACCAACTGGGGCGAGCTCGCGTTAGCGTATTCTCCGGTATGTAACTCAATTACGGGAGCACCAATATCATGAGCGGCTTGGATCTGATCTCGATCCGCATCAATAAACAAGCTCACTTCAATTCCGGCATCGCTTAACTTTGCAACCTGCATCCCTAGTTCCGAGAGTTGGTTTACAACGTTGAGACCGCCTTCAGTGGTGACCTCTCGACGATGCTCAGGAACGATACAGCAGGCCTTCGGCATCGCTTTTAGTGCAATTCGAACCATTTCGTCAGTTGCTGCCATTTCAAGATTCATCGGTGTACGCAGATGACTTCTTAGCAACCACACATCTTCATCTTTGATGTGACGACGATCTTCACGTAAGTGAATCGTAATACCATCTGCACCTGCCTCCTCAACAGCTAAAGCCATCTGCAATAGATGAGGGTCTTGCCCGCCACGCGCATTTCGCAATGTCGCAACGTGGTCGATGTTCACCCCAAGCCTCACATACTGATTCATTGTGTTTTCCCGATTTCCATTAACATTTCTCTCGACACCAGACGTCGACCACCTAACGCTATATCAACCAATGCTCGATGCAACCATTTAGCGTGTTTTAGGCTCTGTGGATCGTCATAGCTACCTTCCGCGAGCGCCAACCAATCGACAGCACCCAATGCATCAAGCTCATCACTACGCACTTCCACTAGTTCTTGATATTGGTGGAGTCGATAGCACGCATCTCTCCGTAATGGATGGCCGGATCGATCGCGATCCAATACAGGATAATGCCCTGCTGCTTCTAACAAGCACCGCTCATAGAGACGGAGTGCTTTTACTTCACCAAGTGAAACATCCGTAACTGATCGCGTATAGGTCGCAAATAGGCTTTCTACCTCAGCCCCTTCGGGGATTATCCAGTGCGTGATTTCATTCAAATAGAGCGCGCTAATAAGCTCAATGCCTGACAAAGGTAGGCGCGGGCCTGCAGGTTCAATTTTTGAAAGGTTTGAAAAGCTCTTGTTGGTCGTCAATAAGCCAAATAGTGGCTGAAACTCGCTTAGCTTGCCACCACCTCTGGCAACGCAGCGAACCAATCGATTATCGTCTGTTAGGACGGTGAGTAGTGCGCTTGTCTCGCGGTATGGCTGCTTCCGGATCACCCAGAGCTTTTGCATCAGTCAGACTCGAAATAGCCCAGCGACTTTAAAGCTCGCTCATCATTCGACCAGCTTGCTCGCACTTTCACCCAAAGCTTTAATGCAACATGCGCTTCGAGCAAGTCCTCTAAACGCTTACGCGCTTCGATACCTATTTGCTTCAGACGCCCTCCGCCTTCACCAACTAGGATTGCTTTTTGGCCATCACGCTCGACGGAAATCAGCGCATGAATCCCGACACGATCGCCGCTGTGATCGAATGATTCGATTTCAACTGTGGTTTCATAGGGAACCTCGTCACCGAGCTGACGCATGATCTGCTCCCGGACGATTTCCGCAGCCAAAAACCGCTCTGAACGGTCAGTAATTTGATCTTCATCGTACATAAAAGGCCCTTCAGGCATCTGCGTTTTCAACGCATTCAACAAAGGCTCCAAGTTCAGATTCCTAAGTGCTGATACCGGAAAGACCTCATCAAACGGATGCTCTTCAACAATGGCTTGAATGTGCGGCAATAACTCATTTTTATTGTCTAGTTTGTCGACCTTATTGATAACCCAGTACTTCGGACAGTCGGCACGCTTTACCTTCTGGTAGACACGTTCATCCAACTCATTCCAAACCTTTCCATCGGTCAACATCACAACAGCATCAACGCCAGACATCGCCTGTTCAGCTGTTTGATTCATCACACGATTCATGGCCTTGGGCTGGTCTGTGTGCATTCCAGGAGTATCTACAAATGCAATTTGGATTTCATCTTCTGTCCAAATACCTAGCACACGGTGCCGGGTCGTTTGTGGTTTGCGTGAGGTGATTGAGAGCTTAAAACCAAGGATATGATTCAAGAGCGTTGATTTGCCAACATTTGGACGCCCAACAATCGCAACGAATCCGAAACGAGAGGTCATGATGCACTCAACTGTAACAATGCATCTGCAGCCGCTGCCTGTTCAGCTTCGCGTCGAGAAGCGCCTGTCCCGACAGGATATTCCTCAAGACCATCGACCTGCACTTGCACACGAAACGTTTGCTGATGAGCAGGCCCCAAGACTTCGAGAACTCGATACACAGGGAGATCTTTCTTTTCTCTCTGCAACCATTCCTGTAACGCAGTCTTTGGATCCTTATCCACCTGATTCGGATTCACTGCAGCCAACTCGGATTCAAGCCAAGTTGTAATACAGCTTTGACAAGCAGCCATTCCGCCATCAAGGAAAATGGCACCAATCACGGCTTCCATTGCATCCGCTAGAATTGAATCTCGACGGCGCCCACCACTCTTTCGTTCACCACTTCCGAGTCTGATGGTCTCACCTAACTGTAAACGTCTGGCGAGTTGCGATAATGACTGACCACGTACTAACGAGGCGCGCATCCGTGTGAGTTTACCCTCACGAGCCTCCGGATAACGACGAAAGAGCGCTTCCGCAACCACAAAATTCACAATCGAATCACCTAAAAATTCAAGGCGCTCGTTGTGCGAAGGTCCCATGCTTCGATGAGTGAGAGCCGATTCGAGGTGCTCAATGTCCTTGAACCGATAACCAAGACGCGATTGTAAGTCGTCGAGATCAGTGGCACTCACTGGATAATCCGCACATCACTGAACGAAGGAATCGACAATAACTTTTCCCAATGCATCCAGACAGCAAATGCGCGCCCAACAATGAGAGAATCATCAACAAATCCCCAAACACGACTGTCGTTTGAGTTATCTCGGTTATCTCCCATCACAAAATATTGGCCCGAAGGAATCTGAATCGGACCAAAATCGCGCCCTTGAGTCATCCGACGCCATATTCTGTGTTCACGATCACCCAATTGCTCGGAGGCTTCTTCAGTCAAAGGTGGAACAACGAGCGAACCATCTGGAGTTATCTGCGTTAACGTTTGAGCTTCACCATTGATGTAAACCACTTTGTTTCGATACTCAACAGTATCCCCAGGAATACCAACAACACGCTTGATAAAATTGATTCGCGGGTCTTCAGGGTATTTAAACACCATCACATCACCACGCTTTGGCTCGCCAACTTCAACGACAGTGTTACCAAGCACCGGCAAACGCAATCCATAATCGAATTTGTTCACGAGGATAAAATCACCAATCTTCAATGTCGGAAGCATTGATCCACTTGGAATCTGGAAGGGTTCAAACAAAAATGATCGCAATAGCAGTACTAAAAATAATACGGGGAAAAACGAGCGGCTGTAATCAATAATGATCCCGGGATCACGACCATTTCGTTTGTTCTTAAAGTACAGAAGATCTAAACCGTAAATCACGCCTGATACGAGCACGATAACGACCAATATGAGCGTGAAATCCATTTCTTAATCTACCTTTAATACAGCCAAGAAAGCATCCTGTGGAATCTCGACACGACCCACTTGCTTCATTCGTTTTTTACCGGCTTTCTGTTTTTCTAACAACTTACGCTTCCGCGTCGCATCGCCACCATAACATTTTGCAGTGACATTTTTGCGCAATGCTTTCACAGTGGTTCGCGCAATAACATGGCGACCAATCGCTGCCTGGATTGCAACATCGAACATTTGACGAGGAATCAATTCGCGCAGTTTTTCGGCCAGTTCACGACCTCTCGATTGCGAATGGTCCTTATGAACAATAGCGGCCAGCGCATCGACACGCTCCCCGTTAATCAGAATATCCAACCGCACTAACGGACAGGACTCAAATCGCACAAAACTGTAATCAAGCGAGCCAAATCCTCGCGTTGCCGATTTCAGTCGGTCGAAGAAATCCATCACAACCTCAGCCATCGGAAGGTCAAACTCGATCTGAACTTGACTACCCATGTACTTGAGATCTCTCTGCATCCCACGCTTTTCCACACAGAGAGTCATCACCGAGCCCACATATTCATTCGGTACCAGAATCGTTGCCGCGACGATTGGCTCACGCATATCCTCGATTGAGCCAATATCTGGAAGCCGTGACGGGTTATCTACGTAGAGCGTTTGGCCGTCGCTTGTCACAACTTCATAAACAACCGTCGGTGCTGATGTGATCAGATCGAGGTCATATTCACGTTCCAGTCGTTCCTGGATAATCTCCATGTGCAACATACCGAGGAAGCCGCACCGAAACCCAAATCCGAGTGCATCAGAGGTCTCGGGTTCGTAAATCAAGCTGGCATCATTCAGTGTCAGTTTTTCCAAAGCTTCACGGAAATCCTCAAAATCATCCGCTGACACAGGGAACAAACCAGCATATACCTGTGGCTTGACCTTCTGGAATCCAGGTAACGCATCGGTCTCTGGGAATTTTGTATCAACCAAGGTGTCCCCAACCGGGGCACCGTGGATATCTTTAATGCCCGCGATCATGAACCCGACCTGGCCCGCTTGCAGCATATCTTTCGAGAGACGCTTTGGCGTGAAGACACCCACGTCACCCACCTGCCAATCACGACCAGTACTCTTAACTCGAACCTTTTGCCCTTTACGCAAGGAACCTTGCGTAACTCGGACCAACGATACGACACCCAAATAGCTATCGAACCATGAGTCGATGATCAATGCTTGTGTTGGAAGTGTCCGATCAACAGATGGCGGTGGAATCTTTACAATCAGCTGTTCAAGAAGCTCATCAATACCCATTCCGCTTTTGGCGGAGCATGGAATTGCGTCAGACGCGTCGATACCGATGATGTTTTCAATCTCTTCTTTAACGCGTTCAGGCTCGGCTTGAGGCAAGTCCATTTTGTTAAGGACTGGAACAACCTCAAGGCCCTGTTCAATAGCCGTATAACAGTTAGCCACCGATTGCGCCTCGACGCCTTGAGCCGCATCAACGACGAGCAAAGCACCTTCACATGCGTACAAAGAACGTGATACTTCATAACTGAAGTCAACGTGCCCCGGCGTATCGATGAAGTTCAATTCGTAAGTTTCGCCATTAAGCGCTGTGTAATTCAGGGTCACGCTTTGCGCTTTGATGGTGATCCCGCGCTCTCGCTCAATATCCATTGAATCGAGAACTTGAGCTCCCATCTCACGGTCTGACAGTCCACCACAACGCTGGATGAACCGATCAGCCAGCGTTGATTTACCATGGTCGATGTGAGCGATGATAGAAAAGTTTCGTATATGTGACGGGTCAGTCAAGACTCCATTGCTCCTAGCGAAAAAATCGCGTTAGTTTAGCGACCTAATCGCAAAGTGAGAAACGTTGAATTACCTCCGCGCACAACAAGTACTGGAATTGGCCGATCCGTAGGCAATGAATCCAGTAAAGTTTGCAGATCTGAGACACGCATTATCTCGCGGCCACCAACCTGCGTAATAATGTCGCCTGCTCTTAAGCCAGCACTTAATGCAGGATCCTCGTTCACCTCTTTGACCAAAATCCCACCTTGAAGATTACTTTCAGCCTGAAGTGACTCAGGAACCTCGTCGACTGTCATGCCCAAAATAGATTTTGGCTGCGATGACATGGCCTGCGCCACTTGGTTCGCCTCAGGAAGTTGTTCAATAGTCACATCCAGAGTCAGTCGATCACCTTGACGGACAACATCAACAGGCACTGTTGAACCAGGGCGTACCAGACCCACCATTGGCGGTAAATCAGAAGAACGTTCAACGTCTTTACCGTTGAAACGCACAATGATATCACCTGGCTGTATCCCTGCTTTTCCGGCCGGGCCAGAGCTTGAAGCCTGCGCAATTAATGCACCCATTGGTTTCTCAAGCCCGAAACTTAAAGCAAGATCGCGATTGACTTCTTGAATCAAAACTCCCAACCATCCACGACGAACAACACCATCTTCCTGAATTTGTTCGGTTACATTCATGGCTAGATTCATTGGAATGGCAAACGACAATCCCATGAAACCACCAGATCGCGTGAAAATTTGCGAGTTAATCCCAACGACCTCACCGTCCAGATTAAATAAAGGACCACCCGAGTTACCTGGGTTGATCGCAACGTCAGTTTGAATAAACGGAACATAGCTCTCATCAGGCAAAGCACGCCCAGTCGCACTCACAATGCCAGCTGTGACACTGTAATCGAACCCAAACGGCGAACCGATTGCGACAACCCACTGACCGCGTTTGACATTATCACTATCAGCAATTTTGACGACAGGAAGATCAGTTGCATCAAGTTTTAACACAGCCACATCGGAACGTGGATCTGTACCCACGATTTCAGCAATGAATTCCCGACGGTCGTTTAAGCGAACAATAACCGTCTCTGCGCCTTCAACAACGTGGTTGTTGGTTAACACATAACCATCTTTCGAAATAATGAAACCAGATCCTAACGACCGCCCCTCACGCTCTTGCGGCGGCATCGGGACACCACGCTCAAAAAATTCTCTGAAAAATGGAGGGAGATTTTGCAGATCCGGCATTTGCTGAGGTCTGGAAGCTGGCTGAGAGGAGCGCGTTGAAATATTCACAACAGCCGGAGATACATCATCGACCAGTTGCGTAAAGTCAGGTAATTGCGCTTGCACGTTAAGGCTAACGACAACCACGAACCCAATAAAAAAGCGCATCATTGATTTCATTGATCAATCCTTATCTGAAACGTTTGTGTCCAGTAACGACTGGAGACCCAACCCAAGCCGAGACCAACAAATGCAGCCACTGCTTGGGACAACTCGCTCCATCCCTCCGTCTGTCCAACGATAATCGGTGCAATAAAACCAATTAACGGCAGACCATAGAGCTTAATCATTTGAGCGGTTAACGCTTGCTCATCAATGTTCAGAACAACGATATCACCCGCACTCACAGAAATGGGTTCATTAAGGGGAATTTCAAAGGTTTGGCGAGCAGATTTTATACTGAGCCAATCCGATCGACACCGACCAAGTTCCTGACATGCTGGACACAATGATTGGCTAACTGCTTTCACAGTCAACGATCCTTGATTGACCGATATCACTTCAACTGATTTTCGACAGCTCACTGTGAGCGACTCAATAAACCTTTTAAGCCATCGACGTCGAGTGCTTCGATAATCGTCTTACCGGTATCAGAGGGGATTTCACCGACCAACGTCACACGAAGTGCACCACCTGACAACGCGTAGTCTTTCCCAAGTGCAACGGTTGGGCCCAGAATCGCCTGCATATCTGGCTCAGGCCTTGAGTTTGTTAACTCGAGAAAAATAGAGAAGCTTCCGAGTCCATCTGTATAGACAAGAGTATACACACGATGACTGCCCGCCCTCGATGGAAGTGCTGAGACCAGTTGATAACCAGCTGGCAACCAACTCGCTGGCGAAAACTGCAACACTGAATCAGGCGCCGTAATTGGATAAACCTTGACCTGTAGAGACTCCTGACCACTCGCGATTTCAACCGATTGCGGTCCAACAGTCAGCTCAGAAAATTCGAACTGCTCGAGCGTTTGATTGTTTGCGTTAAGGGTTTGTGATCTCAGTAACAGTGATGTCTCTTCATCGACCCAAAACTTGTAGGTATGACGATGGCCATCCATCGATTCAACCAATACGAGTTGCGCTGATCGGTCTGCGATCCGCTCGATACCCCCAAGCGTAATTTGATACGGGGCTTCAAAAATCTGACTCGGCTCCGAATTAATCATTCCGGGCAATGGGTATCCTTGACGCAGAACATCCGGCCCTGGAATCGCTTCAATAAGCGAGTCACCAGATTGCGCGCGTTCCAATGATCGCCCCGACAGGCGTCTCAACCGAGCAGTTTCCTGCCCATTTACAACGTCATGCTGGAAAGCGAGGTTCGCTAAGACATCAGCTCGCTGGTACACAAGCTTTCCTGAATAAGATAGCGATCGGACGGCTACGGCCATCGACCGAAGCTTCTCTTTCGCGGGCTCAGAGCTAATGGCGAATGCTTGCGAGCTCGCAAGCATTAGTGTGCAAAGAAGCACACTAAAAAACCGAGATAGCATTACTCGATTGGCTCGTCACGCCCCATGATTCGTGCGAGCGGAAGAACAGATGTTCCACCAACGACTGCGGTGTTTTCAGCATGGCGGATGAGATACGGACTCAGACGATTGCTCACCAACTGCTTCATATCTTGTTCTGTCAGAATTCTTGCAACAGGACGGCGCTCGACCGCATCTTGAGCACTGGCCACACCATCAACTGAAACAGTCTCTTTCTGAACAGGCATCTGAAATTTGATAATCTCGAGAGGTTCAGACGCAGCAACAGCAGGTTGTGTATCCACAGGGGCAACGACCTTAACACCCACCACAACGGCAAAGGCAATCGATGCAGCAATTGCCAACTGACCAGTTAACGCTGCAAAGCGGTTAGGTAATGGCTCTTTTGTTGGGAGAAACGTGACATGCGGAGCAACTTCTTGGTTGTAATCGTCAGCGATTGGCTTCGCCTCGGTCACACCATCAAGTTCTGCATTAATACGGTCCAGTAAACTCGTACCAAGCACTGACTCTCCACGCATCGTACTGCTAATCGCCTGACAAGACGCCCAGTACTCCTTGAGATCACCACGTGATTTCGTCGCATCAAGGATTTTACGTGCCTCGAATTCCGTTGCCTCCTGATCAACTAAAGCCGACAGGGATTGTCGCAAGGTCTCGGTCATTCAGTCGCTACTCCAATGTATGGGTTTACTGTATTTAATGTCTTTGACAATTTCATGACAAAAAAGTTCCCGGAAATTTCTGAGAAATTTCTTGGACAACATGATCGCGGGCTCTAAAGATCCGCGACCGCACTGTTCCAATCGGACAATTCATCGCAAGTGCAATTTCATCATAGCTCATTCCTTCGAGCTCACGAAGTGTTAGCGCTTGTTTCAAATCTTCAGGAAGTTGCTCGATCGAGTGCAGTATTGCTCGCTGCAATTCCTCAGCCGCCGCTTCATCTTCAGGTGCCGCTAAATCTTGAAGAACTGAGAGTTCGCCAGTTCCGTCATCATCAACAGAAACATCTTTCGATTCTTTAACACGCGCAGCTAAATGGTTTTTTGCGGTATTGACCGCAATCCGATAGAGCCAAGTGTAAAATGCGCTCTCACCGCGAAACGTATTTAAGGAACGGTAGGCTTTTACAAAGGTATCCTGTAAAACATCCAAGGCATCACTTTGATTCGAAACTAGGCGACCAACTAAAGAGAGCAATCGAGATTGGTATTTGAGAACCAATAAATCAAAAGCGTGGCGGTCACCCAAGCGGGCACGATCGACCAATAACTGGTCATTATCAGCCTCCACTTTTTGAACTGGCGATTCCATACCCAATAGCGTTTTCTCAAGAAATTCAATGACTACGATGACATGCACCATCTAAAAGGACAAGCAGAATGAATGCCGAGCCGCAACTTCATCAGGTTGATGTACTGGTTCTCGGAGCCGGCGCGGCTGGTTTAACAGCTGCCCTATCAATCCCCAAGCATCTATCTGTCGCTGTGCTCACCAAAGACCCCAGCGGAGGTTCTACGCGCTGGGCCCAGGGCGGGGTTGCCGCGGTCATTGATGATCAAGACTCGATCGAAAGTCATGTGGACGACACTCTCATTGCTGGGGCTGGATTATGTCATCAGGACGTCGTTGAACACGTTGTTTCGAGTGCTCGAGAAGCGATTGATTGGCTTGTTGACCAAGGTGTCGCGTTCACCAAATCTGAGGAGTCTTTCCACCTGACACGCGAGGGAGGTCACTCGCACCGCCGAATTTTGCACGCAGCAGATGCAACCGGCTGGGCGATTCAAGATGCCCTTGACCGCCAAGCCAGTGAAGCCGAAAACATCACGTTTTATCACAACTTCATCGCAGTGGATTTATGCTTTGACCGAGGCCGCGGGCCGAGAACACGACGTGTGCGTGGATGCTACGTGCTCAACAAGCAGACCGGCGAAGTTGATACTTTTCTCGCTCACGCCGTCATTTTGGCAACAGGTGGTGCGAGTAAAGTATACAAATACACTTCCAATCCAGATGGTGCTAGTGGTGACGGTATCGCGATGGCATGGCGCGCTGGTTGTCGCGTTGCAAATATGGAATTCAATCAGTTCCATCCAACATGTTTATTCCACCCAGATGCGAAATCCTTTCTGATTTCAGAAGCGGTACGCGGTGAAGGCGGTATTTTGCGGCTGCCGGATGGCACTCAATTTATGCCGGGGTTTGATCCGCGCGCGGAACTCGCTCCGCGTGACATTGTTGCTCGCGCGATCGATCATGAAATGAAGCGAATCGGTGCCGATCACGTCTATCTCGATATCACGCATCGCGACCCAGAATTTATCAAAAGCCATTTTCCAACGATTTACCAGCGCTTAATTGAGCTCGATATCGACATGACTAAGGATCGGATTCCAGTGGTACCAGCCGCCCACTACACTTGTGGCGGGGTGCTTGTGGATTTGCATGGTGAAACGGATTTAGCCGGTCTCTATGCTGTTGGTGAAGTGAGTTCTACAGGTCTCCATGGAGCCAATCGAATGGCTTCGAATTCACTCCTTGAATGCATCGTCTACGGCCGATCAGCTGCGCACCATATCGCGCTTACGGTTGATGCAGATGTGGCACATCTCGGTGTCGATCAGTGGGATGCGTCGCAAGTCATCGACAGTGACGAAGATGTTGTGATTGCGCACAACTGGGCTGAAATCCGACGTTTTATGTGGGATTACGTTGGTATCGTCAGGACAGATAAGCGTCTACAACGCGCTCTTAATCGGGTGCAACTCCTTGCGCGAGAAATCCAAGATTTCTACGCCAACTATCGAATTACTGCACACTTAATCGAACTGAGAAACTTGGTGGTCGTTGCAGAACTCATTATCAGGTCCGCACTAAAGCGCGAGGAGTCACGGGGACTTCATTTTACGCTCGATCATCCGGATTTATCGAAACATCCCGACGATACCGTGCTCATTCCGGGAAAAGAGCGCTAAATTCACAGCGTTGCAACGTGATGCCTTAGACGCTGAAGGCTGATGGTTTGGCGCCTCGCTAACCAATGCATCGAGCCGACAGTGCCTCCAAGATTAAGAACACAGTAACTGAATGGTCCAATACGCCACTCGTTGAATGCATCGACACGCATCGCACATTTCTGTCCGTCGATGGAGACCAACAATGCCTTGGCAATAGATGCTATGTTGAGGGTCCGGACGCGTGGTCTAGCGACAAAAAAGCCTTGGGCCTGGGTTAACCAGACGATCGCTTTCATGATTGTTGAGATGTAACCGCAATGTCGCCGCTCGCCTGACGAACTTGCAACACGATCCGAGCCAGATCTTCGTCATCTGGAAGCTTAAACCCACGCAACCATTCCCAAATATCCTGATCTTCACAATCAAGCAGTCTGCGATAGGCTTCTTGGTCATTTTCGGACAAACTCAGATAGTGGTTCTGAGTAAAAGGCATCAACATGACATCGATTTCAAGCATTCCGCGACGAGAATGCCAATACAGTCGGTTGAATTCAGTGCGATCGTCCATACTCCCTCCGTTAAGATGACAGTGTAGCACTCAAGGAAAAACATGACTTCACCATTTGGATTGATTCAGTTCACAGGCGATAAAGCGCTGTCGGTTTTGCAAGGACAGTGCACGCAAAAAGTGACTGACCTCGGTGAAGGAAATGCGCCACTTCTTGCATTTTGCGATCCAAAAGGTCGGATGTACGGCTCAGGTCGTTTGGTTCTTCACAGCAACATAGTCAGCATGATCACACCGACAGATCAAGCTGATGCAGTGCTCGACAAACTGAACCCTTTCTTGATGCTTTCGCGCGTTACTGCCGAACTGACAGCGATACCTGTCGCACTGACGTGTAATCAAGGCCTTGAACCCGGCGCAAGTCAACACGACGCGTCAACCACACGCGTTGGCGAACATGGTGGAACGGATTGGATCATCGGAGATTTGGATGCTCTACACGATCCGCATGCAGACTATTCCAGGCTTGAGAGCGGGCTTGGCTACGTTCGCGCTTATTCTTCTGAGAAATATATCCCACAACAAGCTCACTACCAGATGCTCGGAGGGGTGAATTTCAAAAAAGGATGTTACACAGGCCAAGAAGTGATTGCCCGTCTCGAACATTTAGGCCAAGCCAAGAAACATGTGTGGATCTACAAAAGCCCTAAGCCAATTGATGGCGATGTAGTTGAGATCGGTGGCCAGACATATCCCGTATTTGACACCGCATCGACAAGTGAGGGTTCGATTGCTCTTGTGCTGGCAGCGGTCAATAGCTCGTCAGAACAACTGATCAGTGTGCCCTTTGAGATCATTAGACAAGTCGAGGGGCAGCGTCCAGTCAAGCTCGGATAATCCCTGCTCCTTCAACATATGATTAATCGTTGTGAATGGACGAGAGCCAAAAAAACCCCGGTGAGCAGACAAGGGTGATGGATGAACGCTCTCAATGATTCCCTGAGTTTGCGGGATGAGGGTACTCAACTGTCTCGCGTCATTACCCCACAAACAAAATACCCGAAACATTGGATCACCCGCCAAGCGCTCAATTACATGATTCGTGAACAATTCCCATCCAAGGGAACGGTGACTCCCAGCACTACCTGGCTGCACTGACAGCACCCGATTCAATAATAAAACGCCTCTAGAAGCCCATGCGGATAAATCGCCTGACGTTGGAATCTGATATCCGAACTCAGACTGCCACTCTTTTAGGATATTGCGAAGAGATGGGGGGATCGCTATCCCTTGACGAACAGAGAAAGCGAGCCCCATCGCCTGATCTGGCCCGTGATACGGATCTTGCCCAACAATGACAACTCGACACTGATTTGGTGAGCAGAGTTCAAATGCTCGGAATCGATCCGCCTGATCTGGATAACTTATCTCCTTAAGGAGTCGTGGCGAACATTGCGCGGCAATGGACTCAAGTGTCGAATCGCCAAGATAATCTCGCCAGGTGCTCGGTAGTGCAGAAAATATTGCATCTGATTGCATTGTTATTGCCCATTGTCGGTATAATTGCGGTTTACGGTAAGGATAACGAATGACCGATATTTCTGATATTGAGCCATATAGAGACCAGGACGTCCCACAAGTCATCAATAGACTGATACACGATGATGAGTTCATCAAAGCAATCGGTCAGTTAAAATTCAAAGGCTGGTATCCACTATTTAGTCTGTTTTTAAAACCACGAATCCGCGCATTTCTTCGTAATCAGGCGAGAGGCGTCGACAGTGTTCGTGATTTTCAAGAGTTGGTCGCGCCACAACTTGCCAAGGTCCTTTCATCAACGACAGAAACATTCACAGTGTCGGGATTGGAAAATTTAGATCCTAAGCAGTCGTACCTCTTTCTGAGTAATCACCGCGATATCGTCATGGACCCAGCATTCGTCAACTGGGCACTGTATAACGGCGGTTTTGATACTGTGCGCATTGCAATCGGGGACAACTTAGTAAAAAAACCATTTGTTGGCGATCTGATGCGGATCAATAAGAGCTTTATTGTAAAGCGAAATGTGTCAGGCCCTCGAGAGATGTTACAGACCTACTCTGCGCTCTCAGGCTACATCAGACAATCGATTGAAGAGTATCATTCAATCTGGATTGCTCATCGCGAGGGTCGAGCCAAAGACGGCATTGATCGCACTGACCCAGCAATCCTCAAAATGCTGGCAATGGCCGGTAAACCTCGCAACGAATCGTTCCAAGAGGCTGTTGCGGCCGTTCGATTGGTTCCTGTCTCTATCTCTTACGAGTTCGACCCCTGTGCTCCGCTGAAAGCACGTGAGTTAGCGATTACAGAGCGTGATGGCGCTTATACCAAGCGCCCAGATGAAGACGTAAAGTCTATCGCCACCGGCATCATGGGTTGGAAAGGTCGTGTCCATCTTCACTTTGGCGCACCCATCACAGAGATCCCAGACACGCCACAAGAGCTTGCAACAGCGATTGATCACCAGATTATTCTCGGTCAACGGGTATTCGATACAGGACGACTTGCAGACGCCCTGCTGACCCAAGCGTCATTACCTGACGACCTATTACCTGATGTCAAAGAGCGTTTTCAGTCGCTCATTTCGGGAACTCCTGAGAAGTATCGCGATAAATTACTGGAGATTTACGCGAACCCGCTCAGGCAATTCACCCTTCATCAGCAAAGCGAGCTCTAACCGATCGCTCACTGGCGTCTTCTGGAAAATATTACTGAGATGAGCTTTTACTGTGCGTTCAGTGACACCCATCTCTCGTGCAATACGTTTATTTGAAAGGCCGCGACCGATCCAAAGCGCCACTTCATGTTCTCGAGGTGATAATTCCTGGCAGAGCGACCCAACCATTGCGTCACGATCGACTGTAATCTCCTCAACCACTCGCTCCATCACAGACCGCGGAACCCAATACGATCCTTTGATGATGGAAGCCGCAATTGCCGCAAAGTTCGGTAAAGCGGTATGCAATGCATAGCCGTGACAACCGGCTTTCACAAGTAACACAGCGATATCCGTATCAAGGGACGGTTCAAACACACAAAACTTTGTTTGATGAGATGAGCTCATTTCAGTTACCGCCCGACTGAGTCCTTGTCGGCCTTCCGAAAATAGATACACACACAGATCAATTCCTTCAATACTCTCAGACGGGCTCAACCGACACATTTGTATTCCAGTTAATCGTCTCCACGCATCCGGTAGCTCAATACATGAATCACAACGCACACCAACAATAATCATCTTCATTCTCCTCCAAATGCAGTATGCAGTGCATGGCAAGAAAACGGGTTACGGAGATGGTGCGCTTTTGCACCGCTCGCACCACACAGAACGCAACAGCCGGAATCGCTGTGTTACAATATTCGTTCTTATTTGGAACACATAATGAAGACAATTACCCCACCGCTCGGCCTACTCGAACTTTTAGAGCGCGTCGGCAGCAACGCCAAGATTTATGAGATCGAATCTGGTGCGGAACAACTCAGTCTTTCGCTCGGCTGCCAAGAAAACGATATTTTGACTGCGAGTCTCATATTGAATCCTGAACATGCTCCAAGGATCGTGGTCCACCCTTGGAATCAAGCGCCGAAGATGAATGCAAACGAAAGACGAGCAAACCCGATGCAGGTTTACCTGTTGACAGGTTACCCAGCACAGTGGATGCCACCGTTTGGATTGCCGCATCTGCTCCAAACTGAAATTGAATCGTCAGTTCTTGAGTCCCCTTGTCTATACATTCCTGCAGGGATTCAAAACGGCTGGATGGCAATTACCCCTGATGAGCTCGTCACCCTCACCGACTACGCGCACTGGAGCCAAGTCTTCGCGGCTTAGTAAACCGCCAACAAACATCCAGCACCCACAAACAACAACCCAAAAAATTGCTCTTGTCGACGCATCAAGTGTTCTGAATTCAGTAATGGACGTAAGGCGTGTGCAAGCCACGCGTAATTCAGCATGACAGCTGTATCGATCATCAACGATGTCGCAGCAAGGATGACGTATTGCGGTAATAATTCCGCACTCTGATCGATGAATTGTGGAAAAAAAGCAGCCAAGAATACGAATGCTTTTGGATTAGTCACATTGATCAAAATCGCTCGGTTAAATAAGGCAGACCGAGGAATCTGGACCGATTCAGAGGTCAGTTGCGTCTTCGGCCATATCAATTTGGACGCTCCAATCCATACCAAGTACAGAACACCTGCCCACTGCAGCACAAAGAAAGCCCTTGGACTCGTGGCGAAAATCGCACCCAACCCAATACCAACGATTGCCAATTGGATCAGTAACCCCACCTGCAATCCTGCGATCGCAGGAATGGCTTGGCGAAATCCGTAGCTCAAGCTCGTTGAAAGCGTGTTAATACAACCAGATCCTGGTGAGATCGAGATCACAAGCATCGCCAACACATAGGCGATCCACATATCGAAAGTCATGGTTATTCGTCATCTCGCTTGACTGTGACCTGAAACGTTTGATCGGCATCAACAGCGAGCTCGAACAAAATTGGGCAACAGCAGACCTGACAATCCTGCCAATACTCCTGACTACCCGCACTGACGTCGACATCTGTTTGCTGAAATTCCCCACAATAGGGACACATAATTTCAACGAAATCCCACATTTTTTTCGTTTGCTCCCTAGAGGCCTACGAGGTGCACGATAAGCACACCGGAGATGAATTCATTCGAAGGCGAATTATTTTTCTAGGGTCATCATGCCGTGAAACTGAGTATAACCGCCAGATGAACCTAAAATCGATTAAGAAACTCATTAGGCGACAAAAATTTTGCCCTGCAAAAAAAGCCTCTAAACCATTAAAAATAATTGATTTTTTACGCTTGCGACAGCGAAAAAAAGCGATAGACTGCGCGCCGCATTCATATGACTTTAGGAGTAGATGCCGGTGTTGCACACAATCATGCTTGGGCTTGGTTTCGCTGGAGGACTAATTTACCTCGCCGCGTACTTTAGCTTAACGCGTGGCTGGATTAGCGGCACGAGCTATCTCTTCCACGGAACGTCTGTTGTGAGTTGCGTGATGATCGCAGCATCAAGCGCATATTCAGAAGCATGGCCCTCTGCTGTGGTGAATTGCATATTCATCTTTGTCGGTGCCGTATTCATAGCGAAGAAGGCATTCGCAGACGCCACGGCCTGTCCAGCGACTGTAACTGATGCCGCAGAGCTCACATTCCAGTCGGACACTGACGAGCTGACGGCGGCGGCCTAACTTCCCTCTATTCCCCAAATGAATCCCTCGCGTTAGGCTATTGCACCGATGGAGGGTTCAGATGGAATTGAATCGTATCGCCAAACGAAGTTTTCGGGTTATCTCAGACGGATCTCCGATTGGTATTATTCAAAAGCACAAGTCACGACGGTACTGGTATTTCTTACGCTTCGAGGGTTGTGGCATTTCGAAGTCTGAAATGGTCTTCAAGCGCTTGAGTCAACTTAAAAGCTATGTCAGCTACCTGAATCTTCTCAAAACGTCATAACTTTTTGTTCTTTTCATATTTTTTCTTGCACACATTGTAAAAATCACTAAACTTCGCGCTACTTGAGCTGATAACACGAGGATTTATGCTCTTTTAATCGCGCGATACCTTCGGAATCACGGGTGTATCGCATTAGTTATACATTCCATTAGATCCAGGGGGTATCACCTGAATTGAGCACAACCTTGACTGCGGTTGCCACACAAAATTGGCCACAACACGATCAAATCGAAGATCGCGATCAATCACTTGATCACTTCATTTGCAAAGACGGCGAAATCTTCGCTGGTACACACCTCATTATTGATCTCTGGGGCGCTAAAGACCTCGATTGCCTTGAACGGATGGAAGCAGCAATGCGTGCATGCGTTGAGGAGTGCAATGCGACACTTTTGCACATCCACTTACATCATTTCACACCAAATGGCGGGATCAGTGGCGTTGCTGTTTTAGCGGAATCTCATATCTCCGTTCATACCTGGCCTGAGAAAGATTACGCTGCGTTTGACGTATTCATGTGTGGCGATTCAAATCCACACAGAGCAGTTGAGATTTTAGGTCGTTATTTCCGGCCGTCTCGATCAGAAGTAGTTGAAGAACGACGCGGCAAGATCCGCTAATGCGTTTTCAAGAAACTCTGTACTCTGAATGGGGTCAAAACTTCGAGCAGGGACAGACCCTGTTCGAAGCGGCTACCGACCACCAAGAGCTCGTTATTTTTGAAAATCCTCGTTTCGGTCGAGTGATGGCACTCGATGGTGTCATCCAGACCACTGAGGCAGATGAATTCGTCTATCACGAAATGATGGTGCACGTTCCGATGAATACGCACCCATGCCCAAAGAACGTGTTGATCATCGGTGGCGGTGACGGCGGAATCCTACGTGAAGTCTTAAAACATCCAAGTGTTGAGTCAGTCACCCAGGTGGAAATTGATCGCGCTGTAGTCGATATGTGCATTGAATACTTTCCAAAGCATTCAAATGGTGCGTTTGATGATCCGCGATTGAATCTCGTGATCGACGATGGTGCTGCCTTCATTGCCAATAATAGCGAACAGTTTGATGTCATCATCACTGACTCAACCGACCCAATTGGGCCCGGTGAAGTTCTCTTTGAATCGTCATTCTATGCGGGATGCGCGAATGCATTAACGGATAACGGTATTCTCGTGACTCAAAATGGAGTCCCTTATATGCAAGGTGATGAAGTCACAAATACCTATCGCAGATGGAAATCGTATTTTCAAACACGATCATTCTACCTAACTCCAGTACCGACTTATGCTGGCGGTGCAATGGCGATGGGGTTTGCGAGCAAGGCTCGAATCGAAATGCCCTCGATCAATGAGTTAACAGCAAGATCAAATGCGCTGTCTCTTTTGAAGTACTACACACCTCAAGTTCACCATGGCGCTTTTGGCCTACCACGATTCGTCCAAGACCTGATGATCGATTAATGTCCGATCGAGGTGAGTTGCTCAACGAGTTGAGCGGCCGCCTCTTCCGGTAATTCAATCACAACACTTTTCTGCTTTGATTTTAGGCCGCTCACTAGATTCACGCGACTTTTTGGCACCCCAACCGCTGAAGCAATCGATTGCACAATGGTTTGGTTCGCCCGCCCCTCGATTGGCGGCGCTTTGACAAACAATTTGAGACGACCGTCAAATTCACCCTCAGCGCGTGTTTCTTTGGCACCCGAACGGATCGCGAGTTGTATAAGCCACTGATCATTCCCCCGCCAAATCAGCCATGCAGGACGGTCATCTGAAATTTTGTGCATCGCGTAATTCTCCTTTATGATGCGCGCTCTCAGGGAGGGCTCTATGTTACGAACACTGATGTCTGGCAAGCTGCATCGTGTCACCACGACAGCCGCTGAAGTGGATTACATCGGATCATGCGCAATCGATCAAAACTTGATGGACGCAGCTGGCATCCTGCCTCATGAGCAAATCCACCTCTGGAACGTCAATAATGGCGAACGTTTGGTGACCTATGCGATCGATGCGCCACGCGGTTCGGGCATCATCTCGGTCAATGGTTCAGCTGCCCATCGCGCATGTGTTGGCGACATTTTGATTCTTGCGGCTTTTGGTCAATTCACAGAGACAGAAGCACAAGCCCACGAGCCGAAAGTCGTCTTCGTCAACCAACACAATCAAATCATTACCAAAGATGAAGCGACAGCCCTAGGAGTTGTGACTGACCCTGTTCCGAATTCGTGACAGAGTCCACCAAACCAAGCCAATAACGACTGGGGCAACCCCTGCCTTCACCCAGTCTTTCATCGCAGGATCAACAAAGGGCTCAATCATTGGGGAAATCAGTCCAACTGCATAATAAGCAATGGCCACTGTCGAAAGACCCTCAACCGCAGATTGTAAACGGATTTGCCGAACTGCACTTTTATCAAGGCTAGCCAACAAATCGCGAGTCTGGCTCTGCAAATTCAACTGTAGTTGCGTTCTGAGTAACTGTGCTCTCTCATCGATCTGATCAGCCAATTCAGAGCGCCTACGCATTACCGTTTCCGCAGTCGACACAGCCGGCGTTAGCCGACGCTTCAAGAAATGACGGATGCCGACATAGCCTTCAAAGCCATTAGCGTTGAGCTGATCGAGCCGCTGGAATACAAGCTCATGGTAGGCCTGATTGGCGCCAACACGCCATGCGAGCTTTTCCCATACCGCGTGCAGTTCGCTTTCCTGAGCCGACAACGAAGCCAAGGTAGCCATCATCGCGTCATGTGACAAAGTCTCCGTCGTCTCATGCGGTAGATTATTCGCAACTCGTTGTAAGATCGGATGCACGGCGCGGATACGATCCATACCCATCACAGCCAACGTTCTGTAGGTTTCGATTTCAAGAATCATTTGCAGGAGGCGACCGGCTGCTTGATCACCGGGATCTTTCGAAAACGAAACCGTCCACGATGTAAAACCTGCATTATCAGCTGTGAAATTACTGCCTGCAGTTACAACGCCATTCCTTAACGAACTAACCGCCTCAACATCTGGTGGCATCTCACCACCGACTGATGACGTCACTCGCGCTAGAACAAGCACATCCTGTGGTGATCGATCGATCCAAGTTGCATCAGCGACTTCTGTGAATTGAAGACCCTCGGGAACCACTTGGGTGATTGCAACAAACTCTGTATGACGTTCAACCCGAATCCAGGAGTCAGCCCCAGGACGCTCCCAATGCCCCTGAAAGTCATCGGGAAAATCTTTAATACGCTCTTTGAGCCAAGCTCTGACTTCATCACGTGATTTAGGCGAAACCCGCACGCACAGGTGCACGAGTCTGCAGTTCGCGCTCAGCACGGGAAAAGGACGAGCATGGAGCTCTCTGTTCGCTTCTAAGCGAATACGATGCGGGTCGTGTTGCATAAAATGGAATTAAAAAATTGAAATACAGCCAGTTAGAACACTACACAGGCCGATTAACAACAACAAACGCATGCAAAAACTCCAGTTGGTAAAACGCTATGCATAGATTAAACCATAGAACTCACTGCGATGGAGTTGCGTTGAAAAACTGATTGCGCCGATGCGTTAAAAATATCACCGTACCAACAAGTAAAGCGCCAAGCACATTACTCATCAGGTGGAGCGGTACGAAACATAAGACTGCACCAGACACCAATAGTGGCCAATGCCAAATGGCTAGCGGCCCTTCAGAGAAGCGCGCGATGATGGCGTTGGTGGCATAAATCCCGAATAACGCGAAGAATCCAATCTGACACATCTCAGCAAATGTGCCATTCACAAGCGGGGTGTATGCAAACAGCAACGGAACAATATAGAGGCCTTTAGCGGCTTTCCATGCTTGAAAACCAGTCGCCATGGGCGGTGACTTAGCAATCCCTGCGGCAGTAAAAGCAGCCAAACAAACGGGCGGTGTCACATTACTGTCTTGGCTTAGCCAAAAGATGATGAGATGAGCGACGAGTAAAAAGCCCATTAATATCTCCGCATCGACGAGCATTGGGCGCATCGTCATTGCAACCTCGAATGGAACAGCCGCCATTAAGGCTGACGCTTCTTCCAACGTCATTCCAACCATCACTTTCGCGGCATGGGGACTGTCAACGAGCATAAACATCGCTGCTTGTGCGGGGTCTGTGAGTCCTGCCATCAGTTGTTCAACGATAATGGTATCGGCCAGAATTCCTGCCAGCGCTGGCGCACATAAGATCGCAAGAATGATATAAGCGGCTGTCACAGGCAGACCCATCCCAAGTACCAAGGATGCAAGCCCAATCAATAGGATGGCAATCACAAGCGAACCCTGTGACCACTGAGCAATCATGAGTGAAAACCCATTGCCGATACCACTAGTGACGATCGCATTGTTAATCACACCAATCGAGACCATTAATACAGC
>Ga0181581_10000481_pt1 | contig 30123 bp, 22 predicted proteins | sample 071ome_22_FD_132433 | JGI IMG/M metagenome (GOLD analysis project Ga0181581, IMG submission 132433) | Coastal salt marsh microbial communities from the Groves Creek Marsh, Skidaway Island, Georgia - 071404AT metaG (megahit assembly) | ecosystem: Environmental > Aquatic > Marine > Intertidal... | reverse complement strand
CAACGGGTAGCCGACACTTCTAATTTTAGAACCCAATCCAATACCAACCTCAAAAGACTGCAACAAACCGAAACCATCAAACGCTACCAAATCATCAATGATATCCTCAAAAAAACCTATACTATAGACCGTACTCGGGGAACCGATCTACGCGCCAAGCTTGACCGGGTTTTGATTCACAAAGTATGGGGCTATGTGGTTTTCTTTTTGGTATTACTCACGATCTTCCAAGTCATTTATGACTGGAGCAGTGTTCCGATGGACTTTATCGATGAAAGTTTTGCCCGTCTGAGTGAATTTGTCAAATCAAACCTCCTCCCAGGGATGTTTACAAAATTGATTGCAGAAGGAGTAATTCCTGGATTGGGCGGGATACTCATTTTTATACCACAGATTGCGTTTCTCTTTCTTTTTATTTCGATTCTTGAAGAAACCGGTTATATGAGTCGGGTCGTTTTTTTGATGGATCGAAGCTTACGTCGCTATGGATTAAGTGGCAAAAGTGTGATTCCATTAATTTCTGGAACCGCCTGTGCCATACCCGCAGTTATGGCCACACGAAATATTGAAAATTGGAAAGAACGACTCATCACCATCTTGGTAACCCCGTTTATTACCTGTTCAGCACGCTTGCCGGTCTATCTGATTTTGATTTCATTGGTGATCCCCAACGCACGTATTTTTGGAATGAATTATCAGGGGCTTACCTTGATGGGGCTATACCTATTGGGGGTCGTAATGGCACTGATTAGTGCGATGATTCTAAAGCGTTTTATCAAATCAAACTACAAAAGCTACTTTGTGGTAGAAATGCCCAACTACAAATGGCCACTTCTAAAAAATGTTACGCTAACCGTTTTTGAGAAAACAAAATCCTTTGTCATAGAGGCTGGTAAAATCATTTTTGCCATCTCAATTTTGTTATGGGTAATGGCTTCCTTTGGTCCTGGAGAAAATTTTGACCAAGCCGAAACCATAGTTGCACAACAATATATCGATAAGCAGATTGCTGCTGAATATTTGCAATACGAGATTGATGCATTTCGACTCGAAAACTCCTATATCGGAATCTTAGGAAAAGTCATCGAGCCCGCAATTGCTCCCCTTGGATACGATTGGAAAATTGGAATCGCACTGATTGCCTCGTTTGCCGCTCGAGAAGTTTTTGTAGGAACTTTGGCCACAATATATAGTGTTGGAAGCACCGAAGAAGAAACCATCAAGTCACGTATGGCCTCTGAGCAATGGGCCGATGGCCGCAAGGTTTTCAATTTTGCCTCCGGAATTTCGCTCATGCTTTTCTATGCCTTTGCCATGCAATGCATGAGTACTTTGGCAATTGTTAGAAAAGAAACCAATTCTTGGCGGTGGCCTTTGATTCAGCTTTTTGGCATGACCGGCATCGCCTATATAAGTTCACTGATCGCCTTTCAATTGTTGCAATAATGGAGTGGTTGCAAAATATACTGGTCGTCCTATTGGTTGTTTTTGCAGCAACAATCTTATTGCGTCGTTTTGTTTTCAAGAAAAAAAACAAGGGCAATTGTGATACCAATTGCGATTGCCACTAAAGCAGCATTAAAATTATTAGGTCAATAAAAAGGCTGCACTTACAGCTAATGCCGTTTTGGGCTCTTGTACCAAATCCTGCTCAACAAAAAAGTGTGAAATCCCAATTTCAACACCTTTTGCAATAATAGCAGGGAGGTCTAAAACACCCTGACCGCAAGAAGTAATTAATGGGAAAAACGCCATTAGATCCTGCATTTGAATTTGCTCATTTTCAAAAGTTTTCAGCATTTTCATGTCTTTAACATGCATCAACTTATATCGGTTGGTGTATTGATTCATCAAAGCAACGGGGTCGACCCCGGCAGCCGCCGTCCAAAAGATATCCAATTCTAAATCTACAGTATCGGGATTGGTGTTTTTTATGATATACTCAAAAGGGACAACCCCATTAATGGGTCTAAATCCAGCTCCATGGTTGTGATAGGCAAAACGAATGCCCTCTTTTTGAGCTTGCGCACCGATTGCATTAAAACGATCAGCCATTTTTTTATAATCCTCCAACGTCTTGCGTTCTTCATCTGGGATCATTGGCAATACAACATAAGTAGCGCCCAATTTATGCGCAGCGGCAGCAAGGGGTGCCATATGATGTTCTAAGGTTTCCAAATCTGTATGCATCGAGGGAATTTGAAACCCATAACGTAAGGTCAACTCCTTAAAAGATTGAGGGGTATGCCCTTGGAGACCACTGGAAACCGGTCCCAAAAACTGCGCCAGATTTTTCCAACCATCTTGTGCTTTTTGAGCGCTAAACGTATAAGGTCCAAATGTCTCTAGCGAGGTGTAACCCATTTGTTGCAGGGTTTCAAGCGCCATTTCGAGGTTTTCGCTTAGAAGTTTTGGAATTGAAAAAAGTTGAATCCCAATCTTATTTAATAATGCTGCTTTTAGCGAAGCGTTTTGTCCATACATAAAATTTGGAAGTAAGCTGCTGGCTACCGTTGTAACAGCCAATTGCTGGATAAATGTGTTGCGCTTCATAGGGGTTAAGATCTTTTGTAGTCGTCCTCTAGGCGGACAATGTCATTTTCATCAGAGGGATGATTTGGATGGGTATGCTGCCAAATTTCGGCAACAATACCATAATCATGACCCCCAATCAATCGATGTCGCTCCCCTTGTTGAAGTGCAATTTGTGTTCCCTTTTCGAAAAGCTGTGCTTCGGTCTGAAGATCTGTGGCTGATCGAACAATAGACAGATCCCCTTTACAGGCTTTCCAAATTTCTGCTCTCCGATGGTGGTATTGCCATGATAATTTTTGATGAGGGGCTACAATCAAAATTTTGGGACTAAGTTTCCCGCCAATTTTTAGGGTATCGGCTTGGATATCAAAAAAGTGCTGGGCAAACTTAGGTGCCTGTTTTTCATCAATCACAAAAAAACCGCCCCATGGGCGAGCCCGATCTTCGGAAATCACCGAAAACCCCAAATCCTCTATTTCTTGTTTGATGGTGTCAAAAATATTCACAAGCTAAATGTATTAAAACGATTTTAAAAAAGCCCAAAAACCCTTTATCATCCTTTTATGAATAAGTACCTTTAAACCTTAAGTTTAATTGGATGCAAGCGATCCTTCAATCTGTTTTTGACATCAAGGTCACAAAAGTGGTTCGTCTAACCGGCTATGACAATATAAATTATTGTGCATATGGTAAAAAACAAAAATGGATTTTTAAAACCTACACAGACCTAGATCAAGCAACCGTTTTGGAAGCCGAAAGTCAGGCATTGGCATTTTTGGCACAGGAAAAATCGTGTACGGTAAATTGTCCGCGGCCAATCCAATCCACTTCAGGATCGTATGTTGTCAAGCAAACCATAGCTGGCAAGCCACATCTCATTCGGTTATTGACGTTTATAGACGGGCAGTTTTTGGGAGACCAACCCGCATCTCAAGCCCTTTATCGGTCTTTTGGCAACCGTTTGGCGAACTTGAGTCAAGCCCTCTACAAGTGGTCGCACCCTACCATTCGACTCCGACAATGGGAGTGGCACCTGAGCACCTATTTTTTGTTAAAACCAAAAATAGAACTTATTGAAAACACAAGGATTCAAAGTGTGGTTCGATACTTTATTCAACAATATGAAGCTACGGTAGCTCCCGTCCTTCCCAATCTAAGAACGACAACATTGTACAATGACGCCAACGAATGGAACGTCTTGACAGACACCAACGAGGTGGTTGGTTTTATCGATTTTGGAGATCTAGCCTACGGGCCATTGGTCAATGATGTCGCTATAGCCATGGTCTATGCGGCCTATGACAAAGAAGATCTTTTGGCGTGGGCATGTACCGTTTTATCCGGGTTCCATCAGATACAACCCCTGCAAGAAGTTGAGGTAAAAGTGCTCTATCATACGATGGCCTTGCGTCTGTGTATGAGTTTGTGTAATTCGGCAGTCGCAAAAAGGCAACAACCCGAAAATCAATATGCAGCAATCAGTGAGCAATATGCCCAAAACATGTTAGAGACCTGGTTAGCTATTGGGCCCATTGGGGCAGAAAATGCTTTTCGAAAAGCGGTTGGGCTTCATGCGATATCGATAACAGAAACCACAACAGTATTGAACGGCAGACAACAGGTAATCAGTGGGGCATTGTCGGTTAGTTATCAGCAGCCTATAGTCATGAAACAAGCCGCCTTCCAATACATGTACGCTGCCGATGGAACTTCCTTTTTGGACGCCTACAACAACATACCCCATGTGGGACACCACCACCCTGTTGTTGTAGAAGCTGCACAAAAACAGTTGACAAAACTCAATACCAATACCCGCTATTTGTATCCCGAATTGCAAGACTATGCCGAAACGTTATTGGCTCATTTTCCAAAGCCCTTAGACAAAGTGTTTTTTGTAAATTCTGGCAGTGAGGCAAGCGACTTAGCCATTCGTATTGCAAAAAATTTTACAAACCGAAAGGGTGTTGTGGTCATGGAGCACGGCTACCATGGACATACCCAAGTTGGGATTGAGATTAGCGACTACAAATTCAACCACCCCAAAGGGATAGGGCAGCAGCCTCATATCATAAAGCTACCCCTTCCAAATTCAGAACAACCAACAGCAGAAAGTGTTCAAAGGGCTGCAAAAATTATTGATTCATCGGATGTTCAAGCGGCAGCATTTGTAAGTGAAACCATTTTGGGTTGTGCTGGGCAAGTTCCTTTGCCAGAGGGTTACTTAAAACAGCTCTACCCAATCCTACGACAAAAGCAAACTCTGTGTATTGCCGATGAAGTACAAACAGGTTTTGGGCGATTGGGCTCCTGTTTTTGGGCTTTTGAAAAACAAGAAGTGGTACCCGATATCGTAATTATAGGAAAACCAATGGGCAATGGCCACCCCATGGGCGCAGTGGTTACCACAAGCGCAATTGCAGATCATTTTGCACAAGGAGTCGAATTTTTTAGCTCCTTCGGAGGAAATCCAGTTTCATGCGCAATCGGTTCTGCAGTCCTAAAGGTGTTGAAAGATGAAAAATTGCAAGAGAACGCCCTATATGTCGGAGCCTATTATAAAGCCCAGCTCAAAGCGCTTCAGCAATTGTATCCTGCAATCGATGAAGTTCGGGGTGAAGGACTTTTTTTGGGCGTAGCCCTAGTCGATGCGCAAAAAAAACCCTATACAAATTTGGCAAAACAGATCAAAAATGAATTGCGAAATCAAAATATACTAATCAGTACTGACGGCCCTTTTGACAGCGTTCTAAAATCAAAACCCCCACTTTGTTTTAACAAACAAAATGTCGATCAAGTAATCGACCAACTCCACAAAGTCTTTAAAAAGTACCCCATCTAAACCTTGTAAAAAAAAGATAAACTTTTAGTATCTTTCAAAAAAACATAACCAATGAAACACTACTATTACAGCGCTTTATTTTTGGCAGCAACCCTTTTTATTTCTTGTCAAAATAGCCCTAAAAAACCTGAAGCAGCTCCCTCCGAAACTGCAGAAGCAACGACCAACGAATGGCAAAACCTTATTCAACCCAATTCTTTTGATGGATGGCATTATTATCAAAATGATGCTTCAAAAAAAGGATGGTCTATCGAGGACGGCGTCCTGACGTTTAACTCCGAGATGGCCGAAGGTGAAGGGGATAAAAGTTTGGTCACCGATCAAGAATTTGAAAACTTTGAAATTCAATTTGAATGGAAAGTTTCTCCTGGTGCCAATAGCGGATTTATGTGGGGCGTCAACGAATCTGAAGCCTATGAATATCCGTTTAATACCGGGCCAGAAATTCAGATATTAGACCCCGAAGTTTATAAGGGTGATGCCGCCAATCAAGTGCATATTGCTGGTGCGTTATACGATATGATCGCGCCGAGCCAAATGGTTACCAAGCCTGCTGGTGAGTGGAATTCGTATCACATCACCATCAACCAAGAGGCGAACGAAGGCATAGTTGTGCACAATGGGGTAGAGATCAATCGTTTTCCCTTACACGGACCAGAGTGGGATGCCATGGTAGCCAACAGTAAATTTGCCAACTGGGAAGGATTTGGAAAATACCGAAAAGGATCTTTGAGCATTCAAGATCACCCGGGGATTATCTCCTACCGAAACATGAAGGTAAGAGAATTATAATTTCTAAATAAAGATGGATGAAACCACCTAAGGCCGTCTGCTTTGGGGAAGTGCTTTGGGATATTTTTCCTGAAGAAAAAAAAATTGGTGGAGCGCCCCTCAATGTAGCCCTTCGATTGCAACGTTTGGGAATTGCTACCACCATGATCAGTGCAGTAGGACATGACACTTTAGGGCGGTCGATATTAGACCTTTTAAAGCGTCATGACCTTGGCACAAATATTCAAGAAAATCATACATTATCAACCGGCACTGTTCGCGTCACGCTTGATACAGAAAAAAATGCAAGCTATGAAATTGTAGCACCCGTTGCTTGGGATGCCATTGCGTTAACAGATGCTATGCTCGAATTGGTCAAAAGGGCAGATTGCTTGGTCTTTGGTAGTTTGATAATGCGCAATACCGTTTCTAGCAATACCCTAAAAGCGCTAATAAACAAGGCCAATTTCAAAGTTTTTGATGTCAATCTGCGGCCACCGCATTATAGCTATGAGGTGATTGAACGTTTGATGCATGCTTCAGATTTGATCAAGTTTAATGAAGAGGAATTGCATGAAATTACCCAAGCACTAGGCGCAGATGCTAAGACGTTAGAAGAACAGGTGCGCTACATTTCAAAGCGGACCAACAGCCATCAAATTTGTGTTACCAAAGGGGCAAAAGGGGCTGTTTTATTCCATAACAATCAATGGTTTTATAACCAGGGATATGTGGTGAAGGCTACGGACACTGTTGGTGCTGGAGATTCTTTTCTGGCGACATTATTATCAGGGATTTTACAAAAGAAACCTGCTCAAGTTGCGCTTGACTATGCTTGTGCTATGGGTGCATTGGTTGCCTCAAAAGCAGGCGCTAATCCTGAAGTTACGGACCATGAGCTTGAGATGCTGATGAATTAGCAGGGCGATAAAACCAATTCATTTCTTTGGATTGTGGTATCTTTATCGCATGATAAGAAATCAATTTCTGCTCCTATTGTTGGTTGTATTTTTTGGATGTCAAGAGCCGGCTTCTCAAATCGAACGGCCGACATTACCCCCTTCCGATATCGATAATGGCGGACTATTTCTTCCTGATGGTTTTGGTGCCCTTGTCGTGGTAGATAGCGTTGGGCCCTCAAGGCACCTTGCGGTTCGCGACAATGGAGACATTTATATCAAACTAAGTATTGTAGAAGGCAAGGAGGGCAATGTGGCGCTAAGGGACACCACCAACAATGGTAAAGCGGATGTTGTTAAACGCTTCGGAGATTATTTAAACGATGGGCGATTTGCGACCGAGATGCGGATTCATAATGGGTATTTGTATTTTAGTTCTGAGCTGACGGTCTATCGACAAAAACTGCAACCCGATCAGCTGATTCCTGAAGGCAATCCTGAAATCATTATGATTGATGAATTTCCAATACGGTGGCACAACGCAAAATCATTGGCTTTTGACCACAAGGGGGGAATGTATGTTACATTTAGCGCCCCCACAAATGCTTGTGAAGATGCTGATGAAACCAGCAATGATCCCAATGCAATTGTTCGAGGAGAGATGCCTTGTTCACAACTCGATATATTGGGTGGTATATGGCGTTTTGATGAGAATACATTGTACCAAACACAACGAGAAGGACTTCGGTACGCTACTGGGATTCGAAGTGTGGTAGGGATGTCATGGAATGATGAAGCCGATGCTCTCTATGCAGTCAATCACGGACGGGACTATCTGCATAATCATGCACCAAATTTTTTTAGCGAATGGGATAATGCCGTACTTCCTGGCGAAGAATTTATGCGGATTCAACAAGGGGATGACTTTGGGTGGCCATATACTTATTATGACCCATTTCAAAATAAGCGTCTATGGGCCCCAGAATATGGCGGCGATGGCCGCAAAGAAGCTAAGGGTTATACCAACCCGCTGATGAGTTTTCCCGCCCATTGGGCACCCAATGACCTGCTGTTTTATACTGGAGATCAGTTTCCAGAACGGTATAAAAATGGGGCCTTTGTCGCCTTTCATGGTTCTACAAATCGCAACCCCTATCCCCAATCGGGATATATAGTAGCTTTTGTGCCTTTTAAAAACGGATCTGCATCTGGATCTTGGGAAGTTTTTGCCGATGGCTTTATCGGTACCACACCACTGGCACAAATGCAAGATGCAAAATACCGACCCATGGGATTGGCACAGGGGCCAGATGGGTCGCTTTATGTTTCAGATTCTAAACAGGGAAAAGTTTGGCGTATTCTTTATCAAGAGGATCCACAGAAATTTTCATCTAAGGCGCTCCAAAATATGGAAAAACGAAAGGCCGAGCAGCCCCATATCCGAATCCCTGATCCCAAAAATGATTTATTGACTGCCAGTCAATAAATCCAAATTATTAAAAAGTTAAGGGTATAAAAAAAGCCCTCCGTGTTATGGGAAAGCCTTTCATCAGTTACTTCAAATGGCTGGGCCATTTTAGCAACACACAACTTCTTTAAGAGAAGCGGTCTGGACGGGACTCGAACCCGCGACCCCATGCGTGACAGGCATGTATTCTAACCAACTGAACTACCAGACCCAATTGTATCGGGTGCAAATATACACCCCAATTTTAAATTGCCAAAAATTAATGTAAAAACAATTTTTGGTTGGTATAAAAATGTTTTTTTAGAGGGCAGCCTCTATGGCATCTGCATACGTTTGTTTGGGGGCAACACCCACCTGACGTCCTACGAGCTCACCACCTTTAAAAACCAATACGGTTGGGATGTTACGAACGCCATATTTAGCTGCAAATTCTTGGTTGGTATCGACATCTACTTTTCCTACAATGGCTTTTCCATCATACTCATTACTGAGTTCATCAATGATAGGACCTACCATTCTGCAGGGGCCACACCATGCCGCCCAAAAGTCGACCAGCACAGGTTTGTCTGATTTTAAAACTACTTCATCAAAAGTTGCATCGGTTATTTCTAAAGCCATAATGTATAATTAAAGATCAAAATTAATCATTTCTATTGGCTTATGACAAGATGTAAATTAGATTTGTTGATGCTGCTATTGTTTTTAGCAATATCAATTAAGCCGGTAGGGCCATTGATGGTTGTCGAGATAATCCAAAAGTTCGGGGCATATTTTAACTTTCGTTTTTCGACTATTAAGGGTCAACTTTAATTTTTCTTTTGAATCGTATATGTCAAATGCCAAGTGTTTGTCTCCACGATAGGCTTTGAGTTGTTCCTCAATTTTTGAAACCGTTTCTTCGTTGAGGTTATGAATCTCCAATTGCAAAGTGATTTTTTTGGAGTTTTTGTCTATGGTTTCTTGTAAGGACTCGAAGGTCAAAAATTGCAAACGAGGAGCGCCTCTTTTCCCGGTTTCATGATTGATCCAACCCTCTCGGATGGCGACTCTAAAACGCACAAAAGTATTGGCGACCAAAAAATGACGAAATTTTAAATAGTCCTCGCTAAAAATTCTAAACTCTTGTTGATCGCTAAAATCTTCGATGTTAAACTTGGCCCACTGTTTGCCATTTTTGGTTTGCAAATGTTCAACAGAATTGATGATACCCGCAAGATGTAATTCTCTATTAATTAGGGGCTCGAGGTCATTAATAATGTCGAGTTGTGCAGAGGTATAGTGTTTAATCTCCTTTTTAAAATCGTCCAATGGATGTGCCGATAGATAGATGCCAACCACCTCTTTTTCTCTTTTTAGCATTTCGAGGCTATTCCACGATTCGCATTGGGGAATGACCAGATCTTGATAGACTTCATCACTTTGGTCTCCGAAGAGGTTGGTCTGTGAAGACTGTTGTTGTTCTTGGTATTTTGAGCCAAATCGCAATGCTTTTTCTAAAAAGCTAATTCCTTCTCCATCCGGATTGAGGTATTGGGCACGATGCGTATCATCAAAAGAGTCTAAACCACCTGCCAGCACAAGATTTTCAAGTGCTTTTTTATTGGCAGCTCTAAGGTCAACCCTTTTTACAAGATCAAAAATCGATTGATAAGGCGCTTGTTCTCGATGCGCAATAATGGTGTCTACGGCGCCCTTGCCAACTCCTTTTATGGCACCCATTCCAAATCGGATGGCTTTCTGGTCATTTACAGTAAATTTGTAAAAGGATTCATTGACGTCTGGTCCCAAAACGGCAAGCCCCATGCGCTTACACTCTTCCATAAAAAAGGTAACCTGTTTTATGTCATTCATGTTGTTGGACAGCACTGCTGCCATATATTCTGCTGGGTAGTGTGCTTTGAGATATGCTGTTTGATAGCCAATCCAAGCGTAGCAAGTAGAGTGTGATTTGTTAAAAGCATATGAAGCAAAGGCTTCCCAATCGCGCCAAATTTTTTCTAAAATATCTTGTGGATGTCCGTTGGTCACACCACCATCTATAAATTTAGGTTTAAGCTTATTGAGGAGTTCAAATATCTTTTTGCCCATCGCTTTCCTCAAAACGTCCGCTTCACCTTTGGTAAATCCAGCCAGTTTTTGAGACAGTAGCATCACCTGTTCCTGGTAGACGGTGATGCCATACGTTTCTTGAAGGTATTCTTCCATGGCAGGGAGGTCATAGGCAATAGCCTCAGAACCGTTTTTTCGATTGATAAAACTTGGAATGTATTCTAGAGGGCCTGGACGATACAAGGCGTTCATAGCGATGAGATCTGCAAAAACGGTTGGTTTGAGCTCTTTGAGGTATTTTTGCATCCCGGCGGATTCGTATTGAAAAATACCAACTGTTTCTCCCCGTTGAAAAAGCTCATAGGTCTTGGTGTCATCTAAAGGGAAGTTATCGGGGTCTAAATCAATACCATGTTTGTATTTGACCAGTTTTACGGTGTCCTTAATCAAGGTAAGGGTTTTGAGTCCCAAAAAGTCCATTTTGAGCAATCCAGCGTCTTCAACTACGGCATTATCAAATTGTGTAACAAAGAGATCCGAATCTTTTGCCGTGGCTATTGGTACAAACTCCGTGATGTCATCGGGGGTGATGATGACCCCACAGGCATGGATTCCTGTATTTCTCAAAGAGCCTTCCAAAATTTGAGCTTGTTGCAAGGTCTGCCCTGCAAGGTCATCGACTTGTGCCATTTCGCGTAGTTCCTTAACGCGCGAAAATTCATCAGAACGCAAGGTCTCTTTCAGCTCATTTTCTGAACTCGAAAAAAGCTTGTTTAGCTTGATATTGGGGACCATTTTTGAAATACGGTCGGCTTCTCCCAAGGACAAGTCCAGTACGCGTGCGGTATCTCTTATGGAGGATTTTGCAGCCATGGTGCCATAAGTGATGATCTGTGCCACTTGATTGGAGCCATATTTTTCAATAACATAATCCATAACTTTTGCCCTTCCCTCGTCGTCAAAATCAATATCAATATCCGGTAAACTGACCCGGTCTGGATTCAAAAAGCGCTCAAAAAGTAAGTCGTATTGTATGGGGTCTAGATTGGTAATACCCAAACAATAGGCAACGGCAGACCCCGCAGCAGATCCACGCCCAGGGCCTACAGATACTCCCATCTTTCGTGCTGCAGCAATAAAGTCTTGTACAATTAGAAAATAACCCGGATAGCCGGTATTGGCGATGACTTCGAGCTCAAAATCCAACCGCTCTTTGATGCCTGTGTCGAGTTGTGGATACCTTTTTTTGGCTCCTTCATAGGTAAGAAATCGCAAATAGTCGTTTTCCCCTTTTTTACCATCATCATCTGTATGTTGGTAGGCTTTGGGAATATCAAATTTGGGTAGCAAGACCTCTCTTTGAAGTTCGTAAGGAACAATTTTGTCAATCAGTGTTCCGATATTTTCGATTGCCTCAGGAAGATCCCTAAATAGAGCCTTCATGGCCTCTTGGGATTTAAAATAATATTCTTGATTGGGGAAGCCATAGCGGTAGCCGCGACCGCGACCTATCGGGGTGGCTTGTTTTTCCCCCTCTTTGACACAAAGCAAAATATCATGTGCGTTGGCTTCTTCTTGTTCTACATAGTAGGTGTTGTTGGTTGCAATGATTGGGATGTTGTGTTTTTTAGAAAAATTTAAAAGTACTAGGTTGGCACGGTCTTCATTTTCTTGATGGTGTCGCATCAATTCGATATAGAGGTCATCGCCAAAAATCGATTTCCACCACAAAAGGGCATCTTCTGCCTGTCGATCCCCTACATTGAGAATTTTTGAAGGGACTTCACCGTATAAGTTTCCCGTAAGGGCAATCAGGTCTTGATGATATTGTTTGACAATTTCTTTGTCAATCCTTGGAACATAATAAAATCCTTTGGTGTAGGCCAAGGAGGTCATTTTGGACAAGTTTTTGTAGCCGTTTTTGTTTTTGGCCAACAACACAATCTGGTATCCGTCGTCTCTTCTTGTTCGATCGGTGTGGTCATCACAGACATAAAATTCACAACCGATAATGGGTTTGATCGGTTGTTGTCCCTCGATGAGATTGTTGTTGTGATTTTTTATTGCTTTTACAAAATGAAAAGCACCCATCAGATTGCCATGGTCCGTCAAGGCAAGAGCAGGCATTTGATCCTTTGCCGCGGCACTTACCAATTGTGAAATCCGTGAAGTAGCCTGCAATACAGAAAACTGCGAATGATTGTGTAGATGAACAAACGGTGTGTTGCTCAGATCGGTTATTGTGGTTGTTGATGTTGGGGTTTTTTGGGGTGCTGCTTGGTTTTTGAGTTTTTGACTGAGGGATTTTAGGTTTTTGTGTTTGAGTCCGATTAACGTGACTTTAGCAGGAAGCGCCTCAGCCAAATTTTGAGACACCTTGGGGTTGCCCTCCAACGACGATGGATTAATTTGTTGCGTTCGCAGGAGTTCTAAAAAGCAACGTGTTGTTGCCTCTACATCTGCGGAGGCGTTATGTGCTTCTTCAAAATTTTCATTAAAAAGATGAAAATACAATTCGGTGAGGGTCGGAAGTTTAAATTTCCCACCACGTCCTCCTGGCAAAGCGCACAATGTAGCAGTTTCTTCTGTACACGTATCAATCAGGGGTTTGTTTTCTAAGGGATTTTCGTTAAAGACTCTCAAATATTCAGCGCCCATAATATTGAGGTCAAAGCCCACATTGTGCCCCCCAACAAATTGTGTTTTTTGAAGGGTTTGCGAGAATAACTCTAACGCTTTTTTTAGGGGGATTCCTTCTGCTGCAGCTAATTCTGTTGAAATACCATGTACTTGCTCAGAATCATACGGTATGGTATAACCATCAGGTTGGATCAAAAATTCTTGATGTTCAACACACTTCCCATTGGCATCGTGAAGTTGCCATGCAATTTGAACACAGCGCGGCCAGTTTTCGGCATCTGTTAGTGGTGCGTCCCAACGTTTGGGAAGCCCCGTTGTTTCGGTGTCAAAAATTAAAAACATTGCGCTGTATTGAATTTTCTAAAATAGAATATTTATCAGTCAAAAGCACAGCCATTTATGAGGAGTTATCAACGACTCAATTCTTTGAACGGGCCGGATTTACTTTCTTTCTATTTTAGTATCTTGAACCTGTGAAAAAGAAAAAGTATAGACCCCTATTGGAATTTACTTCTAAAGGGATTTATTGCCGTTTAGCAGATGTTTACCTCGACCCATGGCGCCCCGTAAAAAAAGCACTAATAAGTCATGGCCATGCAGACCATGCACGTTGGGGACATCAAAATTATATTACCCAACAAGATAATGTCCCAATTCTAAAACATCGATTAGGCGCTATATCCATAACAGGGGTGCCCTACGGAGCAACTTTTGTGATTAACAATGTCAAATTTTCTTTCCATCCATCGGGGCATGTCTTGGGTGCAGCACAGATACGCGTAGAACACCTTGGAGAGGTTTGGGTGTTTACAGGAGATTTTAAAATCAAAAGCGACGGAATCACACCCCCTTTTGAGCCCGTTAGATGCCATACCTTTATTACCGAATGCACCTTTGGAATCCCGGTTTTTAATTGGCCCAATCCCCGACAGGTTCACGATCAAATCAACCAGTGGTGGGCCACCAATAAAAATCAAGGAAAAACCAGTTTGTTGATTGGTTATTCTTTGGGCAAAGCCCAACGGCTGTTACATTATTTAGACCCCAACATAGGCACGATCTATACCCACAATGCGGTTGGAAAAATGTCACAAGTGATGGAGGATAAAATCAAATTTCCAAAATATTCGATACTCACTCCAGAAACGACCAAAAAGGATTTAGCAGGTTGTCTTGTGCTAGCACCGCCCGCAGCAGCAGAAGGGGCATGGTTAAAAAAATTAGGCCCCTACAGCAGTGGCTTTGCTTCTGGGTGGATGTTAACCCGGGGCGCTCGAAGAAGACGTGCCATTGACCAATCATTTGTGCTCTCCGATCATGCCGACTGGCCGGGCTTGCTCGCAGCTGTGGAGGCAACGCAATGTCAAAATGTGATCACCACCCATGGCTACACGGATATTTTTGCGCAATACTTACGTGAAAAAGGCTGGAATGCACGCACCGAAAAAACCGATTATGAGGGCGAAGTTTTAGAAACCGATAAAGAGACGGCGCTATGATTGCTTTTTCAAATTTGATACAGCAGCTGGATAGCACCAACAAAACCAACGATAAGGTGCAAGCACTGTGTGCGTATTTCCAAAATACCCCCCACCAAGATGCACTATGGACCATCGCATTGCTATCCCATCGCAGACCATCTCGCCCAATCACCACAACCTTGATGAGGGAGTGGGCGGCTGAGGTTGCAGGGCTCCCACTTTGGCTTTTTGAAGAATCCTATCATATCGTAGGTGACCTGGCAGAAACCATCGCCCTGGTCGTCCCCGAATCTCAAATACAACACAAAGACCCGCCCGCGCTTTCCGATATAATGGAAGAAATCATCGCGCTCAAGGGGCAACAAGAAGCTACTAAAAAAAAATACATCATCGATCAATGGCAGAGCCTCAATGCCTTGCAACGGTTTACGTTTAACAAATTATTGACCGGGGGTTTTCGCATCGGAATTAGTCAAAAGTTGATGACACGTGCTTTGGCACAAGCTCTTGATATGGAAGAAAATCACATCGCCCACCGGCTGATGGGACAATGGACACCACAGACCACAACCTTTGATCAACTACTGCGCAACCCCAATCCTGAAGATTTATTGTCAAAACCCTATCCCTTTTGTCTGGCACATGCACTTCAAGAAGCACCTCAAAAATTGGGAAACACCACAGATTGGATTGTAGAAAACAAATGGGACGGTATGCGTGGACAGCTCATCATTAGAAAAAACAAATGGTATTGTTGGAGCCGTGGCGAAGAATTGATTTCGGATAAATTTCCCGAATTTGAAGCGTTTTTATCTTTGCCAGACGGTACTGTTTTGGATGGTGAAATTCTCCCTTTTAAAAACGGGAAAATTCAAAATTTTGCCTTGCTACAAAAAAGAATTGGCCGCAAAAACATCAGCGCCAAACTCTTAAAAGATGCCCCAGTTATCTTTATGATTTATGACCTGCTCGAATGGCAAGGAACTGATCTAAGAGGCCAACCTACGCGACAACGGCGTGAACTTCTTGAAGAGATGTTTGCACAATACAAAAACAGTGCACTCCCCTGGCAACTTTCTCAAGCACTACCGTCAACATCCTGGGAAGCCATCACTGTAGAGCGACAAAAGGCCACCGAAAAGCACAGTGAAGGATTGATGCTCAAAAAGGCATCAGCACCCTATGGCGTCGGCCGCAAAAAAGGAGACTGGTGGAAGTGGAAGTCAGACCCGTTGACCATCGATGCAGTTCTAACCTATGCTATGCGAGGACATGGCCGACGAACCAACCTCTACACAGACTATACCTTTGGGTTGTGGCAGGGCGATGTCTTGGTCACTTTTGCAAAAGCGTATTCGGGGCTAACCGATGAAGAATTTCGAAAAGTAGATGCCTTTGTCAAAAAAAACACCCAAGACCGATTTGGCCCTGTCCGTCAAGTAACCCCTCAATTGGTTTTCGAAATTGCATTTGAGGGCATTGCGCCATCTACCCGGCACAAAAGTGGCGTAGCTGTTCGTTTTCCTAGAATTTTGCGTTGGCGTCATGACAAAAAAATAGAGGACGCCAACACGGTTGATGACCTTAAGGCCCTTTTGGTTCCATGAAAAAAATAAACATACAGGATTGGTTTTTGGATAAAGGGTGGACGCCTCAGCGTTTTCAAAAAGCGACATGGCAAGCCTATCTTGCCGGCAAAAGCGGTTTGCTCAATGCTCCAACAGGAAGTGGAAAAACCTATGCCATATGGGGCGGCGTGTTGCAACGGCAACTTGATATTGGCCAGCTTCCAAAAAAAACAAACGTACTATGGATAACGCCACTACGCGCATTAGGGGTCGAAATTCAACAAACAACAGAATTGCTCACCAAAGCTTTTTTCCCCACCCTTTCTGTTGGACTTCGAACAGGAGACACGCCACAATCAGAACGTGTCAAACAAAAAAGACAACCTCCATTTGGTCTTGTAACCACACCAGAAAGCCTTCATCTTCTTATTAGCAACAAAGGGCATCAACATTTTTTTGAAAACCTGCATACTGTGGTGGTTGACGAATGGCACGAATTGATGGGTTCCAAAAGAGGAGTGCAAGTAGAGTTGGCACTTTCTTATCTCAAATCTTTCCTTCCCAATCTTCAGGTATGGGGGATTTCTGCAACCATAGGCAACCTTGATTTGGCACAGCAAATCTTGTTAGGGCGGCCAACAGAAAATCAAATTTTGGTTCAAAGCACTCAGAAAAAAAAGATCGAGGTAGTGTCCCTTTTTCCAAAAGAGATGGAAACTTTTCCATGGTCGGGGCATTTGGGAATTCACCTCCTCGAACAAGTCACTGAGATTATTAGGACACATCCCTCTACCTTATTGTTTACAAATACGCGTGCGCAGTGCGAGATTTGGTATCAAAAACTGTTAGAAAAAGCACCAGAATTGGCGGGTCAGTTGGCCATGCATCATGGTAGTATTGATAAAATCAACCGATTGTGGGTCGAAGATGCCCTTAGACAACACCGTCTAAAAGCAGTTATCTGCACATCTAGTTTGGATTTGGGGGTAGATTTTAGTCCTGTTTCGGCTTGCGTGCAAATTGGAAGTCCAAAGGGTGTGGGTCGATTTTTACAACGCGCAGGACGTAGTGGCCACCAACCCCAAAAAGGAAGCAAAATATATTTTTTGCCAACACATGCCATAGAGCTTATAGAGTCGCTTGCTTTGCAAAAAGCAATTAAAGAGAATACCATCGAAGATCGTCTGCCCTACCTCAACAGTTTTGACGTGCTTGTCCAATTTTTGATGACCTTGGCGGTCGGTGATGGCTTTATGCCAAAACCCTGTTTTGAAATTGTTAAAAACACGTTTTGTTTTCAGACACTTACCTTGCAACAGTGGCAATGGCTGCTAAACTTTATTCAGAAAGGCAGCCAAAGTTTGGAGAACTACGACGAATACAAAAAAACCTATGTGGATGATGCGGGCAAAATTTGTGTAGCCAGCCGAAGCATAGCCATGCGACACCGTCTCAATATAGGTACCATAATGAGCGATGCGTCTCTTTTGGTCAAGTACCTCAAAGGAGGTAAAATAGGAACGATCGAAGAGTGGTTTGTGTCTAAACTCAAAACCGGGGATGTGTTTACTTTTTCAGGCCGAAATTTGGAACTGGTGCGTATTCAGGCAATGGAAGTACTGGTAAGAAAATCAAAATCTAAAAACACCAAAATTCCGGCTTGGATGGGTGGTCGAATGAGTTTTAGCGCACATTTGAGTCAAATGTTAAGGGCTACGTTCTTTGCGCCAGAAACCTCAAATACTCCCGAGTGGAAAGCACTCAGACCGTTACTCGACCGGCAACGACAACTATCGATGCTTCCAGAAACAAACCAATTTTTGATTGAGACCTTTACTACAAAAGAAGGGCATCATGCTGTATTTTATCCTTTTGAAGGTCGGGCGATTCATGAAGCTATGGCTGCCATAATTGCGTACAGATATAGTTTGCTTTATCCGATAAGTTTTACGCTGGCCTACAACGACTATGGCTATGAATTGTTGTCGGACCAGCCGATAGATATTGAAGCACTTATTGATAACAACCTTTTAACAACCAAAGATTTAATCGATGATTTGCGCAAGAGTATAAATCTTGCGGAAATGGCTCGAAGAAAATTTAGAGACATTGCTGTTATTGCAGGACTGGTTTTTCAAGGATACCCCCAAAAGACGCTAAAAAGCAAACATCTACAATCGAGTGCACAGCTTTTTTTCGAAGTATTTAAAGACTATGAACCCGACAACTTACTCTATCTCCAAGCGGTAGCAGAAAGTTTTGATCATGGTATGGAGCAAGGGCGCTTGCAACAAGCCTTTGAGCGTATTGAGCAACAAGAAATCTGTTGGAAAAAAGCCGCACAGCCAACGCCTTTTTCTTTTCCGCTTATCACGGATCGACTTCGAGAGAAATTGTCTTCAGAAACGGTCGAAGATCGGATCAAAAAAATGTATGTTCAACTCGAAAAGCAATTGCAATGATCGTGGAGATCCATCATGAAGTGTTAGAGCTCAGCCCTACAGGGGCTCTCTACTGGCCTGCAAACAAAGCCCTTTTTATTGCGGATGCACACATAGGAAAAGTCATGCATTTTAGAAAAAATGGGATTGCTCTACCCACGGAGGTTCGTTTTTCTTTTTATGAAAAAATTGCCCATTTGCTCACCCAGTTTGAGGTTGCTACCCTCTATTTTTTGGGAGACCTTTTTCATTCTGATCACAATAGTGAGTGGGTGGATTTTTGCAGATGGGCAAATCAGCAGGCGTTCAAAAAAGTTTTGATCGAAGGCAATCATGACATACTTCCCAAAACACGATTTGAGCAAGCCGGTCTTGAGGTTTATACAGCTTTAGATCTTGCCCCTTTTTATTTATCACATCATCCCATAGAAGCAACAGCTCCAAAAATCAACCTTTGTGGTCACCTGCATCCTGGGGTGAGGCTCAAAGGTCTTGGCGGGCAATACCTCAAAGCCCCTTGTTTTTATAAAAAACCACATCAGTTGATCCTACCCGCTTTTGGGGGATTTACAGGAATGTATATTATCAAGCCTACAGCAGAAGATCAGGTCTATGTCTTGGGAGAATCAGCGGTAATTGCTGTAAATAAAATGAAGAAATAGCACGTATATTTGTAACCATTTTGACCGAACACCCACTTTTTGAACATGTGACCAATACCTCCGAACAAGAGGTGTTGGAGCAGCGGTGTACAACCCAATCAGTAACCTTACTTAAGGGGCAAGTGGGCTCGGGCTTGAGTTTGCGACTGGCTGCCGCTTTTCAAAAAACAGGACGCCGGTTTCTGTTGGTCTTCAATCAAGCCGAAGAAGCCGCGTATTATCTCAATGACTTAGAGGGGCTCTTGGGCCCAAAAAAAGTTTTGTTTTTTCCTTCCAGTTATAGGCAAGCCTATAAAAGTGAGGCTACCGACAACGCCAATGTGTTGCTTAGAGCCGAAGTGCTTAGGGCCTTATCAAATACAAAAACCCCACGACTGGTAGTTACCTATACCGAGGCAGTTTTTGAAAAAATTATTTCTCAAAAAACATTAAAAAAGCATACCCTTGAGGTAGAAGTTGGAACAAAAATACCCCTCGATTTTATTAATGAAACCTTGTTCGAATATGGTTTTGAGCGCGTAGATTTTGTAAGCGCACCAGGAGAGTTTGCGGTCCGCGGAGGTATTGTTGATGTTTTTTCATTTGCAGGTCAACATCCCTATCGTATGGAGTTTTTTGATGATGAGATTGAGAGTTTGCGCAGTTTTGATATTGTTACTCAGTTATCGATTGACACCCACAAAAAAATTGAAATTTTGCCCAATACCTCAGCTTTGTCATTTAGAAGTAAAAGAAAAAGTGTGTTATCGCATTTTTCTGGAGAAGGCACAGTTTTGATTGACGACCTTGAGGGGGTTTGCAGTGCGTTAGACACACATTATCTCAAAGCCAAAGAAGCCTACAAAAGTTTGGGAGACACCGTTCAACTTCCACCAAAAGCACTTTTTATAGATGCGGAACAATGGCTTGCAGACTGCCAGGACACTGCGCTTTTGCTTTTGCAAGCATCACCACAATTGGTGGAGCACCAAACGCTCGATTGGCAACAACTTCCCCAACCGCCAATTAACAAACAATTTGACCGTTTGGTAAACCATCTCAATCAAAACCATGATAAAGGATGGACCAATTATCTATGTTGTACTAACGAAAATCAACGCAAACGATTTCATGATATTTTTCAAGAAATGGATACAACGGTACACTACAAAACCTTGTTGCTCCCCCTTTTTGAAGGTTTTGAAGATCCGACATTAAAAATAACATGTTATACGGATCATCAAATTTTTGAACGTTATCACAAATACCGATTGCGATCCGAAAAAGCCAAAAAGCAAGTCTTGTCCTTGCAAGAACTGACATTGATGCAAGTTGGAGATTATGTCACTCATATTGATCATGGTATCGGAAAGTTTGGAGGTCTTCAGCACATCGAAGTGGAGGGCAAAAAACAAGAGGCCATCAAGCTTATTTATGGAGAGCGTGATATCTTATATCTAAGCATCCATGCACTCCACAAGATTTCTAAATACAACGGCAAGGACGGTCACGAACCCAAAATATATAAACTGGGATCCAAAGCGTGGAAGGCATTAAAACAGAAAACCAAAAATCGGGTAAAAGAGATTGCTTTCAATTTGATTCAACTCTACGCAGAGCGCAGAGAAAAAATCGGATATCGTTATGCCCCCGACAGCTATTTGCAATGGGAGTTAGAAGCCTCATTTTTGTATGAAGACACACCCGACCAAAGCAGTGCCACAGAAGCCGTCAAGGCGGACATGGAAAGTGAGCGTCCCATGGACCGACTGATTTGTGGAGACGTTGGGTTTGGGAAAACCGAAGTGGCTATTCGAGCGGCTTTTAAAGCGGTTGACAACAGCAAGCAAGTGGCTGTTTTGGTTCCGACGACAATATTAGCTTTTCAGCATTATAAAACTTTTTCGAAGCGCCTCGAAGGACTTCCTGTTCGGGTAGATTACCTCAATAGATTTCGATCGGCAAATGATAAAAAAGCACTCCTTGAAGATCTCAAAGCCGGTAAAATTGATATTCTCATCGGTACCCACCAGCTGGTCAACCAACAGGTTCGGTTCAAAGATTTGGGATTGCTGATCGTCGATGAAGAACAAAAGTTTGGAGTTGGTGTAAAAGAAAAAATCCGGTCTCTAAAAACCAATATTGATGTACTGACCCTTACAGCAACCCCCATTCCTAGAACGCTACAATTTAGTCTGATGTCCGCCCGTGATTTGTCCGTAATCGCCACCCCACCTCCCAATCGATATCCAATTGATAGTGAAGTAATTCGATTTGATGAAGCAACGATACGAGACGGTATTTTATATGAATTGCAAAGAGGAGGACAAGTCTATTTTGTTCATAATCGGGTTGCAAATATCACAGAAGTTGCAGGAATGATCCAGCGGCTCGTCCCCGATGCCCGTGTGGCCATTGGGCATGGTCAAATGGAAGGAAACAACATGGAGCGTGTCTTGTTGCAGTTTATGGAAGGGCAATTTGATGTGCTTGTTGCTACAACAATTATAGAAAACGGATTGGATGTACCCAATGCAAATACCATCTTTATCAATAACGCCAATGCTTTTGGTTTGAGTGACTTACATCAAATGCGTGGAAGGGTAGGGAGAAGCAACAAAAAGGCATTTTGTTATTTTATAACTCCGCCATACAGCACCATGACGGCAGATGCCCAAAAGCGCATAAAAACCATTGAGCAGTTTGCTGCACTAGGGTCGGGAATGCAAATTGCGATGCGCGATCTCGAAATACGTGGAGCTGGGGATATTTTGGGAGGCGAACAAAGTGGATTTATCAACGAAATCGGATTTGAGACCTATCAAAAAATTCTTGAAGAAGCTGTAGAAGAGCTTCGTGCCAATGAATTTAAAGCCCTGTTTAATGACGATTCTAAAGAACAACAATTTGTCCGTGAAGTGCAGTTGGACACCGATTTTGAGGTGCTTTTTCCAGAAGATTATATCAATGTTGTTAGTGAACGATTGACCTTGTATAGCGAGTTAAGCAAACTTAAAACGGAAGACGCATTAAGCACGTTTGAAACCCAATTAGTGGATCGTTTTGGACCTTTGCCAGAACAAAGTAAGGAGTTGTTTGCTAGTGTTTTATTAAAATGGCACGTTGCCCGTTTGGGCATCGAACGATTGGTGATCAAGAAAGGCGTTTGTATTGCCTATTTTATAGCAGATCAAGCGAGTCCTTTTTATCAAACCCAACGTTTTGGAGCATTGATTCAGCAAGTACAGCAACAGCACAAAACATTAGAATTGAAAGAAAAACATACCCGTCAAGGCCTACGTCTTTTGCTTCGTATAACAGGGGTACAATCGATGCAAAATCTACTTACGACGTTTAAAAATTTGGCACCGCTTACAAGCTCTTCAAATTCTTGATTACACCAAAGGCCGTATCTACCGAAGCTTCGTCGGTGACTATGGTAAACTCATTGGAGGTCGAAATCACTTCACGAATATTGACCCCTTCCCAAGAAAGTCGTTGGAAAATAAAATAATAGATTCCAGAAACCTTGACATTTTCTGTTGGGAGCTTCATGGTTATGGCAGAAAGTTCTTCCTCAATGCTGAGGCATTCTTCGTTTTCAAAAAATGAGGCGACATCATTTTTAAGATTGTTGCTTACAATAATATTGGACTCGGTAACGCCCCTAGATGAGGTGTAAAAAACAGTACTGTCTGCCTTGATTTGGTTGAGAAATTGCGCTTGGGTCAACAAGATGGTATCCGATACTTTATAGCAATAATCTGTGAGCGAAGAGCGCACGGTAATGTCTCCAATATTTTTGAGAACCTTAATGATTTTGTGGGTTGCCAAAAACTCTTCGTTGTCCGAGATTCGTTTTAATGCCATGACAATGGCACCGCTTTTAGCCGATTTTTTTAGTGTCGTTTCTATTTCGGGTTGGATTTGTCGGGCCAAAGAGGTCAAGTTGATGATCCCCTGTGATAAGGCGCTGAGTAGAAAGGGTTTTTTGTTGATGTAGGCGAGTACTTCGGAGGATATGGTTTTCACAGAATGTTATTTATATAACAAAAATATAAAATCTAAACAATTTGTTTATAAAATCTACTCATTCTAAAATTTCGAAGGCGCCTTCTAGGTGATCAATAATCCATTTTTTCCCGTTTAAATGGATGCTAATAATGTCAAAACGTAACTCCAGCTCAGGGTCCATTTGTTGCATATAAAAATCCATAGCAAGAGCCAGCAGTTTTATTTTTTTCTTGCTTACAAAAGAGGCGGGGTCTCCATAGTAGAGATACGACCGTGCTTTGACCTCGACACAAACAATCAAATTTTCTTTGCGAACAATCAAATCGACTTCGGCTTTACGATAACGATAGTTGGTTTGGAGCAATGTATATCCTTTGGCGCGCAAAAAATCTAATGCGCGGACTTCGGCAGCAGTCCCAAAAGAGCGGTTGTCGGACATGGATGGGGCGTATTTTTTAAAATTAATCAATTAAAGACTAAGGTATAATTATTGTTACTTTTGCAAAAACACGACCTATGCCATTGCAACCACAACGTTATACCATCACCGCTGCTTTGCCGTATACCAACGGACCGATCCATATTGGACATTTGGCAGGTGTTTATGTACCTGCAGATATCTATGCACGCTATATGCGCGGGATGCAAAAGGATGTGGCTTTTATTTGTGGAAGTGATGAGCATGGTGTGGCCATAGCCATTAAGGCTAAAAAAGAGCAAACCACTCCCCAGGCCATTATCGATCACTATGATCAGATGATCCGACAGTCTTTTTTGGATTTTGGTATTTCTTTTGACAATTATTCAAGAACCTCTCGTAAGGTTCATCATGATACCGCATCGGATTTTTTTAAAACATTGGATGCCAAACAAATACTAATTGCTCAAGAATCTGAGCAGCTTTATGATCCGACAGCACAACAATTTTTAGCCGACCGTTTTGTAACCGGAACCTGTCCCAATTGTAATTATGTGGAGGCCTATGGGGACCAATGTGAATCCTGTGGGAAGGATTTGAGTGCTACGGAGCTTATCAACCCCAAATCGACGCTGTCTGGTGCCACACCAGAAATTCGATCTACCAAACATTGGTTTTTGCCTTTGGATCGCTATGAAGCTTTTATAGAAAAATGGATTATTGATGGGCATCGAGACGATTGGAAGCCCAACGTCCGTGGTCAAGTAAAGTCTTGGGTTCAAAATGGTTTGCAGCCCCGTGCCGTGACCCGTGATTTGGATTGGGGAATCCCCGTACCGCTTAACGATGCAGAAGGAAAAGTGCTATATGTATGGTTTGATGCGCCAATTGGATACATCTCTTCGACCAAAGAATGGGCTGCAAAAAAAGGCATTGATTGGGCGCCTTACTGGAAAGACGACACCACCCAACTGGTGCATTTTATTGGAAAAGACAATATTGTTTTTCACTGCATCATTTTTCCTATAATGTTAAAAGCACATGGCGAGTTTATACTGCCCGAAAATGTGCCTGCAAACGAATTTTTGAATCTTGAAGGCCGCAAAATTTCGACCTCTAAAAATTGGGCAGTGTGGTTGCACGAATATTTGGAAGAATTTCCCAACCAGCAGGACGTTTTGCGTTATGTACTTACGGCAAATGCTCCCGAAAACAAAGACAACGATTTCACGTGGAAAGAATTCCAGGCTCGTAACAATAACGAATTGGTGGCTATTTATGGCAACTTTATCAATCGTGTGGTGGTTCTTACCCACAAATATTTTGATGGGCAAGTGCCTCAGCCCAATAGTTTGACCCCAGAAGATCAAGAAACGTTGCAAGCCCTTGCGGCTTTTCCTGCGTTGATTGGCAACGCGATCTCAAATTATAAATTTCGTGAAGCCAGCCAAGAATTGATGAAATTGGCGCGTTTGGGCAATAAATACCTTGCAGATGAAGAGCCCTGGAAGCAAATAAAAACCAACCCAGACCGTGTGGCAACAATTTTGTACAATGCACTTCAGATCGCGGCAACATTAGCCATAGTTTCTGAACCTATTTTGCCATTTACTTCAGAAAAACTCAAAAAGATGTTACACCTTCAGGGGGCAACCTGGTTGGCTGTAAACAATGATGCGCCCCTGCTGCCTGTTGGTATGCAACTTGAAGCAGCAAGCATGCTGTTCGAAAAAATTGAAGATGAAACCATCGAAAAACAACTCGCAAAATTGATGCAAGACGATAGCCAACCTCTTTCAGAATATACTTTTCCAGAGGTAAAACCCGACATAAGCTATGAGCAATTTATGGATATGGATTTGCGCGTAGGCACCATTTTGACGGCGCAAAAAGTACCCAAAGCCGATAAGCTCCTTCAGTTTGAGGTAGATTTGGGTTTTGAGGTGCGTACGATTGTATCTGGAATTGCCGCTTTTTTTGACCCAGAATCCTTGATAGGGAAACGCGTAACGGTTATGGCCAATCTAGCACCGCGCAAAATCAGAGGTGTCACCAGTCAAGGGATGTTGCTTTTGGCCGAGGACCAACACGGTGAATTGGTTTTTGTCAGTCCCGACCCCGGAGCCGAAAACGGCAGTGTGATTCGCTAATTTGGTCGATGTGCTTCCGGTAGCGTATGACCCCATCTATCGATTGCCTTTGCCCGAAAAGCATCGATTTCCTATGGAAAAATATGAGCTGTTGCCCCAGCAATTACTTCGCGAAGGGATTTGTACTGTTTCGGATTTTTTCACCCCAGCATCAGTTTCAAAAACCCATGTTTGCCGCATTCATGACCCAGAATATATAGCCCAGCTACAAGGGCTAGACTTGGATGCGCGTGCAGTTCGTAAAATTGGATTTCCCTTGTCAAAACAACTTATAGATCGAGAATTTATCATTGCAGGTGGTACAATTCAAGGGGCAGTGGCTGCCCTAGAAGTGGGTGTTGCTTTCAACATCGCTGGAGGTACACACCATGCATTTTATAGCCATGGCGAGGCCTTCTGTCTTCTCAACGATCAAGCTATTGCGGCGCAATTTCTCCTCGATCGTGGATATGCCAAAAAAATAATAATCGTCGATTTGGATGTCCATCAAGGAAATGGCACCGCCGCTTTGTTTCAAAATCATCAAGATGTGTTTACCTTTTCGATGCATGGAGCCAAAAACTATCCCTTCAAAAAAGAAAAAAGTGATTTAGACTTGGAGTTGGAGGACGGTTGTACGGATGAGGTCTATTTAGAGGTGCTTAAAAATACACTTCCTGAATTGTTGGAGAAACAAGCTCCAGATTTTGTTTTTTACCTCAGTGGTGTCGATGTATTGGCCACGGACAAACTGGGTAGGTTGTCGCTAAGTATCGCCGGTTGCAAACAACGTGATTATTTTGTTTTCGAATTGTGCAAACAATTAAAAATTCCTGTTCAGTGCAGTATGGGAGGCGGGTATTCTCCAGCGATCAAAACCATCATTGAAGCCCACACCAATACATATAGGGCGGCCCGAGATCTTTATGGTTAATGCCAAGTATTGCTTTGCAGTTTCAAAGCGGCCATGACCACATCTTTTCGACTAATCTGTCCTACCAGTTTATTGTTTTCCATCACCGGAAAACGACGACGGTTGTTTTTGGTAAATTGTGATGCTGCTTCAAAAATACTTTTGGAGGCATCGATGGTGTCCACATTGGTGGTCATAAAATTGGCGACCGATCGATCCAAAATAGGCATATTGAAATAGCGGCTTTCAGAAATTTGTTTCATACAATCTGCTTCCGAAATCACGCCAATAAGATTTCCTGCTGCATCGACTACGGGACCTCCAGAAATTCTATTTTTTATAAATTGTTCCATCACCTCATGAATGGTTTGTTCGGGGCGAAAAACAATGAGATGGCTGGTCATTATATCACGGACCAATAAATGGACAACACTGCGTTGTTTTTGAACTCGAGCTCCTTGAAAACTTTTTATCGGCATAATGATAATTTTTAAAGTGTTCTAGTAATATAACAATAAAAACTTAAAAAAACAACAGTTCTTTTGGGTACATATCAATAAAAAGACTTTTATTTTGTGATAAATGAAACAGCGTGTAGGTGTTTTGGGATGCGGTTGGCTAGGAATTCCTCTAGCACAACATTTGCAAACAAAAGGTTATGAAGTCAGAGGGACACGTCAATCGCAGCCGGGGCTAAGGCGGTTAGAAGAAGCCGGAATTGCAGCCTATCCCTTGGTGGTGTCTGAAGAAGACATCACGGGTGATCTGACCTTTTTTGATCAGTTAGATGTACTTATTGTATCACTACCCCCTGGATTGAGGAAAAACCCCACCTTTCGACTTGATCAAGCAATTGCCCAATTGGCAATCCACTTGCACACGACCGCCATTGACCATTTGATTTTTTTGAGCAGTATATCCGTATATGGAGCAGAGCAAGGGATGATAACCGAAGCAACCCCTTGTGATCCTACCACCCCAAGTGGTCAAATGCTGGTCCAATGCGAAGCGTTATTTAGGGCATTAAAAATACCTCACATAACTGTATTACGTCTGGGAGGACTGATTGGTAATGATCGACATCCTGTTTATGGCCTTGCTAATAAAGAAGTTATTCCTGATCCCATGGGGGCCATCAATCTGGTTCACCAATTGGAGGTTGTAGCTTATATAGAAGCCCTCATCAAAAAACCTAAAAAAAGCGGCGTATATAATGTTGTCAACCCCTATCATCCCAAGCGGCAAGAATATTATCAAGCTACGGCCAATACTTTAGGTTTGCCTTTGCCTCCCTTTGAAAATGTTACGCGAAAAAATGTCAGTATCAGTTCTGAGAAAATTATCCAGAATTACGGGATGTTTTTTGATGTGGAAAAGTTGTTGATAGAAACCCCGTCAGGATAAATCCATTTAAGCCTTATTATGGTAAATTGAAATGGATGAAATCAAAAAAAAATGTTGCGGTGCTGGCCAAGGTTATAAGCCATTTGAACCTGACCAAACTGGAGTTTCTTAAGGCGGCAGACCTACAATCCGATGCTGAGACCACCCGGTTTTTTAACCAGCAAGCGCGTTTACGAAATCATTTTAGCCAAGAACTTCTAACCCTTTTAGGCTCTTTGGATATCAATACGGAACAAATTGTTTTAAAAAGGATCGACTTCAACCAAAGGATCATCACGCCTTTAGATGGCAAATCAACGGTTCATATACATCGGTGTTTGGATTTGGACCAAGAACTATTAGAATTTTATAATCAGTTACTGACTGTAGATCCTGAAAATGTTTTGCTTTGCCGTCAAGCACAACAGTTACATGATGCAGTAAACACGAGTAGAAAACTGCTGGATACAAAGTCAAAAATTCAAAATCAAATTCTTTTCTAGTTTAGGCTATCGAGGACGTTGATTGTTTTTTCTTCACCCATTGTGACGAATCTGTTTATAAAAATTGAGTAGGATTGATAGAGATTTTCTAGAGATTTTTGCAACGCTTCGTTTTGTCGGTTTTCGGCAAAATAAATGCATTTCATCACTTCCATTCGAACGACTTTGAGTCGGCTTTTGATGGGATCATTATCGAAGGTTTCTGGAAAATTGGATTTTAATAATCGAATGGTTTGGTTGTCCAAACCTTTCAAAAAAACCGTAAGTCCTTTGGGGTTGAGACGATGAAGACTTTCAAATCCTTTTTTAAATTCCATCAATTCTTTCCAATTCTCCAGTTGGTATTTTGAGGCAAAATCTGCATCAAATTGCGCCAAGTTTTCTGGAGGTTTTGGAACGTCGACCGTCAAGCTATCTTCAGTTGCAGTGGTAGTGTAGTTACTGGGTTGAACATCTTTGCAGGAAGTCCATAGAGTGATGGTTGTTAGTAAAAGCCATTTTTTCATTCCCACAAAGTTAAGACATCGCTTCAAATGGGGTGATGCTATTGAGCTTTATTAATAGAACTGTAAAAAATAAAATTTGTAGTAGGTAGAGGTGGTGGAAAAAATAGCCTTTGGGGCGTACATTATAGCCATGCATAAAAATTTGTAAGGGGAGTGCCACCAATGCCCAACCGATATAGTTTTGTATGGGGGCTTGCCCGCCTTCAAATTCCCAAAAATCAAGGCGTGGCGCCATGGGTTCAATCAACAAATCAAGTAAAACCATCAGTCCAACGCCGACAAGAATTTGGCCAATTTTGCTCGATACAAGATCTCGTGCTATTTGACCTGTACAGACCACCAAAATGACCCAGTTGGCACCAATCAACCAGGGAACACCCAAAAATTTCCAGCCCAACATTTCGCCGTAGGCATAATCCCCAAAAATCCATCCAAAATTGACGCCTAAAATTTCGGCAATCATCCCTGCAGAAAAAGCCAGAATCCCAAGTTTGACAAAATGTTTTGAAGACCATCCATTATAAATGGCCAAAGCAAAAGACAGGCTGAGGTTTATCGGAGTGGCTTGGATAAACCAAAGGGCATCGCCATATACGATGCCAATTATTCCACTGACATGAAATAACCAGATCAATGCAATCGACAGTTCTTCGCGACGAATTTTTTTTAAGGTTTCTTGCACCCCTTATCCTTTTATAGTTTGTTTTAACAGCAACAATTCTGCAACAAACAAAAATAGAAGAATTAAATCGAACTTTTCCAAAGGACTACCTTTTTGAAAAAAGCAAGGTCTATGTTTTCTAATTTTTATATTTTAAAGAAATATTTAAAGGAAGTAAACCGAATCATCACAAATGAGTCCTAAAAGTGACCAACACAAACGGTATTGGAGGCAGAATCTCAGGTACCTAAAACTATTACTTAT
>Ga0181581_10000473_pt1 | contig 30204 bp, 30 predicted proteins | sample 071ome_22_FD_132433 | JGI IMG/M metagenome (GOLD analysis project Ga0181581, IMG submission 132433) | Coastal salt marsh microbial communities from the Groves Creek Marsh, Skidaway Island, Georgia - 071404AT metaG (megahit assembly) | ecosystem: Environmental > Aquatic > Marine > Intertidal... | reverse complement strand
TTGACGGCGATCCCAAGGTGACCATCCACAAGCTCATGGCCAAGGACAACATGGTCTATGCTGAAACCCAGGCCACGGGCACGTTCCAGCACGGGCAGATGTATGACAACCTGTATTGCTGGGCCTTCGAGATCATCGACGGCCAGATCGACCAGATCCGCGAATACATGGACAGCCACTACATCATGAGTGTCGTGCCCAGTTAAAACAGCTGAAAGCTCAAAGCAATTCAACTACTTCGCAAGGTAAACATTGCTTATTTGGCTTTTGGCTTTCAGCTTTTATCTCTCAACTCCTCCCGCAACCGGATGAGCTGCTCCTTGTAGTGCTCCCCGTCTCCGTAATCGGAAAACTTGTGGTACCGGCGATGGCTGCCCAGCACCTTGCGGGCATGCTTGATCGGGCACCAGTACTGCTCGGTGCGCGCGATCACCTCACGTGCATAGGCTGCCACCCCGTTGCCATAGCCGCAGTAGACGCAGTTGAACTTCTCGATACCGTTCAGGTAGGCAAGCTGGTGGCGGTCGAGCACGATGTAACTGCCGCGCTTTACCCGGCGAATGCCATCCAACCTGAAACAGATATGCTGGTACAGCGTGATACTCAGGTCGAAAAAGGCGATCGGGACGATCATGCCGTAAATGAACGGGGCGGACAGGATATGCCGCAACCGGGAAGACAACAGCCATGGGATGACGGCCTGCTTCAGCTTGCGATGCGCGTCCTCGACTTCGATCTCGAAACGAACGCGGGTGCCGTCCAGGTGGTAGCGGAACTTCTCCTGCTGCCGTTCCAGCTCGTCAAGCAACTGGTTTTCCAGCCTGGCAATCTTGTCCGCCAGTTCGTTTATATGATTCATGGCCGTCTCCGATTTAGCTGAAACCGGTGAACAGCATAGCATTCCACACCGATCGCTGCCGATTAGCTGCATGTTGCGTGAGCATCAGTGTGGAAAAAAAAGCCGTCGTCAGCTATCTTCGCATCCAGAATTTTCCTTATCAGTCCGTTCCTGGCAGCAGCCAGGAGAAGTGCGAGCCTGGCCAGAAGTATGGGTATCCAGTCCAACGTTATCGGGTCCGAACCAGGCCAGGGTATTCCCCCGAAGGTCCTGGAAGAAACCCTGACGCTGGCAAAAAAGGAGGCCGTTGCCTCTTCGGCCATGACGGCCACCTGCGACAACTTCATCAACGCATTCGCGATCTACCTGCGCGCCACCAGCCTGCAACTGGGCTGGCTGACCGCCATACCGCAGCTCACCGGCGCCTTCATGCAACTGGTTTCCGTCTGGCTGGATACCTATTTCAGCCGCAAGTCATTGATCCTGTTCTGCGTCTACGCCCAGTCGCTCATGCTGGCACTGATGACGATTATCGCGTTATGGCACGGCGATGGCGCCATCGGCTGGCTGGTGCTGGTAGTGGTCATGTACCACGCCCTGACCAACCTGATCCAGCCGCAATGGCGCGCCTGGATGGGCAGCATCGTGCCGCAGCGGGAGCGCAGTGTGTATTTCGCCAGCCGCAGCCGGCTGACCATGGCCGTATCCCTGGTCGTCTTCATCGGCGGCGGCGCCATGCTCAGCATCACCGACATTTATTCACTGACTTGGCTCGGGTTCTCGCTGCTGTTCAGTGTTGCCGTTGCCGGCCGCCTGTTGTCCGCGCGCCTGCTGTCGGCCATGCACGACCCCGACAATCATCCCACCCTGCCGGAACCGGATGCCTTCTTCAGCACCCTGCGCGAGGTGCGCCATGCCATGCACGACAGCACCTTTCGCAGCTACAGCCTGTTCGTCGCGGGCATGCAGGGCGCCGTGGCCATTTCCGCGCCTTTCTTTGCCGTTTACATGCTCAACGAACTGGAATTCACGTACCTGGAATTCAGCCTGAACAGCATCGCCTCCATCGCCACCCAGTTCCTGACCCTGTCGATGTGGGGCCGGATAGGCGAACGCCATGGCAACCGCATCATGATGCTTGGATGCAGCGTCGCGCTGCCGATCGTGCCGATGTTGTGGATGGTGATGCCGAATTTCTACTACCTGCTGCTGGTCCAGGTCATTTCCGGCCTGGTCTGGAGCGGCTTCAACCTGAGCACGGCCAACTATCTCTATGACATCAGGCCACACCACACCAACTTCGCCACCTATGCCGCGGTGCAATCGGCCATTTGCGCCATCTTCGTCTTCGTCGGGGCCATCGCCGGCGGCCTGCTTGCCAGCGCCGCCCCCCTGATTCGCGACGGGCTCAACCTGCCGCTGGCCAGCGCCCTGTTCCTGGTGTTCCTCATCAGCGGCCTGGTGCGCGCCGGCGTTCTGATCTGGTTCATCCCCCATGCCGAGGAACCCAGTATCCGGACACGGCCGCAGCTGCTGAAAATCATTTTCCGCGTGGCCCGTTTCAACACCATTTCGGGCCTGGTACTGGACTGGCTCACCGTCACCCAGAAAGACCCGGAGCAGCCTTACGAATCTTCACAGGCGGACAGTGATGATTCGGATACACCAGACAACACCTGAATATTATTACCCGCCAGACTTGTCGGGCATGCGGCCAGCATGTTGATCCAGGGCAAGCCTGAGGCATTCATGCATTGCATGCACCGGCACCGGTTGCTACCTTGCCGCCCGTGACCTACCGGCAATTCCATCCCAGACGACTTTTCCTGATTGCGGCGCTGCTGTTCGCGGTATCCTGCGCGCATGCCCAGGTCAACGAGGACGAAATGGGCGCCTGGTATGCGTGGTTTTACAACCGCAACATCGATGACACGCCGTGGGCGACCCAGATGATCGTCCAGCGCCGCAACTGGGATACCCACGGCGACCTGCAGCAACGCCTCATCCTCGGGCTGGTGAGCTACAAGCCAGCCGACCATCCCATACGCTACGGCCTGGGCTACTACCACCTGCGCAATGGCACACCGGGGCCGTCAAGCGTGACACGGGATGCACACATCGTGTTCCAGCAGGGCCTGTATACCCGGCTGCTGGGTGAGAGGAATTACTTCACCGGGCGCCTGCGTCTCGAGGAGCACATGCCTGACGACAGCGACAGCTTCCGGCGCCTGCGCACCTACCTCAGCATCAACCGGCCGCTGAACAGGACCACGCTGGATGCCGGCGCCGTCTACCTGTCGCTGTACGACGAGCACTTTCTGGAACTCGATAACGTGGGTTACGCCCTGAACCGGGCCTATGCGGGGCTGGGCTAGAAAATGACCGACCACACCAGCTGGCAGGTGGGCATCATGCGCCAGTCGACGCGCACGTACGCGAAAAATTTCTGGATGTTCAACCTGTTCCACCATTATTGATGTCAGCATTGACGCCACCACTGAGGTCGCCGGCGATCGAACCGCCGATGCGGCCGTCCTGGTCGATACTGAGGTAAGGCAGCCCGAGTTCCTTCAGCCACGCCTCCCCGTGCGCCCCTTTAAGCATCGCGATTGTCGCGGCGCTGCCGGCGATCACGCACTGTTCTGCCACGACGCTGACCGAGCTGCAGCCGGTCACGGGCCACCCGGTCAGGGGGTTGAGTATATGACTGTATTTCCTGCCCTGGATGACGGTGTAACGTTCGTAATCGCCGCTGGAGGCCAGCGCACCCTGTACCAGGCTGATGTGGGCACAGGCCCGGCTGGTATCAAAAGGATCGCGAATCCCCACTTGCCAGGCTTTGGTCTCCGGCACGATGCCAACAAGCCGGATGTCCCCGCCAAGTTCCACCAGGCCGCTGGCAAGGCCGGCGCTTGCCCAGGTCAGCACGACCGAGGTCAACGGCTGGCGCAATACCCAGGCTGACGGCACATCCGCCAATACCAACGTATCCTTTTCCCTGCGCATGAGCCTGGCAGGCGAGGATACGCCCCGCAATATAGCCACCACGGGCGACAACGTCAGTATCAACGTCGTTATCCGGCCCGAGGAAGCCGACATTGGCGCCCTGGCTGACATCATCATCGTGGATTTCGTCCCGCCCTCCAATCTCAAGATGCGCAACGCAGATGGCATTTTTGTGCCATGGGGCGGCAAGCTGAGCACACTGGAGCCATACCTGGAAGGCGTCACGCTGACCGCGGAACTCGAGGCCGAAGTTTTCACCGGCCAATTGGGGCTTGCGAATGATCACCGCATCTTTATCGGCTTTCTGGTAGATGACGCCCTGTACTTCACACCCCAGGCCCTGCGTTTCAGCATCACCGAGGAAGTCACCGGCCCGACGCCGCGCGAACAGGCCATTACCCTGTTTGAATCCACCATTTCACCGAACATCGTTCAGGCCCGCTGCATCCAGTGCCATGTAGCCGGCGGCACGGCAGCCGGACAGGCTCTGCACCAGTTCGTGCGTACAACAAATGCCAATCACCTGGACATTAACTTCCAGGAGTTCGAGGAACTTCACTCAGCTACTTCTACCGCCTACATCCTGCTCAAGGTGCAGAATATGAACAATCATGGAGGCGGCCTAATCTTCAATTCCAGCAGTCAACAGTACAGGGACCTCGAGGATTTCCTGGAATTGCTCGACCAGGCTGGCGAATAACCTTTCGGCAATAAAAAAGGCTGCCAATGGCAGCCTTTTTTATTGCGCGGAATTCAGTGGTGGTCTTCGCGCACCTTGCGCTCGTACTCGGCCTGGGCAACATCCTTTTCCTTCTTGATCGCACCAGCCTTCGCCCTGGCTTTCGCGACTGAGCGTGAACGGGTCTTCGACGTGCTGACACTGGCTATGGTGAACTGCTTTTCCAGATCACTGTCGTCGCATTCAGGACAGCTGGGCGTCTCGTTCAGCTTTACGATCTTCTCGAACAGGTGGCCGCAGGTGCGGCATTTGTATTCATAAATAGGCATGGAAAAAGGATACCTCAGTCCGTGTGACAAGGGTAGCGGCAGGAATTATAGTAGCCGAATGCCAAGAAAAATCATTCATTGCGACTGCGACTGCTTTTTTGCCGCCATCGAAATACGCGATGATCCCGCCCTCGCCGGACTGCCGGTAGCGGTTGGCGGCTCCGAGGATCGCCGCGGCGTCATCGCCACGTGCAACTACGAAGCACGCAAGTATGGCGTGCATTCAGCCATGGCCTCGGCAACGGCCAAGCGCAAGTGCCGGGACCTCATTATCATTCCCGGCAACATGGAAAAATACCGCATCGCTTCCGTCCAGATGCACAGGATTTTCAGCGATTACACCAGCAGGATCGAGCCGCTGTCACTGGATGAGGCTTTTCTCGATGTCTCCGACACCAGACAATGCCGTGGCAGCGGCACGCTCATCGCGCAGGAAATCCGCCAGCGGGTACGCGAGGAAATCGGCATCACCCTTTCTGCCGGCATTGCACCGAACAAGTTCCTGGCCAAGATCGCCAGCGACTGGAACAAGCCCGACGGCCAGTACGTCATAACGCCGGACATGGTGGACGCTTTCGTGGCCAGGTTGCCGGTGCGCAAACTTTACGGGGTCGGCAAGGTCACCGCACGCAAGATGGAACTGCTCGGCATCGAGACCTGCCACGACCTGCAGCAGTACGAGAAAACCGCACTGTTCGACATGTTCGGCAGTTTCGGGGAAACCCTGTGGTCGCTGTGCCGCGGCATCGATAACCGCGAAGTGCAGACGGAAAGCCGGCGCAAGTCCATCAGTGTGGAGCACACCTTTCCCGAGGACCTGCCCAGCCTGGAGACTTGCCTTTCCACCCTGCCGGACCTGATGGACGAATTGTCGGAGCGGATCCGCCGCTCCAAGAAGAAAGTGTCCATCGGCAAGCAGTTCGTGAAGATCAAGTTCAACGATTTCGTATCCACCACGGTGGAGCAAAGCGGCAACACCCTGGACCTGGATATCTTCAGGACGCTCTGCCAGACCGGCTTCGAGCGCGGCAACAAACCGGTGCGCCTCCTGGGACTGGGCGTGCGCATGAAGGAGGCCCCGTTGTACACTCAACTGGAACTGCAACTGAAACAACTGGAAGCCAACGCCTGAACCATGTCCCGCTACCGCCCGCCTGCCAAGCCCATGTCCGCCTATATCACACCGGAAGGGGAAGCCGCCCTGAAGGCGGAACTGCACCAGTTATGGAAAGTGGAGCGTCCCGAGGTCACGCAGCAGGTCTCTGATGCCGCCGCTCTGGGCGATCGCTCGGAGAATGCCGAGTATATCTACGGCAAGAAACGGTTGCGGGAAATCGACCGCCGGGTACGCTACCTGCGCAAACGCCTGGATGCTCTGAACGTGGTCAGCGAACTGCCGTCCGATACGAGCAAGGTGTTTTTCGGGGCATGGGTGGAACTGTATCGCTCGGACGGCGCCACCGTGAAATACCGGCTGGTCGGTCCCGATGAAATCGACCCTGCCAAGCACTACATCAGTATCGATTCCGTCCTCGGCAGGGCGCTCCTGGGCAAGCACCTCGACGACGAAATCAGCATACAGACGCCTTCGGGCACGCATCACTATGAAATCACCGGTGTCAGCTATAGCGCACAGGAAGTGACCTGATGCTCAACGTCACCATCGTCGGCTACCCAAAGGTGTTGGGCACCAGCATCACGATACCCATCGAGATGCTCAACGCCGCCGACCTGATCAACCGCATCGAAGGCAACAACAAGGGCAAGCTGGCCATGCAGCTGGTCAGCATGGATGGCGGCAACATTGCACTCAATGCCGGCCTGGAGCTGGTGTGCAAACATCGCCTGCAGGACATCACAGCGACCGACATGGTCATCCTGCCCGCCCTGTGGGGCAATCCGCTGGGCGTGGTGCGCAGGACCCCTGCCCTGACAGACTGGCTGCGCAACCTCGCCGGCAGCGATACCATCATCTGCGCCGTGGGCAGCGGCAGCTACTTCCTGGCCGAAGCCGGGCTGTTAAACAACAAGGTCGCCACCACCCACTGGTACTACTTCGACCAGTTTGCCGCCACCTATCCCAACGTGCTGTTGCAGCGCGACCGCTTCATCACCAAGGCCGGCAACATCTATTGCGCGGGCAGCGTGAATTCCGTACGTGACGTCATGCTGCATTTCATCGAGGATTACTTTTCCCAGCACGTTGCCGACCAGGTATCGCGCCATTTCACCCACGAGATCAAACGCTCCTACACCTCGAGCTTCCTGAAAAACTCGCCGCAGAACTATCATGACGACGAGGACATCATCGAAATCCAGGAATGGATGCACAGTTGCTACAACGACGAGATCACCCTGGATATCCTGGCCGTAAAATTCGACATCAGCGTGCGCTCCCTGAACCGGCGCTTCAAGCAGGCCACCGGCAAGTCGCCCATGCAGTACCTGCAGCAGATCCGCATGGAAAATGCATGCGAACTGCTCAAGACCTCGAACCTGAGCATATCCGAAGTGGCGTTCTGTGCAGGCTACCCGGATAACAGCTACTTTTCCGCCCTCTTTCGCAAGGCCATGTCAGTCACCCCGAAGGAATACCGCAACCTGGTGCGCAAGAAAATGTTTCGTGTGAACACCTGACTTTCCATTCGCCCATAAAAAAACACGGGCCTTGGCCCGTGTTTTCGTTCTTGCCCTGTCTCGGCATTTATTTCCGCATGCAGGCCCGCTACTGGTTGGCTGCCTCGCTGCCGTTGAATTCCTCGACGCTGATAACGTCGTTGAGAATCTCAGCGTTGTCCATCAGCTTGCCATTGTGCCGGCTCTGACGGCGCTGCTTCTCGGCGAGTTCCTTGATACGCCTTTCCACGGCATCAAAAGTATCGCGGATGGCGATATAGATGTCTTCGTGGGAATGCTTGTCATGCTGGTCGTGGTTGACGACGATGTCATGATTCGGGATGAAGGCTTCGACACCAACGTGGTATACCTTGCCTTTATGATGATTATTGTGGGGAGATTCTAACGTTACCCTGAGACTCTGGATCTGGTCACTGTATCTAGCCAGCTTTTCTGCTCTTTTGTGGACCGCTTCTTCAACGGCTTCTGAATGGTCAATACCTCTGAATACAACTTGTGTATCACTAATCATACATGCGCCTCCTTTAAACGCTTTTCTTGCGCAGCATCTTCATTTCCTCCGTGAAATATTGTGGGCTGCCTTATGGATACTACTCCCAAAAGGGACCCTGTCAACGCATTTCAGGCGCGTAAAACAGGCGGGTTGACGGGCGTCAAAAGTGCTTGAGTTCACCCTATCTGCATGATTGAATTGGTGAAATTAAGCGACAGAGAAACGTCCTGTTTAAAGCCTGTAAAACTTCTTTTTTATTCCTCAATTCTATCCAGTCAGCAATGTCGGATGACGGGTCTTCGACCCTCTTCCGACCTACTCGAAGCATTAAATTTCCTTTCCAGTCTGCAATGTCGGATGCGGTGCTACGCACCTTAATGCCCCAGAGGGTATTATCCGACCTACCTCACGATCCTGTCGAATTCGGCTGACCGCTCGCCTTTTATCCCTTTATCCTTTTATCCCTTTATCGGCCCTTGGTGTACTTCCAGTGCCACGGCTCATAACTCATGCCCTTGGTATTGTTCTTCGGAAAGCTCAGCGTGAAACCGAAATCCGCGGCATGATCACACAGCCAGCGAAAGGCCGGGCTGTTTTCGAACGCTTCTTCCAGCGGTGTGTATCCGGGTGAAGTCACATCCAGGGCACAACCGCTGTGATGCTCACTGTAACCGGGCGCAGCGTTCACTTTCAGGATCGCGTCCAGTGCTTCCCCCCTGTCGAGTTTCTTCCTGAGCAGTCCCTTCTGGTATTCGGCGCTGCGATAGGCCGACACGATCTGCAGGGTGATGCCGTCGGCCAGAGCCCGGGCCTGCATGGCCTGCCAGGCGCTGAAGGCCTCCGCCGCCAGGAGCGGTTGCCGACCGAAGACATCGGGTTCCGTTTCCACCAGCGTGCCGCAATCTGGCTGAAAGTCCAGCTTGCAGGTGTCCGCGTAGGAATCCGGTATGCCCAGTTCCTCGTGCATGGCCTGGACGGCGTCATCATGCGGCGGATGTCTTGTCATAGGGTGCTTTCCGGTCCGGTCTGTTGCAGGGAATATGGCAGTGACGGACAGCCCGCAGTGTATGCAAGTGCGCGTCGCGCGTCACATTTTTTCAGGTTGCCTGCGTTTTTGGCCATTTTTTTATAAAATATGTCCATAATTCAAAGATAACATTCTCACAAGGCCTATATGATGCCGCCATATCTTACTCAACGCGTTGATTTCAAGGAAAAAATCTAAAAGTGGCGAACCTTCCCGTCATAACCGCCATGGGTGGTGTCAGCCCCGCCGGCCGCAGCGCCTTTCATTACGGCTACCGGCGCCTGGTCCACGACAAACTGCCCGCTGACACAGCCCGCGAAACACTGCTCAACCTGGCCGTACTGACCGGCCGCATTTTCTATAACGGCACCCACTGGGAAGACGCCCGCGAACAGGCCATCGATCTGGAGAACTGGCTGTCGGATCATGGCCAGTCCCTGCTGGACGGGACGCTGATCCGCAAGCTGGAATCGAATATCTATGATCCTGCCGCCCAGCGCCATCACAACCGCTCCAGAATTAACCCGGTTGCAGGCAGCGAACGCTTCGAATTCACCCTGAACAAACGCCACCTGCCCGACCACATCCCGGGCAACTGGCAAGTGACCGAAACGGATGACCGGGTGGTGCATGTTTCCGTGGTGGGTGAAATGGATGTGCTGCTGGAGGATTTCCACGCGAGCCCGGTGAACTATGCCGGACAGCTGCCCAGCGGTTTCGACCCTTCTGTACTGTATGCCTCTCGCAACCATCCCCGCGGCCTGCAGATGACCGTCTACGGTATTTCCGACGCGTTGTATTCACTCGGGCTGGACTGGGAGGTTATCCGTAGCAAGGTCGCGCCTGACCAGGTCGGCATCTACGCCTGCAGCAGCATGAGCCAGCTGGATTACAACGGCAACGGCGGCATGCTCCAGGCGCGCCTGCTGGGCAAGAAGGTGACCTCCAAGCAGTTACCCCTCGGCTTCGCCGACATGCCGGCCAATTTCATCAATGCCTACGTCCTCGGCAATGTCGGCAGTACCGGCACCAGCCTGGGCGCCTGCGCCACTTTCCAGTACAACCTGGCCCAGGCGGCCCGCGACATACAAAACGGCACCCACCGCGTCATCATCGTCGGCGGCAGCGAGGCCCCCATCCTGCCTGAAATCATCGAGGCGTTTTCCGCCATGGGTGCGATCGCCAGTGACGACTCCCTGCGGGCACTGGACGGTGGCGACATACCGGATTACCGTCGCGCCTGCCGCCCATTCGGCAACAACATCGGCTTCACCCTGGGCGAGTCCTGCCAGTTCTTCATCCTCATGGACGATGCCCTCGCCCTGGAACTCGGCGCGCCCGTGCTCGGCTCCGTCAACGATGCCTTCGTCAACGCCGACGGTTTCAAGAAATCAATTTCCAGTCCCGGTGTCGGCAACTACCTGACCTTCGCCCGCGCCGCGGCCGCCACCCGCGCCGTACTCGGCGAGGACAGCCTGCGCAACCGCACCTTCATCCAGGCCCACGGCACAGGCACGCCGCAGAACCGCGTGACCGAGTCCGCCATCCTGGAAGAACTGGCCGGGTATTTCGGTGCCAGCAACTGGAAGGTATCCGCCATCAAGTCCTATCTCGGTCATTCGCTGGGTGTCGCCGGCGCCGACCAGCTGGCCACCAGCCTGGGCATCTGGCAGTACGGCATCCTGCCAGGCATCCTCACCACCCGGGAGATTGCCGATGATGTGCACAGGAAAGGCCTGGAATACCTGCTCGCCCACCAGGAAATCGATCCCGGTGCTCTCGACAGCATCCTGCTCAATTCCAAGGGTTTTGGCGGCAACAACGCCACGGCCGCCATCATGTCGCCGACTGTGACACAGACCATGATGGGCAAACGCCATGGCAAGAAGGCCCTGGCAGCCTGGCAGAAAGCCAACGAACCGGTGGCGCAGGCGGCACGGACCTATGAAGCCGAAACCAACCGTCAGCCGATCAGGCCGATCTACCATTTCGACCATGACGTCCGCGGCGGTGAGGATCTGGCGTTCACGAAAAACGGCATGCAACTGCGTGGTTACGGCCAGTCCATCAATCTCGACCTGCCCAACAAGTATTCCGATATGTGCTGATGCCGGCTGATTAATCCAGCATGCCGCTGTCGTGGACAGGCATCCGCCACCAGTTGATATCGCGGCCGACATTCTCCACCAGTCCGGCAAGGACCGTTGCCACGGCATCTTCCTCGAGCATGACTTCCACCTGCAAGCGCTTGCGCCGGCCGCTGACCTGCTCGGCCACGGACAGGTTCTGGTGGTGGCCATGGCCGCGCACGGGATAGGACGTGAACCCGCTGATGCAGGGCAGCGACAACAGGTAATCCACCAGGTCTTCTTCCAGTTCCGGGCGGGTATTGAGGATCAACAGGTTCAGCATTTATCAGGCACTCGCGGTAGCCGGGTCCGCATGAAAGCGGCGGTAGATGATGGGCAGCAGGAACAGGGTCAGCAGGGTCGAGCTGATCAGCCCGCCGATCACCACGATGGCGAGCGGCTTCTGGATTTCCGACCCGGGACCCGTGGCCAGCAGCAGCGGCACGAGGCCGATGGCGCAGATCGACGCCGTCATCATGACGGGCCGCAGCCTGCGCAGCGCGCCCTCACGCACCACCTGGGAAATGGCGAGCCCGCGGGACAGCAGGTGGTTGAAGTGCGACATCATCACCACGCCGTTGAGCACGGCAATGCCCAGCAGGGCGATAAAGCCCACCGATGCCGGCACGGAGATGAATTCACCCGTCAGCCATAGCGCGATCAGACCGCCTGTCAGGGCAAAGGGAATGTTCGACAGGATGATCAGCGTCTGCTTGATCGAGCGGAAGGTCAGGAACAGGATGAAGGCAATCAGCGCGATGGCCACAGGCACCACCAGGGACAGGCGGGCAGCGGCACGTTGCTGGTTCTCGAATTCCCCGCCCCACTCCAGGCTGTAGCCTTCCGGCAGCTCCACGGTATTGGCTATGACCTGTTGCGCTTCATCAACGAATCCGACCAGGTCGCGGCCTTCGACATTGGTGCGCACCACAGCGAACCGACGACCCGATTCGCGCGAGATACTGACCGGCCCTTCCACGCGACGGATATCGGCGATCTCGGCCAGCGGTATGACGCCTCCGTCGGGCAGGTTGATCAGGTTGTTGCGCATGAGCTCGAGCCCGTCACCGGATAACGGTGTGAAACGCAGCATCAGCGGTACGCGGGCGCCGCCCTCGATGACCGTGCCCACGCGCAGGCCCTCGATCTCCGAGCGCAGGCGTGTCTGCATTTCATCGGCATTGAGACCAAGCTGGCCCGCGCGATAGCGATCGACTTCCACCTGCAGGTACTGGGCGCCTTCGTTCAGGGTGGCGATGGTATCCACGCTGCCATCCACGGTTTCGATCGCATCAGCGATTTCCGCGGCCTTGCTGTTGAGTATGTCGAGGTTCGACCCGAACAACTTGATGGCCACGTCACCACGGGAGCCGGTCAGCATTTCGGAGACGCGCATGTCGATGGGCTGGGTGAAACCGAAGTTGATGCCCTTGAACTGGTTCATCACGTTTCTCAGTTTTTCCTCGAGCTCGGCCTTGCTGCCCACGCCCCAGTCCTCGCGCAGCTTGAGCTGCAGGAACATGTCGGTTTCATTCAGGCCCATGGGATCCATACCGATCTCGTCGGAACCGCTGCGCGAGACGATGCGCACGACTTCCGGCACCTCCGCCATGATGGTTGCCTCCACCTGCTGCACCATGCGCGTGGTGGTAACCAGGTTGACCGACGGTATCGACTCCAGCTGGATTATGATGTCGCCTTCGTCCATGGTCGGCATGAAGGTCTTGCCGATAAAGGGAAACAGCAGCACGGTGACCACCAGCAGCATACCGGCGATGCCAAGAAACACCTGCGGGAACGCCAGCGCCTTGTCCAGCAGCGGCCGGTACAGGTTCGTCAGGATCCGGCTCAGCCAGGGATCGCCATGGGCATCGGCCTTCACCACGTAACTGGCGATGACGGGTATCAATGTAAGCGAGAGGACCAGTGAACCCAGCAGAGCGAACACGATGGTCAGCGTCACCGGTCCGAACAGCTTTCCTTCCAGGCCTTCCAGTGTCAGCAGCGGCAGGAACACGATGATGATGATAATGATGCCTGCCGTGACCGGCACGGCCACGTCCTTCACCGCGCGAAAGACGATATGCAATCGCGGCAAGCGTGTGCCCGTCTGCTGCTGGTGATGCAGCGAGGAGACGATGTTCTCCACGATCACGATGGATGAATCCACCAGCATGCCGATGGCGATGACCAGTCCGCCGAGACTCATCAGGTTGGCGGACATATCCATGGCGTTCATCATCAGGAAGGTTATCAGTGCCGACAACGGCAGGACCGCGGCCACGGTGAGTGCGGCGCGCACATTGCCCAGGAACAGACCCAGCAGCACGATTACCAGGACCACCGCTTCCACCAGGGCCTTGGACACGGTACTGACCGCACCCTCGATAAGCACACTGCGGTCATAGAAAATCCGGGTAGTGGTGCCTTCCGGGAAACTTGTTTCCAGTTCCACCAGTTTGGCGCGCACACCGTCCACCACTTCGCGGGCATTGGCGCCGCGCAGGCCGATCACCAGGCCCTGGACCACCTCCGACTGGCCATCGGCCGTGACGCTGCCATAGCGTTCCAGGGCCCCGAGCCGGATGTCGGCGACTTCAGATAACGGAATATGATGCCCGGAGGCATTCTCCACAAGGATATTGCCGACATCCTGCAGGTTGCTGATAGCCCCCGCCACGCGCACGAGGATGGCTTCCTCGCCCTGGTCGATGCGGCCGGCACCGTCATTCTTGTTGTTCATTTCTAGCGCCGTGATGATGTCGGCGTTGCGCACCTGCAGTGCCGCCATTTCCGCACGCCGGGGTATGACCTCATAGGTTTTGACGAAGCCGCCCAGGGAATTCACGTCGGCGACGCCAGGCACTGTCCGCAGCGCCGGCCGGATGGTCCAGTCCAGCAGGAAGCGTTTCTCCTCCAGGCTGAGGACATCGCTATCCACGGTGAACATGAACATGTCACCCAGCGGTGTGCTCATCGGCGCCAGGCCGCCACTGATGTCGCCGGGCAGGTCATCCCAGACATTGTTGATGCGCTCGGCCACCTGCTGGCGTGCCCAGTAGATATCGGTGCCTTCCTCGAAATCCAGCGTGATGGAACTCAGCGCATACTTGGAAATAGAGCGCAGGATGTCCTGCCGCGGGATGCCCAGCAGTTCCACCTCGATGGGCTGGGTGATAAGCGACTCCACTTCCTCAGGCGTCATCCCGGGCGCCTTGATGATGATCTTCACCTGTGTTGGCGAGATATCGGGAAAGGCGTCGATAGGCAGATTGACGAGGGCGCGCGTACCAAAGCCTACCAGGAGCAGGGCCAGCAGGCAGGTCATCAGGCGCTGGCTCAGCGCAAACTGGATCAACTGGGTAAACATCAGACGCCCCCTGTCCTGTTACTCGCCACCCAGGCCAAGCTGGATGCCCTTGAGCTGGGCCGCACCGCGGGTGACCACCGCGTCCCCGGCATCGATTCCTGACTGGGCAAGGTAGGCGCCGCCCACGGGAATCAGGGTCAGGGTGCGGACCTCAACGCCCCCCGCAGTGCGGATAAAAACCTGTGTCTCATCGCCGGAGTGCACCACGGCATTTGCCGGAATGAGCACACCGCCACCTGCCGGCGTCAGCAGCAGGTTGGTGACCTGTCCCGGCAGGCGGTTCACTTCTGAATCGAATTCGGCATACACGTGCAGCATCTGGGAATTTTCGTCGGCGGCGTAATCCATCAGGCGCAACGTCAGCTCCTGGCCGCTGTCGGCCAGGCGCAGGGTCTGGCCGATGACCAGCTGCTGGCCAAGGCGTACCGGCAGTTCCGATCGCACCCAGAGGTTGCCGCTGGAAAAGGACACCAGCTTCGTGCTGGCGGTGACGTAGGCGCCGGTTTCCTGCTCCAGGTGGCTGACCTGGCCTTCCATGGGTGAACGCAAATAGTAAAGGCCAAGCCCGTCACCGTTTTCCTTCAGTGCGTCCAGTTGCGCATCGGTGTAGCCGGCCAGCACGAGTTTCTGGCGCGCGGCCTGGGCGTTGATCCGGGCCTGCTGGAAATTGCGGCGCGTCTGCACGAGGCGCTGCTCGGAAATCACGCCTTCGGCAAACAGCATCTCATCCTTGCCGAGATTGAACTGCGCTTCCTCGAGGACACTGTCGGCCAGGATCCATTCCTGCTGTATGCCCAGCACTTCCTGGCTGTTGATGGTCCCGAGCAACTGGTCGCGATTGACGAACTCCCCGGCCATGATGTCCCAGCCCTCGATGATGCCTTCGTACCGGGCAGTCAGGCCGGACACCGACAGCGGCGAATTGATGATGGTGGCGGGCACACGCATACCGTTCGACCCGTCCATTTCCTGCACGGTGCTGAACTCGATACCGAAGCGCGCTATTTCCGCGCCGGACAGGTCGATATGCCCCTGGGCTTGAAGTTCACCGGCCAGTAACAGGCCGGCGGTGATGGCGATCCGGTTCAGGGCGCTTCTCATGGCAATATCCCGATCAGTTGGTTGTACTCGGTTATCAGTTTTTCCCGTTGCAGCAGCAGGGTTTGCAGCGCACGCTCACTTTCCAGCGCCTCCTGCTGGGCAATCACCGCCTGTGCCAGGGTAGTCTCACCGGCTTCGAAAGCGGTCAGCGCCATGTCGAAACGCTGGCGACTGAGATCGGCCTGGGTACGGCGCAAGGGCTCCTCCTGGTCCAGGATGAACAGGTCATGCTCCACTTCGTGCAATCCCTGGTTTAACCGGCGCAGGGCATTCTGGTATTCAACCTCGGCATCGACCCGTGCGCGCCGTGCCGAGCTGGTCTGGGCCGACACGTAGGAACCACCCCCGAAGGGAATGCTGAGCTGGATGCCGACACTGCTGATGTAATTCTGGTACTGGTCACCACGTTCACGCCGTGAGCCGATGGTCAGCGTTGGATTGCCTTTCGCTGCATTTTCGCTCTGGCGCACGTTCGCCAGGGCAAGATCGACACTGCTGCGCAGGTACAACAGCCGGGGGTGATCGGACCCGATCTCCTCCCGCGGGCTCTGCGCCTCGGTATGCGTGGCTGCGGGGCGCAACCCAAGCCCGGTATAGATGAAGTAGGCACGCTCCGCGTCGATCATCTCGGCGTCGGCCTCCAGGAGATCGGCCTGTTTCTCAGCCAGCAGGCTTTGCGCCTGCATCAGCTCCAGCCGGGCCACTTCGCCGGCGTCGAACAAGGTCTGCGTAACATTGACCAGTCGCTGTGCATCAGTTACCGCTCTCTCCTGCAACTGCATGCCCAGTTCCGCCCGGGCAATGTCCGCGAGCATGCTGCGCAACCTGCCGGCAACCACCCAGGCCAGATCGGTTTTCCAGGCATCCACCTGGGCCTCATACTGCTGGCCGAGGTCGCGGCTGGCGCTGCGTTGCCCCGGCCGCCACAAGGGCAATTGCACGCCATACTCCATTTCCTTCAACCCGACATTGTCGAGGGTGCTGTCGTCGTAGTAATTCAGCTGCAGGCTCGGTTGACCGGCAATCCAGCGGCTGCCCGCCGCGGCATAGTCACCTGCCTGCCCTTCGCGTACGGCTGCCTCAAGGTATTCGGGGGTGTTCTCCAGGGCACTGGCGAATATTTCCTGGAATGTCAGCGATGCGCTGGTATCCAGATGGTCATGGCCGTATTCGGCCGCCAATAACGGCAGCGTGGCCAGGGCCAGAGGGAAGCACAGAGTGCCGGGCAATAAATGTCGGTTTGCGCAAAATCGCGCAAAAGTTGAAAACATGGTGCCTACCTGTTTTATGTTGACTGGCGCTCCCAGGCGCCAGACGTCACTCTACTGTGACAACCTTACGGTTAACTTACATATTAGGTAATCCAGCGGTTTTTAAAGCTGATGTACGGCAGATTTGGCGCCAAAATGGATAAAACCAACAGGGTGTTTGAGCTGGATCAAACCCGGGATTGCAGGAAGGGCCTCAGAACTCGTATTCTAGGAGGAACCGGAAGCTGCTGTTGGGACTGTCACTGCCCAGTCCCCAAATGACTCCCGTTTCCCAGTGCAGATTCTTGCGAATACCCAGGTTCACGGTGCCCTGTATGACAGGACCGATACCACGGGCATCCTGCCCCGCATAGAACTCGACACCTGGCTCGAATCCCTGGGAATAACGGTAGCGGGCCTGCACCGCGAGCGCGGTTTCGTACTCGTTGACGATATCGTCGCCCCACTCGTTGACCAGCAGCAGGTTGGCGGCACCGCTCCAGCGGCCGAATTCCTTTTCCGCGAGTATGCCGACGGTAATTTCCTGGATATCCTTTTCCACTTCGTTTTCATATTCGAACAACAGCCCCCAGTCGGCGAAGAACTCTCCCTGCTCGGTCAGCTGCCATTTCAGTTCGACCTCGAAAGCACCGAGATGGAAATTGCCATCCTGGTTCTTCGTGCCTTTTGCATAGATTTCCCCGAACCACCTGTCGCCGAACGAGTTGCCGATGGCGACCTGGTGCAGCTGCGCGGGGTTGTCGATGCCGGCCTGGTCGTCCTGGGCCACCGCCCGGTATTCGAACTCATGCTCGAGTGCATCCACGTAGGGATGGTAGACCTTGTCGACAACGATCCCGTCCGCCAGGGCTGGCACTGGCAAAGCCAGGGTCAGCGCGCCCGTGACGAGCACGCCAAACGACCTGTTGATGGCGCTTTGTTCACGCATCGGCTTCACTCCCGTGCTGCGGTTTCCAGGCCAGCAGGAACAGCGGGCTGAAGGCAATCAGGATGGCACTGGCCAGGTACAGGAGACACTGCAGGAGGGACGGGTTGGCCTCGTAACCGACCAGCGCGTAAAGGAGCTGGCCCGTCACGGAATATTCCGGGATCAGGTTGGAGGTGTCCCAGAGCTGCGGGGTATAGGGCAGCCAGTCGGCCTGGGTCAACAGGAGCACGGCCTGCGAGGCCAGGTTGCCGGCAAACAGCGCCAGCAGCAGCATGGAAACACGGTAGCCCCAGATCACCGGCAACGCCAGGACCAGGTAGTACAGCACGATGCCGCTGCTGATGCCGATTCCCGTGGCCATGATGGTGCCCAGCACGACCGGTGAAACATTGGCGGGTACCGCCATCACGCCCTGCATGTACAAGATGATTTCCGATACCTCGCGGGTGATGCCAAGAGCGACCATGGCGCACAGCAATACCGGTGCCATACCTGCCAGCATGCGCGTCCGGTGCTCGCGGTTGCCGCTGCTGAACATGAAACAGAACAGGGCAAGCAGTGCGAGGATCAGCACCTGGATGAAGGCGTTGGTGATTTCCAGACCCACGTAATCGAACCATTCCGATATTGCCGGCGTAAATGCGGCGTACAACCAGGCCCCGGCGATTCCGCAGACGCCAGCTGCCGGCAACCAGGCCAGTGGAATGGTCAGGTGCTCCTTGCTGTTGCGGGTCAGCAGCCGGCTCAGCACCAGCAGCACGCTGATCAGCAGCGCCGCTTCCAGGATTTCCTGCAGGACGAGGATGACGGTACTCAGGAACATGGTTTAAATCCGCGCCTCATTTCGCCACCACCTTGCCCTGGGCCGTCTTCGGAAAGAATTCACCAAAGAAGGGGTATTCGCCCGGGTCCAGCGGACCGATGAATATCACTGTCCTGCTGTTGCCGGGGACGACCTTCTCGCGGTTCAGTTCATAGCTTTCGAACTCTTCCGGGGTAGGATCGTTGTTGATGATAAGCAGGCGCACTTTCTGGTTTGCCGGTATCTCCAGCGTCGCCGGGAAGAACAGGTGATCACGGATCTCCAGTTGCAGTTCCGGAACGGCGGCAAGCAGCGGCCGGGTTGACAGGATTCCTGCCAGCATACACAAGCACATCTGCATGCGACTGTTCATACCGACACCTCCGGAAAACTGACCGTAAAGCGGCTGCCTTTGCCGAAGGATGACACGCCAACACTGACATCGGCATGGTGCAGGTGCGCCACATGGCTGACGATGGTCAGGCCAAGCCCGCAACCCGGGGGGTCGCCTTCCTGCGGGGATTTTTCGCTGTGGTAGAAACGCTCGAAGATCCGCTCGCGATCGGCCTTGGGGATGCCCGGGCCGTCATCCTCCACATCCAGCAGAATGCAACCACCCTGCCTGTGCACCCTGACCAGAATATTGCCTTCCGCCGGCGTGTACTTGCTGGCATTACTGAGCAGGTTCGACACCAGCGTATCGAGGGCGAAGACATCCCCCGTGATCGTACAATGATCCCCTTCCAGCGCGAGGTTCTGCTGCCGCGACTCCACCAGTGAGTACTGGCGGGCAATGACATCCTCGCACACCTGGTACAGGTCCACCTGCCGGCAGTTTTCCGCGAACTTGTCCGGGTTCATCCGGTACAGCGTCAGCAGCTGCTCCACCAGGTGCTGCATACGTTCGACGCCATGCTGGAGCTGCTGCCAGGCATCACTGCCGGTGTCGATTTCTCCGGACAGGTTGTGCAACTGTACTTTCAGGGCACTGATGGGCGTGCGCAGTTCGTGTGCCGCATCGGCAGAAAAGCGTTTTTCGCGTTCCACAGACTGGTTCAGCCGGGCCATGAATCCGTTGATCGACTGGACGACCTGGGCCAGCTCCCGCCGCGTATTCTGCGCCTGCACCGGGCTGAGATCGTTTACATGCTTGTTCTTCAGTTCCATGGACAGTACGGCGAGCGGCCTGAGTCCATGGCTGACAATGAGCCAGATCAGCAGGCCCACCAGGGGAATGCTCAAGAGGATCGGCAGGATGGATTCCAGCACGACATTCTCCGCAAGCACGTAACGCAGGTCGGTGCGTTCGGCCACGATCACCCAGTGCCCGCTCATGGTTTCATGACGCGTGTAGGTGCGCCAGCGATAACCGTCAAAGTTGCTGAAATCAAAGCCGTTGGTGAAATCGGAGATCGGTTCTGCCGGGGCATGATAGGAATACGCCACGAGGGTGTCATGATCCCAGACCTGGAAGGCCAGGTTGTTGCCCAGGCGCAGCTCCTCGTGGGTATCACTCATGTCCAGGCGACCCACCAACCTGGCGAAGTCCAGCAGCTGGTTATCGAACAACTGGTCCGCCTCTACCATGCTGGACTGGTAGCCGCGCAGAGCGGCCACGAAGTTGAACAGGGTTATGGTGGCAAGAATGCCCGCCACGAGGAACAGGCGAATGGAACTCAAGCGCCCTGCTCCAGGTTGATCTTGTACCCGACACCGCGGATGGTCTTGATGAAATCGTTGCCGAGTTTCTTGCGCAGGCGGTGAATGTGTACCTCAACCGCATTGCTGGACACTTCCTCACCCCAGGTATAAAGGCGATTCTCCAGCACACTTCGTGTCTGCACGCGGCCTGCGTTTTCCATCAGGCTTTTCAGCAGCATGTATTCACGCCGGGCCAGGTCAACCGGCTGGCCATCGACAGAAACGCTCTGTGCCACGCTATCCAGGCACACATTGCCAACCGTGATGTCATTGCTCTTCACAGAAGTGATGCGGCGTTCCAGCACACGCAACCTGGCCAGAAGCTCGGTCATTTCGAAGGGTTTGACAAGGTAGTCATCGGCGCCACTGTCGAGTCCGGCCACCTTGTCATCGACCCCGTCGCGGGCGGTTAGCATGAGAACCGGCAGCTCCTTGTCCTTCGCGCGCACCTTTTTCAGCACGCTGATGCCATCGATATCAGGCAGGCCGATATCGAGAACTACGATATCCGGCTTGTCATACTCGATCACATGCAGGGCTGCCTCGCCGGTACCGACATGATTGACGACATAGCCCTGCTTGCCAAGGGCCTGCTGGAGGCCCCTGGCCAGGGGTAAATCATCTTCAACCAGTAGAATTTGCATGGCCGGATTTTACTCCATGATCATCTGGCCAGCATTGGATTAGATCAATCCTGACTCCCGGAGGCGGAATAAACGACTATTTACCCTCAATGTCCGCCAACGCATCAAGAATTTCCTGCTGCCGGCCTTCATCGGCCAGTTGTCGGTCTGGCCTGGGCGGCGCCATCTGCGCCTTGTGCAGGAACTGGCGGGCTTCGTCGTAGCGCTTTTCGTTGATCAGGTAGCTGCCGTAGAAATAATTGCTGTCTATCCCGCTGGGGTTTAGAGCCAATGCTTTTTGCAAAAGTTCCTCGGCCTTGTCGTCATCACCGAAGCCAACCGGCCAGCCCGGCACACTGTAATAGAGGGTGCCGAGACTGGTATAGGCGGACCCTTCAAGGGCATGATCGTTAAGCGTCATGGCCTTTTCCAGGTCGGCTTTCGAATCCTTGGCCAGGGACAGGGCTCCCAGGCCGCCCTTGGCCCCCGCATAGGTGGACTTGATGATGCCGCTCCATATCCAGCTTTCTGCGGAATTCGGGTACATGGCCGTGACCTGTACGGCCTCGTCCACAAGGCGGTCGAATTCGGTGAGCTGGGTCTTGCCCTCGAGCTGGTAGTTCACTTCCGCCCAGCGCTGCTGCAGGTGGGCAATGTCACTGCCGAGATCGGCACGCGCCTGCGAAGCACAGGCTGCTGCCAACAACGTTACAGCGAGTTTCATTTTTGCGTTCATGATTATCTCCTCAGGAACTGGCAAATTGCTTGATCAGCCCCAGGTTCTTCACCAAGGCCTTGTGTACGACGGCGGGCAGCAGTGCATTGATGCGCACGAACAGTTTTTCCGGCCAGCCCAGGTAGCTGAGCGTCTGGCCGCTGACGAGCTGTTTCAGAATCTGCTGCGCCACGTAATCCGGTGTATCGATCTTGTTGCCCAACTGCTTGTTCATGGCATTGATGCGGTCGGTGTTCAGGGCCGTGGCGGTCGCCCGTGGCGCGATGTAGGACACGCGAATGCCGGTATCGGCGAGCTCCCGACCCAGCGACTCGCTGAACGACTTGATGCCGGCCTTGCTGGCGCAGTACGCCACGAACCCGGGGTGACCGATGCTGGCAAAGATGGAGCCTACATTGAGAATCGTTGCTGCTTCCCTGCCCTTCATTTGCGGCAGGAATTCACGGCACAGGAGCATCGGCGCCAGCAGGTTGACTGCGATGGTGCGCTCGATGACTTCGGGAGCCTGGTTCTCGAACAGGTTGAAGTCCAGGACGCCCGCCAGATTGATCAGGATGTCGATGCCCCCGAGCGCCTCGCAGTTGGCGGACAAACGCCGCCGCTCTTCAGCCAGCGACAGGTTCGCCACTTCGGTGATGATCGTGCCGGCACCTGCGATCGTCCTGAGATCCACCGCCAGTTTTTCCAGGGATCCTGACTGGTGGCTGCACAGCACCAGGTCAGCACCGGTTGCGGCGAGTTTGCGGCTCAATGCCGAACCTATACCGCCACTGGCGCCGGTCAACAGGATGCGTTTTCCCTTGATGTCCATGTCCATGCCCCTGTTCTCAGGCCGCGCCCGCCATGCTGGCCGCGGCCTGTTTCGCTATACCGTGTGAAGCAGACAGGTTGCGGAAGATGTCACCGTAAAGCTTGTAGAAAACCTGTGCTGTGTGAATGATGAGCGCCTGCTGGTCGGGGTCGGCGATCCGGTTCATCAGGCCTTCGAAAAAGACAATATGGTCCTGGTCCAGCGCCCCATGCGAGTAGAGATAACTGAAGGCGCTTTTCGGCAGACCCAGGTTGGTGCGAATGACGTCGGCCGCCTGCGAGGCGATACTGATACTGGTCCCTTCCAGCACCTGCACCATGCCGAAGAAGCCGACGGGATCGACGCGATTCACCATGTCCCAGGCATAGGAAACCATCAACTCCGTGCTGAGGTTCGGGGTTGATCGCCTTGCCGCTTCCTTGTCATAGCCGCAGTTGGCGATATCGTTGAGTATCCATTCCTGGTGGCCCAGCTCTTCCTCTATGTATTCGGCAACGGCTTCACGCAGCCATTCCATTTCCGCGGGCAGGCGGGATCCGACGGCCATCAGCAGCGGTACGGTGTGCTTGACGTGGTGATAGGCCTGCACGAGAAAACCGACATAATCGTCCAGCGTGATGTCGCCCTGGAAGCAGCGGCTGATGATGGGCGCACTTAAAAGTTCGCGACGCTGCTGTTCGGTGTCAGCCGTCAGTTGCTGGTAAAACGTCATAGACTGTATTCCTTTTCAAGGGTCGGGGCAGGCATGCCCTGGTCGCTGTAAAGTGCGTCAATTTCGGCGGCAAATTTGCGTGCTATGTCGTCCCGGCGCGGCCGCCCGTTGCTGGTCAACATGCCCGGCAGGCCGGCCAACGGCTGTTCCAGGCGATGCCAGGCCCTGATACGGGCATAGTCGGGCAGTGACGCATTGACCTGGTCCACCCAGCCCTGGATCGAGGCATTATCGAGAGCGGGATTGCGACTGCTGATCAGGGCCACCAGGTGCGGCATGGCATCGCCGAACACGACGGCCTCCTGCAGCAAGGGGTTGGCCAGCAGTTCACTTTCCGGCCACTCCGGGGAAATATTGCGTCCGTAACTGGATATCAGGATATTCTTGCGACGCCCGGACAGGTAGATGAAACCTTCGGCATCGCGGTAGCCGAGATCGCCGGTGTGTATGGCATGGGGATGCCAGCTGTCAGGCTGGCTCAGGTAGCCGAGCATGGCATTGCCATGAACAACCAGTTCGCCGTCCTGCTCCTCGACCTGCAGGTGTGCCAGCGGCTTGCCGCAGGTGCCAGGCTTGTTGCAAGCGGGAGTGTTCAGGCTGACCACCGAGGCGCACTCGGACAGACCGTAACCTTCGTAAACGGGCAGGCCCAGGGACCAGGCTTCACGCAGCAAGTTGATGCCCACCTTGCTGCCGCCGACGGCGATAAAACGCAGGCTTGAGGGGGCCTGCCAACCACTTCTTACGGCACCGACCAGGAGCTTGAGCAATTCGGGAATCAGAATGAGCGTTTGCGGCTGCACGCTGCTGACGGTGGCGAGCAGCTGTTGTGGCTGGGCCAGCCTGCTGCCCTGGTAGCCCATGGCTGCCAATGTCGGAATCACCACTTCGCCTCCGGCAAGCAGCGGTGCGTAAACACCTGCGACATTTTCCAGCAGTGTGCTCAACGGCAGCAGGCACAGGTGCCTGGGTGCCTTGATACCCACAGCTTCTTTCAGCGCTTCGGCCTGCAGCAGCAACTGCTGGTTGCCGAGACATACGCCCTTGGCATCACCGGTGGAACCGGAGGTAAAGGTGATCTTGCCGGTACCGTCGGGCAGCGCCGGGGCATTGCCGCTGGCGTTATCGATGCGGCACAGCTGCAATTGCAGGCCGTCAACCTGCAGCGCAACCTGGTCCCGGACCAGTGCATGCAGCGCCTCGGCTTTGTCAGTCAGAATCCAGCCGGCGTTGCAGCGGGCCAGCGTGGCCCGAATCTGGAGCGGTGAAAAAAAAGTGGGTAGCGGCACCAGACAGATATTTCTGCGCTGGCACACCAGATCCGCCACTACCCAGGCAGGGCTGTTCTCGGCGTAAAGGGCAAGCAGCGAGACCTGTGCCTGTGCCAGCTGCCTGTCCAGTGCGCTACCCAAGTCGATGATGTCATTCAGTGTAAATTGCCGGTCCGGTGTCCGCAGGACAACCGCGTCACCCGGTAAGAATTCTGCCAGTTGTGTAAACAGGTCAGGTCGCATGTCAGGCCCCGTTGAATTCCTTTGCCAGCTTCCTGATACAACGACGGTACATGGCCATGGCCTTGCGGAACAGGGGACGGCGACGGGCGATTGCCATGGCGCCATCGAGACTGCCGGCATAGACGCACGGGTGTGTACCGTAGTAACTGCCCCATTCCCCGGCCGCACCTTGCGGCAGGCCGTCAAGGGAAGCTTCAGCCAGTTTCACCATGGGGAAGCCCAGCTTGTTGAGATTGTTGGCCAGTGTCTGGGTGGCCGTGAAGGTAATCCACTTGTATCCGGCTGCATGCAGCATGGACGTGGCAATCAGGAAGACGAACTGGCTCGGACCCTTGCGCCCGGCTACCAGGTTGCCGATCTCAATGATCTCGCGGCGGTCGACCTCGGCACCGGTGGCGGTGGAAAGAACTTCCTCAATGGCATCATCCAGATATTGCTCAAGGAAAAGCTTTGACGTCGCGGCACGACGCATGCCGATTACGCCGGAGAAGCAGTTGAGACAGCGCATGGATAACAGGTCCGGCATGAACTCGTGGATATCGGCGCCGTAATCCTTGAAGAACCGCATGGCAACGAACTGCTCGACACTGTCACGCTCCGGGTCATCCCGGCCATGCAGGGTGAATACCGGGGACGGCGACAATACGCGGCTCAGAAGGGCTTCCCGGGCGTTGTCCTGGCTGTGGTCCTGAATCTGGATACTGCTGTTCAATGTGTGCATGTCCTGCCACTCGATCTGATTTGATGGAGAGCAGATTAGCAGGGCAATCTTAAGGAATTCTTACCGTGGAAAAATAACTGCAGCCCAGTGATTCCGGGCTTTCACGCGGTACATTGGGGATGAAATGTGAAATTCCTTGCCAGCTAGTGACAAGCCTTGCCAATGTGATACTCTGTTTCAGTTTCATCGGTTCAGCCCAAATTTCTTCTTTTAAAACAACTCGTTATATACCAGGATCGCACCGGAAAGCACCGGTCATGTCCGGTAACGAAAGAAGCAAGCGGGCCTGTTTTGGGGAAGACAAACCATGTCCATCAAAGCCTTGTTACCCGTTTGCGCCCTGGCCATGCTGCTGATCGGCAGCCAGCCGGCCCTCGCACACCATGCCTTTACCGCCCAGTACGATGCTGAGGCCCGGATCGAACTGACCGGCGTCATCGTCAAGGTGGAATGGCTCAACCCGCACGCCTACTTCTATATCGATGTCGAAGACGAGGAGACCGGTGAGGTCACCACCTGGGCCTGCGAACTCGGTTCACCCGTTTCCATGCTGCGCCAGGGCTGGACCCGCGAGGACCTGGTACTGGGAGAAATCCTGATCGTGGAAGGGGCGCTGGCCCGTGACGGCAGCGCATCCATGAACGCCAGCCGTGTGGTGATGGAAAGCACTGGCAAACGCCTGTTCTCAAGACAACAAGACTGACTCACCAAATGATGAAGAAACTGATTACCCGTTCACTGGTGGCGTTGGCCGTTATTGCCGCCACAGCCACTGCGCAGGAATACAACCCGGACGCTCCGACTCCCAGACTGCCCGATGGCAAGCCCAACCTGGGCACCGGCGTGGACGGACTTGGCATGTGGGGCCGCGGTCCGGGTCCCCAGGTGGCCGGTGCCGACTACCCGCCTCCCGAACAGATTCCGTTCAAGCCCTGGGCGCGTGCACTCTATGATTACCGCCAGGAAACCCTGGCCAAGGACGATCCGCACGTACGCTGTGCACCACCCGGCGGTCCGCGCCAGTTTGCCGTACCCTTCGGCCTGCAGATCGTGCAGGTACCGCACATGGGCAAGGTGCTGGTCCTGTCCGGCGGTTCCACACGCCCTTGGCGTGAAATCCACATGGACAGCGAGCATCCCGAATACGTACCTCCCTCCTATTTCGGCCACTCGGTCGGGCACTGGGAAGGTGACACGCTGGTGGTGGACACCATCGGCTTCAACGAACGTTTCTGGCTGCATCGTGAAGGTTTTCCGCATACCGAGAGTCTGCACCTGACTGAACGCATTTCACGGCCAAACCTCGGCACACTGCGTTATGAAATAACCATCGACGATCCTGCTGCCTATACTGCACCGTGGTCCGCAGTGTGGACCAAGGACTGGGAACCCGGTGAGGAATTCATCGAGTATTTCTGCCAGGACAACAACATCGACCAGTTCCACATGATGGGCAACGAGTCGCTTGTTCAGTGATTTGAACGGAATTAAAGAAAAGGAGCCGTATGGCTCCTTTTTTTATGCCAGCAAATGGATACAAGATACAGGATACAGGGTGTGAAACTTTGTAATTACAGCGACTTCATTACGACAATAGCCCTAATTAAGTTTAAATAGAGAATGCATGCTCGAAGGCTGACTTGCACAACCCCTGTATCCTGTATCTTTTATCCTGTATCCGTCATTCATCTATTGCCTTCCCCTCCGGCTGAACCCGTTTGAAGTCCTCATGCCCGCGATCGCTGCGCCGCAGGCGGAACACGTTTCTGTCGACCCGGCGCTGCATGGTGATATCCACGTACGTGGTCTCGTTGGGACTGAAGACCCTGTCGATAGGCAGCCCTTCCGAGCGGAATTCTCCCTCGCGGTAACTGGCAAAACCGCTGGTCGGACGCGCCAGGATACGGATGCCGAAATGACCATCGCTGATGGTCTTCAACTTGTCGAAATCCATGTAATACACCAGGTTCCTGTTGGCGCTGTTCATCTGCTTGTCCACCAGGAAACCCTTCGGCATGAGGTCGGGCCGGTACTGCTTGCCGCCGAGCAGTACTACTTCGTACTCGCCGGCTTCGAATCGGTTGCCATGCTGGTCGTGGAGGTTCACTACCATCATGGTATAGCGGCTGATGCCGTCCTTCTTGCCGGCCGGCACCTGCTGCTGCTCGTGCGCACTGAGCGCGGCAAGCGCATTGAACCGGTTCAGGTATTGCTGCGGCGTACGAACCTGCAGGCACTGCAGAATTTCATCCACCACCGGGTACGGATTACTCGGCGCAACACGCGGGCTGCGCATGATGCCCATCGTGTCGCCGGAATGGCTGTAGGCGCTGAACACTCCAAGCGGCACGGACGGCGACGTTTGCACCGGGCGTTGTTTGCCGGCCAGCAGCCGCGTCTTCACCGGTTTCCTGCGCAGGATCTCATCGCCCTGCTCCAGCGCCAGGTAGCGGTAGTTCAGGTTGGCCCCGCAGATGCGAACGACGCCGTCCGAACCAGGCTCCACCAGGTAGCTGTTCAGGAAATCGTAGAATTTGGTGTCGATGCCCTGCCCGGCAAGCACGAAAGGAAAGAAGCCGCCTTTCGAGTAGTCGTAATCGAGCCAATTTGCGTTGAGGTGCCACTGGCCTTCGCTGCCCAGGCACAACCAGTCGAGCACACCCTGGCCCGGTTCCACACCATTGAACCAGGCCTTCAGCCGGCCCACCCGTTTTTTGCCGAGGATGGCCAGCGCGGACCCGTGATTGGCCGGCGCCAGCATGACTAGGTGCTGCAATGGCAATGCCGACAGATTCTTCGCGCCGTAATACCTGTCGACCCAGTGACGCACCACCGGCCCGCCGGTGGAATGGGTGATGCAGGAAAATGCCTTGATGGTATTGCCGTTGCCGGGCAGGTCACGCAGGGCACGGTCGAAGGCCTGTGCGATATCGTCCACGGTCACCTCGTCATGGAAGCTGATGTACTTGCCGAGATGGATATGGCGGACATCGATGTCGAGATTGTAGTTGGCCGCGGCCGCCGACAGCGCGCTGTGCAGGCTGCCGTAGGTGTTGGTGTGGGTGACGCTCCACCCCTGCACGAAGATTAATTGCATGACCAACTCCCTGGAAAACAATAACCAGGGAGTTTTTTAACACATCGGGGTCAGCGTGGGGATGGTGTCAGGCTGATGTCAACTGACTCAGGCGCCGGCGGGCTGCATGCCGGGTGCGCCGGCCTCCTGCTCACTCTTGCGCTTGCTCGGCGGCGTCCAGTAACGCGGCTTCAGCGGCATCAGCAGGAAGCAGGCCAGGATGGCGACGCCGGAATAGATGGTAAAGCCCAGCGTGTAGTTGCCGGTCTGGTCATACAGCCAGCCCAGTACGGGCGGACCCGCGGCGAAGCCCAGGTTCACGAATACCGACACGATGCCGATGGTCATGCCCAGGTTGCGCGGTCCCAGGTAATGCTTGGTGATCACCGGTGCCTCCACGATCATGCCGCCGTGGGCGATGTTGCGCACCACCAGGAACAGGGTCAGCGTAAAGATGCCAGCCACGGGCAGGGCCAATATTACCGACAGGCCCAGCAGGAAATAGAACACCCGGATGCCAGGTATGGAGAAGCGGTCATATACCCAGCCCGAACCGATCTTGGAGGCGATGGCCAGGAAGGTCACCAGGCTTACCAGCCAGAAGAACTCGTTGGGATTGAGGCCCCTGTCGCGCCTGAGGAAGGTCACGTAATTCTGCATCATGGCCTGATCCACGGCGGACACCAGGAAGATGGACAGTGCCAGCAGCCAGAACCCTTTCTCCTTGCACACTTCCTTGAAATGGCCCCACATGGTCAGGCCGTCCTGATGCCCCCGGGAGCTGGCATTGATGACGTCCTGCGTTTCGCCCTTCCTGGCCATAAAAATAAGCCATAAAGGCGTGGAAATCAGGAACGAGCCCAGACTGAGCCAGGCAAATATTTCCCGCCAGTTCACGCCGGCTTCGAGCGCGTAGCGCCAGACAATCGGCATGACAAACTGGCCCGCACTGGTGCCGCTGAGCACGATGCCGATGGCCAGGCCCTGGTTGATGCTGACGATGCGGGAGACCACGACTTTCATGGCCGCGACGATGGAGGCCGCAGACAGGCCCAGCATGGCGCCGGCCAGGTAGTAGATGCCGAGATTGGTGGCGGCCAGGAACATGGCCATGGCCACACCCCCGCTGAGAGTGCCCAACAGGACCGTAAACTTGCCGCCGAACTTGTCGATGAGGATGCCCATGCCGAGCGCCGAAGCCGCACCGACCAGGAATTTCGAGGTGGAAATGCCGTTGGCCTGGGCATTGCTCCAGCCGAACTCACGCATGGCGGGTTCGTAGATCCAGGGCAGGGAGAAGTTCGGCACGCCGAAAGAAATGAACACGAGCATGAAGGCGACAAGCAACACCACCCAGTTTTCTTTCATTTCTTGAATCTTTGGTGATGTCATCTGTTCCCCCTGAGTGTGTTGGCTGATGCGCCTTGTTCTTGTTAGCGTTATTCGCGGGTCACGCGGAAGGGATAACTGCTGCCTCCCTCGGTCCAGGTACCTTCGAGGTAGCGGTTGCGGGCGCCGATTTCATGCAAGGTGGCCATGAAACGGACATCGACGCCATCGCGGTTGGTAGCGCTGGCGCTGAGCACCCAGTTGGGCGCATCCAGATCGGCGCTGCTGAAACGGTAGGAGGTGCGGCCGGGATTGATCATGCCGGTGATCGAATCAGTCTCATAACCCATGATGATAACCAGCGCACGAGT
>Ga0181581_10000469_pt1 | contig 30308 bp, 29 predicted proteins | sample 071ome_22_FD_132433 | JGI IMG/M metagenome (GOLD analysis project Ga0181581, IMG submission 132433) | Coastal salt marsh microbial communities from the Groves Creek Marsh, Skidaway Island, Georgia - 071404AT metaG (megahit assembly) | ecosystem: Environmental > Aquatic > Marine > Intertidal... | reverse complement strand
GCCCACTCCGAGCCCCGGCGAAACTCGTAATGGCGTCGCGTCGGCCTCCGTTGATGTATTTTGTGACCAAATCCGAGAGAATCGGGGCATCACAGCCCCACAGGGCGGTCCAACCTTCGCCCCCCCGCGTCCCGCGTCCCCTACATCTGGAGCACTCCGCAGCAAATCGGAGGGCGATTGGGCCACTCTTGGCGCAATTCTTTGCGTATAACCGTCGATTAAAGGCATTGGTCATGCCGGCGTTCCTCCCCGTCGGATGGAATCGACAGGGGGACCGCTTCCCCGAGCCTGAGTTCGGGGAGCGGGGCCCACCCATCACCACTCGGAACAGAAGCGGAAGCGACCGGGACCGCTTTCCGCCCGAGCTGGCGATCGACAGGAGCGTTGGCTGGCTGGCGCAACTGACACAGGCAGTGCAGGTGTGACTTCACGTGCCGATCGCCCATTTTCCGACGAGCCTCGCGACCAACAACCCACAGGGGGGCAAGAGGTCTCCATGTGTAGACGCGCCCGCGCCCCCCCGGCCGCCTCCCCCGGCATTTCCCTCGAAACGAAGTGTATTTGTTTGTGCCCACAGGCATCGGGGATCCGGCTTCCGTATGGCGCACCCAGGGCGTCTGCTGCTGGCGCGGGTGCAGACGCGGGCGCGGGCACGGGCGCCGCCCAGGGAGTTACCCCGCCCCCCCCGGGGGGGGAGGACCTGGAGAACCCTGGCAATGCGGGAGGCGCCCCGCGTCCGGCACCGGACGGGAACGCCCGCGCCGTCGCCCACCCGAACGCCATGCAGCAGGACGAGGCGGCGGCCTGGATGGGGATGGCGGATGTGGATGACCGGCGAGGTGATGTCGATGAGCAGGGGCGCCCCTGGTACGACAGCCAGTACCACAACACGACCCCTTCGTGCTTGGGGTCGTGTATTCAGTTCTTGCTGCAGGGACCGTACATCATTCTCTGGGTCATTGTCGCGCATTACCTCCTCTACGTGCCGTACAAGCTTCTGGCCCTGTGCTTCTACTGGATCTGGCCCCTGACATGGGTCGTGAAGGGGCTCGAAGAGCGGGCCAAGGAGAACCGGAGGCTCCGGAGCGCCTTGGTGTTGTACAACACAGCCATGACCTTACTTCTCTTCTTCCCGTTCGTCTGCTATTCGATCGTGTTCGTCAGTCCGGTGACCTACATCTTCTGCCGGCACGAGGCGGCCACGGAGCTGTTTTACGTCTGGCTCGTCCTGGCGCTCCGGTGGAGCGACGGGTGGGTGATCCCGTCGGAGCAGCTGCTGCTCAGTAACCGGCGGTACAACGCGCGCCTCATGCCCATCCGCGTGTTCCACCCCAACACAGGGTACATCCTGCGGCGGGAGTGGGTGCAGACTGAGGAGGCCCTTCCGGGGCTCTCCAAGTTCGGGGATGTGGCGATCGTAGACAGGTTCGTCAACCAAATGGTCCTGCGGGGGCATATGATGTCAGCCAACAGCTTTTACGGGTTCTACAACGGCGAGTGGGGGTCAATCGCGGAGCGCTTCGTACAGTTCCAGCTGTACCGGCAGCGGGTCAAGTGGAGCACCAGCAAGTGGCATAACTACGTCATCTTCGTCATGAACTCAGCCACATGCACGCTCACGTCCATGCGCTTCGCGTCTCGGTTCCACGCCCTGACGCGGAACGAGCGCCTGTTCGTCATCATGACCCGTGTGGCCCTCAACATCTTCTTTGCTGCCATCCTCCTCGAGCAAGGCGGGAGCCAGGCGCTCTCTCTTGCGTTCGGTGCCGTTTCTTTCCTGGTCGTGCTGGTGTTGACGAAGGCTGCGGCCGGCACCTGCCTGACGGGGCGCGGCAGGCTCTGCGAGATATACCAGACCTGGGCCTCGCGGTTCGTCCTAATGTTCGCGCTGCTTGTCACGACCCTTATGGGTATCATCGGTCCCAGCGTGATCTTCGGGAATATGCGGCGGAGGGCCGACCGCGGCGAAATCGAGCAGCCCGACGGGGTCGGCTTCCTCCTCAGCATCGTCCTCAACATTCTGACATCCGAGATCGTCGCGTGGATCTTCGGGTTGGTCCTGTGCTTCTTTGCCGAGCGCAGGGAGAGGAAGCTCGTTACCGAGACGAAGGGTCTGGAGTATGACCTCAAAAACGTCACCCGGGTATACTTGGAGGACTTTCTGGACAACTTCCGGTGGCCCGAGCACATCATGCAGCCTCCGCAACCGAATCGGCGTGCACAGTTCGTGGACGATGTTCTGGAGCAGCTCCTGGGGACCGTTACCGTCTAACATCGCGATGAAATACAGAAGATGCCGGTCATCTCTCGACTGCAGCGGGTCCCTTTCAATGCTTTACCCCCTGGCAGCGACCTTGGGCCCCAGCCGCGACCTTGGACCCCGGACGCGGCTGGCCGGGTCGGAACTGCGCCCCCGGTAGCGACCGCCACCTACAAGGGATGACCCTCCGAGTGCATCTCGTCATCTCTGCACACATTCCAGCGACAAAAAGCAACCCACACAGGTCAGTCAGCATGGGCAGCTGTGTCGTACACGGACCCCGGGTCCTATCCTCGGATACATAGCCCCGCCCATCATAGGCGCGCATCCTATGATGTCATAAATATACATTTCAGTGCCGGGGCCAGGGTCAGAGAAGCGAAGGCTAACCCCAGTTGCCCACGGCGTGGTGTGAAAATGGCACATAACGAGAACGACACAGGTGAAGTTCGCTACGATTGGTAATCTCAAACCCGTCCAGCGCGTGCGTTTGACGAATGATAAAAATACTCTCACGCGGGTCCAGTGATTCAGAAAGCGCTTGACAATCTAGTAGCCTTCGCAAAAAAAAAGGCTGTCCCCACCCCCTACCGGCAACCCGTGGCCCGCAGGACGGAAAGAAGGACCCGTCGAGGTCAGGAAGCAGGAACGGAGAGTGGGTTTCTACGATTCTGTTCCGGACGCCCCGCATGCGAAGGACTCGCCCAATTGCCCCGGGTCGGCACCTGGAACGAAGGTCCCCTCTGGGTGCCCTGGGACTGTCAGCTCCCCCCTGCGCCTCTTCCGAACACCCTGGTCGGTACCCTCGTCCCCCCGGGCCCCTTCAAGCCCGATGCTGAAGCAGCCCGTGGAGCAGAAACGGGACCTGTTCAGCTGCAAGGTCTCCGCAAGGACACCGGACCTAGACAGCAGCCCCAGGCGGAACGTCTCGCACCAGAGCCCACGCGTGTGGGCTGGCAGCGCCCACACGGGGCCTGGGGCCAGGCCTGCCCCGTTCCTCCCCTCGGGCGGGCTGTCAGCCCCACGTCGGGCCTTCGGGTCGACAAGTGCGAGTGAGAGGGGCTTCGCGATCGGCAGGGGCACGGGAACGAGGGCATCGATGACGGAGAAGACGCGGGCCCTCACAGAGGGGCTGAGGTCCCAGGTGGCCCAGTTCAATGGGGGGGCCACCGTCGACACCGACTCGGTGGAGGGGATCGCCATGCACGCCGAGAACGGATGGAAGATCTACACTGCGTCCGTCGGCGAAGTGTCCGCGTTGACTTCCCTGGAGTGCCCGGAGCGCGGGGAGCTGATCGATCTCATCTCGGCGGGGATGACGGCGGTGTTCACGTGGGCCATGAGGTCCATGGCGGTCATTAACGGCGAGCTCGACGCCCAGAACCAGGCACTTCTGTCGGCAATTGAGCTCCTCGAGTCGCAAAACGACAGGTGGCAGAACGTCTCCCGCAACCTCAAGGTCGACCTCGTGTGGGCGAGTCAGGTGAAGCTTCTGTCCCCGGCCAGACTGGGCGTCCCGCGCAGCAACACGGCCGGCCAGTGGCGTCGGAGCTCGCTCACGCATCTATCGAGTCCACGTTCACGCAGAGTGGCGCCGGGGTCAAGGGGAGATGCCCAAGCATGGCAGAGTTCCTCCGCAGGACCGGGACACAACGTCGTGGGCCAGGCGGTGGAGACCCCTTCACTGCCCAGTTCGACCCGTACAAGGCGGATATCCCGACCCCTTTTGGGAGGCCGGGTGACCGCAATTGCAGCCTTGGCGACCGCAGGGGTGACCTGGGGCACGCACACCGGGCTCCCGCGAGTCATGCCCAGCGTGGTGAGGAGGGATCTGCGCTTGGCCCCCTATCTCGTGCCGTTTCGATGGCGCGGGGGAACGCGATGCGCAAGACTTATGGGACGCTGATGGATGGAATGGCCAACCAGGGGGCGGAGGATGACTGGGCTGGCAGCGAGGAGGAGGCGAAGCTCGCCGCGGTCGTTTCCGACCTGAAGGCGAAGAACGAGACGATGCGGGCCCGTGTCAGGGAGGCAGAGAGGTGAGGTGGGGCCGGAGGAACACGCAATGGCACCCTCGACGCCTGTCCCCAGGCTGACTCGGGGTCGGGTGCCTGCCCAGCAGACCCTAGTCCTGCGCTTCGGCGTGGCTTGCTGAGCGTCGCTGTGTCCCGCCCTCGTGTGCAGGGAGCTCCATGCCGCGCAGCAGCAGGTCAAGCAGCTTGAGGAGCAGCTTTCTGCCAAGGGCGACCTCGAGATCAAGATGGATGCCTTCGTGGACGACAACGAGTACCTGCGGGAGAGGCTGCGGGCCATGACGCCGCGGCCAAGCCTGGCGTGCTATGGCGTGGTCGATGACGGCGACGGGGCGGTTGGCACACAGGACGCTGAGGGCACGTGGATCGAGAGGGCAGTGGCATGCCTGCGGAGCCACCCCCCTGAGCTCGTTGCCATGCTACTGCTCGCACGCTGCTCGACCGGCGAGGAGATTCCGATGTCCCTGAAGCCGCACGTTGGCTTCTACGCTGGTGCTCTCCGGGCCCCAGGGATGCGGGAGAGGCTGTCCAAGGGGCTGTTGGACCAGGACGTGGGCGCCGTCGAGACGATCCTTGGGGGCACGGAGGTCTCGCAGATCTGCATGGAGGCCACGAAGCGCGGCTGCGTGTCTACATTACTCGTGGACCTCCTCAGCGGGCGCACTGAGGATGGCTTCGTCCTCGACAGGGAGTTCTTCGGCGCCCTTGAGAGGAGTGGTATGAGCACCCCAGCCTGCATGCACTCTATCCAGCAGGCCCGCGTCCCCACCAGGGACCGCGTCGTCGCGCTCGCGAAGAGGACTTGCGGGCTGGTCAAGAGGAACCGCGAGGTGGAGAGCTCCCTCCAGCACGCTGGTGAGCCCGCCTGGTCCGCGCCGCTGCTGGGCCCACCCTTCCTCTCCTCTCGGCGGAGATCGGGCGACCGGACCCGACTCGTGGCACGTGTTTTTCGCTGCAGTCAAGGAGCGGGCAAGGCTGGAGGACGCGCGCATGAAGCTGGCTCACGAGGTCCGGAGTCGGAGGGAGCGCCAGGACATGGAGAAGCGGGAGGTGGTTCTGCGGTACCTCGGCAAGATCTCGACGCTCGTGTCCGAGAGCAAGACGGCCTCGCTCGACATCCTTCCTACCATTGGCTCTGCGAGTCACGTGCCGAGATTCCTGCGCACAGCTGGCAAGGCCCGCAACCGCAACTTCTCAAAGATGCAGACGGAGCGGATGATCAAGGAGATCTGGCAGGCACGGGAGAAGATCCTCGAGCGGCTCGCCAAGAGGAAGCCTCCGGAGATGTGGGGGCCGGGCGGGAATGGAAACACCCTCGGGGATGCCGCGTACTCTTACCTGCAGACGAAGTTCGGGTCCCCAGGACAGATCGCCGAGGTCGGGTACTCCCTCGTCTTCGGGGCATGGAAGTACCAGTTCGACGCCGACTGCGAGCTCTTCCTAAAAATCCTAACCGGGGAGGTGGTGGAGTCTGTGCAGGAGGAAGAGAAGGACCTCCAGCGGGACATCATCAAGCTGTTTAAGTCCCTCGCCGGCAGGGGGGGGTGCGGTGTCTCCATAGAGGACGCGGAGGAGGGTCTCCACAGGCTCTTCCGGGTGGGCCAGGGTGGGGGCAAGACCCGGGCGCAGTTCACCGAGGTGATGGCGGCGCTGAGGAAGGAAGTCGGCGAGTTTGTGGCCGACCCATGCGCTCTCTTCAGGGAGGACGAGAACTTCAACCAGGGGCCCTTCGCGGAGGCGGTGAGGGACCAGTACTTGGCCGAGTCTGTCGAGTACTACAAGCGCCTGGAGCGGTCGCTCGGGTCACTGTCGGACGTGGACGGGTTCGTCGGGGAGGCTGGCATCGCCAAGGCTCTCAGCTCTGCTCAGGCGGGGCTAACGGTGGAGACAGCTCGGGTGCTGGCCAGAATCTTGCTCAACGGGAAGCAGCAGATCCACACCTCACTGTGCGTCCACCGCGTCAAGGACAAGGGCCGCAAGTACCTGTCCGCCATGCTCCTGAGGAAGGGCGGCCCGTCCGATATGGCTACCTTGGGTAACGACGAAGGGGCGAGGGCGAGGTTCAAGGAGCACGCCAAGCGGGCTCAGGTGCTGGGCGTCGTGAGGGACGTCGTTGCAGCAGTACGGCTCAAGCGTGCCGGGAAGAGGGGGCGCACCCATCCCCCGTCCCTGACCCCCGAGGATAGCGACGTCTCCTCGCGGCCGAGCGGCGACGAGCCACAGGCTGACAGGGAGAGCGGCTCCGAGAGCGGCTCTGAGAGCGACATCAGTCAGCAGGAGCTCGAGCGTTCATGGCCCAGCATGCAGCGGGGCAGGGCATGGTAATGTAGCGATCTCTTGAATGGTGCGGTCAATGGCACGCGCCCTCGGGTTGGGGGTTCAAAAAATGACAAGCCCCCATGGGCGTGGAAGCGTGAGTTGGGAGCGTTATGCTACTCTAACTCCCAAGCCACCCGCGCCCTGATGGCACTCTGCCTGACCTCCCTGGCGTTGTCGTCCAGCGATGCCAGGATGCCCTTCACGGTCGCCCTCTGCACCCCACTCACCCGGTGCCACAAGTTCGACGCCTGTGCCCCGTCTGCCAGCAGCCGCAGTGACTCGAGGGCAAGAGCACGCACAGCCCACGACGGCTTGTACGAAGCCGCCTGCAAGAGACAGGCGGCCAGGTGATCCATGCCGACCCGGGCGTCGGCTGCCACCACAACTGTCTCTCGCAGCCCCTTGTCAGCAATGATCGCTTGTATATGGGAGAGCGCCCCCCGGAGCACCACCCCGAATCCCAGGTCTCCCTTTCTGGGCCACTTCTCGTCGATGATGCCCAGCAGATCAAGCACCTCGGCCTCACTGGCGGTTGACCCATCACAGATGATGGCGGCAGTGCCAGAGACGAGGAAGGGCCAGGCGCGCTTGGCCTCGGCCTTAACGTGCTCGACCCGGCACCCCGCCAGCCCGCACACAGCAGAGAGGGCACACGCGCGGTCTGTCCGCCCGGCAGCGCCAACCTTGGCGAGGAGAGCACTGATCATCCGCTGGCGCCAGAGGAAAGCACCTGGTGTTGCGGTACCGATGGCGAGAAGCCCACCCTGGGCCCTGAACATGATTTCGAGGGCGCCAAGCGTGGACTGCGCACGGCGACAACCGACAGAGTCGGCGACAGCAGCCCGAGCGCCCTCAACCAGCGTGTCAAGACAAACCTCCCAGCCCTCCGCACCAGCCGCCCCCAGAACTGCCCCAACGACACCCACCACTTGAGCCGCACGGGCCGACACATCCGTCTTCGACAGGAAGGAGCAAATGCGGCCCAGCGCTTCAGCCCGGTCCGGCGCTTTCGAGTGAAGAAGCTGAACGGCGAGCGCTTGGGAGGCCGCCCCGGCCACGGAGGCGTTGGCGCTTAGGAGAGCGAGCTCCTCCAGGGAGTCGATCATCGCGGAACCAGAGCCCTCTGCCGCGTGGGCTGCCATCACTGCGCACGCGCCGACGACCCACGCCGGGACGTCGGCCGCCGGAGAGAGCCCGCCTTCCGACAACCACCTCTGCGCGGATGCGCCAGCGCGGCTGGATACCCCCGAGCCTTGGCACGCGTGAAACAAAACGCATGCGACCTGGCGGAGCAGGCTTCGGGAGAAGGCGCTCGCACTCACTGAAGCCGCGTGCATGGTCTCCACGACGCGCGCGACAAAGTCCGCGTCGTGCAAAGGCCGTGTTGGGCCTGAGCTCATCACAGACGCGATGGATGACGCCAATGCGAGCGTCCTTCCCATCGATTCCTGCTCCCGTGGGTCCCTGCCAAGAGCGTTCACCAGGACGTCACAGAGGAGTCCCGTCGCTGCCCCCGCATTCCCACCCCCGCCCTTCGCGACCTCCTCCAGACAGGACATCCACATGTAAAAAGCGTCTCCGGGCCACTGGGAGTCAACCTCCCCGAGCAGAGAACCCATGCATTCAGCTCCCAGGTGGAGGGTGCCCGTCAAAGCGGCCGAGCACTCCTCCCCGAGCCCGTCCATGGCGGCGAAGCATCGCCCCAAGGTGCCCTGCAGAGCTCGTCCCGACTCTTGTAGAGACGCAACGTCATCGTCAGGTATGCGGGACTCCTGCTCAGGGGTCGGCACGAGTCCCAAAGAGCACAGAGAAGAGAGGGATGAGCACACCATGGTGGTGAACGCCCCAGCCCCTGGGAGCCCTGGAAGTAGCGGGAGAGCGACGGCCAGCAGCTCGACGCAAGCCCCCACAGCCGCGATAGCGCGCGGCCCGCTCGCGCGGACAGACGCGTCCAGAGGCATGCCGAGCGGGATGCGAAGGATCCCAGAAGCAGCATCCGCAGAAATGGGACGGTCGTCCCCCGGGAGGGACAGGATGCCCCGGACGCACTCCTCCAGGAGGCCCATAGCCCTCTCCATGCTTTCCAGCGACTGGCGAGGGCGGAGAGAGAGCTTTTCCGCGCATGTCTGGGCGGCCGCCTCGACGACTGGAGTCGCCTTGGATATGGCCATCTCGGCACTCTCCCGAGTGGCCGCACACAATGCCCTGAGCAAGGAGCAAGCAGCGCCAAGCTTCCTCCCGACCTTGTCAGGCGACTCGTACTCCCAGTGCCCTGCCTGTTGCAGGATGTCGGCCATTTCGGTAGCGATGACAGGCTCATTCAGCGCTCTCGATGCGAAGGAACGCATGCCTGCACGGATGCACCGGGAGAGGGTCCCCACGGCGATGCCAGCCGCCGTGGACGACCGCTCGGAGGCACTGAGGCCCTCCCTGGCGCCCGCCATGATCTCGTGCTTCACCGCAGCCCAGAGAGCGTCTTCATGCTGCCCCATCTCGTCCGGACCAGCTCCGAAGCGCTCGACACACGTGGCGAGAAGCTGGAGGCAGTCGCAAGGGTCCTGGCGTTCTGCAAGCTTCTGCAGGATCCACGGGACGAGATGCCCACGGAAGCCGGGGAGCGCAGTAAGTGCCCTTTCTACGGCCGTGACGACCTCTTGACGAGTGAGTTCCTGGCCCGGCAGTGGGTGGAACCGGACGGGGAAGTAGATGGTGAGGGTCTCGTGCATTTCCCTCACCGCGTCCGAGTCTGCACCCGGCAGCACCTCTGCTGGGAGCTCGGCGAGGGCCTCGACCACCTGCGTGGCCAGCAAGAGGCAACGCGGGTCCTTCTGCTGGTCCACGGCGGTAATGGACCCGTCGAAGACGTCGACACCGTCCTGGATCAGCGCCTTGCCATAGCCCCTGATCAGCACCAGCAGGAGCTCGAAGCCCGCCACACGCGGGGCGTAGGCGATCGACTGCAGGTGCACTTGCGTGAGGAGCTTCACAGCGATAGCCTTGGCATCCTCGAAAACGAGGTGGGTCAACGACGGGTCCCGGTACCGCTGAACAAGGCCCCGCAGACCCACCAGGCTCCCCTCGAGGCTGACTCGTGACGAGTCGATCCGGTCGAGGAGGAACTCGGCGTACGAGTGGAGCTTTGCGGCGTCGTCTACGGCAGCCGGGTGACGGCACAGTACCTCCCCGACGATGAGCATGCTGCGGGCTCGGACGTGCCCCGCTGTTGTCACCAGCGAGGGTCCGAGGACGGTCGTGATCAGGTGGTCGAAGGTGGTGGTGCCATCCCTGCGGTGGAGGAAGGGACGCGAGGGCGAGTCGTAGCGACCACCAGGCGCGTTCATCCCCGGAAGAAACGGTCCGCAGAGGCGGCCAACATATTCATCACCGGATAAGGGGGCGGCATTGATGGGAACCTGCCGCGGGCACTCGACGTCCGCGTGTAGAAATCTCGAGCAACCGGGTGGGCGGGTGGCGGAGCGGAGGGAAGGCCCCGGCGGTCTCTGCTGCCACGCGGGTGGGAAATGCCTTCGCCCGTGCGACATACCGAATGGACGCCACGATAACGTCAAGGACGTCGTCCTTCGAGCCAGTTTCGACTCCTTGGGGTGAGTCCAGGAAGCCCTGAACAGCGCCCCTCAAGGCCTCGGTCGTCGGAGGGTCCATGGTCAGCGCCGCCCCGCCCGGCTCGCGCCCTTCCACCCGGTGCCGTGGCCGAGGTCGATTCGCGTAGTTTCTACGCCGTGGGGTGGCCGAGCACCCGGATTCAACAAAAGGGGGCCGCGAGTCCGGTTTCTGGGAGGCTGCCAGAGGCACCGAGCAGGTTGTGCAAGGAAGAGTCCTTCAAAAACCCGCAGATTGTCGGCGGGCGAACGATCCCCGATCAGTCAGAACTCGTCGTCGTCGTCAAACGCCTCTGCGAGGTCCTCGTCGGTCATGAGCACCTGCCCACCTGCCGGGGTCGCCTTCGCCTTCGGCTCGAACCGCATGGCCTTCATGGCCTCGTTGTGCAGGTCCAGGCAGAAGGTGACGCGGGCGTGGAACGCGTGCTGGGGCTCGTACGTTGCGTAGATGTCCAGCACCTGGTTGCTCACCATGCACCCGCTGTCGTGCTCGAGCGTCGCATCCACAGCCCCATCCCGGATGGCCTTGGCGACGATGCACTCAGTGTCCTTCTGGCTCCTGTCCAGCCCGAGCAGTGAAGCCACATCGCCCAGCGAGATGCGGGAGTAGGACACCGAGATGCGGCGCAGGCCCGCGCGGATGACGTTGTTGCGGAGGCGCACGATGAGGTTGGTGGTGCCGTCCTTGTCAAAGGCCTCCCCATGCACCTCGGAAACCCGCTGGAAGTCCTTCAGGTCGCCCCGGCGGACCGCCTGGGTGAGGGCGATGTAGGGCGCCATCGCCGTCATGGTCTGGGCCTGGGTGAGCTCCATGCGGTCGGGCACCTCGCCCAGGAGCAGGCGCACAAGCGTAAGCCACTTGAGGTTTGTTGCCCTGAAGCCCCGCGCGACCCCGGGGGCCTTGCGCAGCGCTTGCTGCAGGCAGTCCCGGGCCTCGGTGTAGTCGAGCTGGATGGCGCGGATGCGGCCGAGGTAGTGGAGGTACCGGCTCAGCTGCTGCGTGGACCGCATCGTGTCGGTGCTCGACCCTTGCACCTGGGAGCGGAAGTGCTCGGCCTGGTCGTACAGCTTGTAGTGCAGGTAGTTGCGCAGCACCAGGTTGAGCAGTGTCTCCTGCCCCACCTCGTCGTGGCGGAGCACGGCAGTGCGGTGCAGGGCCAGGAGCTGTGGCCGGATGTTACTCAGAGTCCCCTGCACCTCGTGCGCCCACGAGTAGTAGAAATACACCCTCGCCGCCAGGAGGTCGAGCGACCGCCGGTTGAGACCCACGAGCCGCTCCATTGCGGCCTCGAGGAGGGGCAGCGCGCTGGCCACCCGCCCCGCATCCTGCAGCTTGATGGCGGCGGCAATGCACAGGAGCACTTCGGCCTCGGGAAGCGAGCTCGGGCCCGTCTTTTTGGCGTCGTCCCCGTCCGTGGCATCTGCCGCGGCGGACGAGGCCGACGAGCCATCGCGCTTGGCCTCCGCCTGCATGGTGGAGATGACGACGTCGCGAAGCGGGCACGTCGTGGCGAGCGAGTCCGTGGCGACCGCCTGGATATCGGCCGACGTCGTCTGCCTCCTCACGCCCGCCATCTGCCGCAGGGCCCTCGCGGGAAGCACCCGGACATCCTTCGTCTTGACCGCCCGGTTCAGCAGGTTCACGCACCCCTTCAGGACGTCCCTCGGGCTCGCCTTCGGGGGCGCCTCGGTCGAGTCCTGCTTCGCTTCGGCCGCCCCGGCGTCACTCATCTCCACGTCCTTCGCCATGCTGGCCTGCACGGGGGGGGGCGGCGGCGGAGAGATTGAGAACAGGGCCGATTGCCGCGGTCTTTCGACTCAACAACTCGCCTGCTTTGAACCGCGTCTGAGCGGCCGGTGGAATGCGACGCGCCAAGATTCCGCCGGATCTCGGAGATACATTTGGCAACGGACCACAAGATGGGAAAGGGGGGGGATCAATGGCGCCGGGAGGGGTTAAAATCCATCCGGGTTTGGATGAACTTCGTTCCGTCTGGTCAAGGTGTGGAGTCACCTCTGTGCGTGCCCCTGTTGTGCCCGTCAACACCTCCCTGAAAAGAAATCAGCCGTTGTGATGAGCACACAGCCGGAGAAGGGTCGCCGAGCCTGAGCGAGACAGCAGTGCAGTTGTCGTGCAGGGGTCCCCGAGGTCTCTCTTCCACCTGCCGAGCGCGCGCCAAAAAAAATCCTTGTCTCAAATGGCTGGTACAGTAGGCACTCCTGAGCCCACGAGGGCGCATCGGAGCCCCTTATGGCTTAGCGACGCGGTGGCGACGTTCCGGTGGACCGTCGGATGCAACACGAGACAACTGGCACGAGCGCGCGCGTCATACCTCCATTAGAGTACGGCTGCGGCCGTCCACGCGAAAAATCGGGCTAATTCCAGAATCGCGTGTTGATACAGTAGTTCAGAATCAGACGCGACACGTCACCGGCCGCAAATTAGCGCCTGGAAGGGAATTGACTGCTGGGCGCAGTTGCGTGGGTTGTCTGCGGGACCAGGGGGTAGCGAAGGCGTCATCCCGACGCCATGGGGACCGTCGGTCCCACGCCATTCACCTCAATCGAGGGGCTCACGGCTCCGACGCTGGAGGTCCTCAAAACCCTGGGTTTCGAGCGCTGCACGCCGGTCCAGGTGCGCTGCCGCTTCCGCTGGTGCACCTCCGCGCTATCGAGGCTACAATTGGGGCCCGTTCGAGCAAAACGACAGAGGTGATGGTCCATCGGTCTCCGCATCACGCCTGCTCCGCCGCCCGCCGCAGGAGGTGACCATTCCACTGTTCCTGAAGAACAAGGACGTGGCCGTGGACGCCAGCACTGGGTCGGGGAAGACGCTGGCGTTTGTCGTCCCGATCGTTGAGATGCTGCGGCGGCTCGAGCGCCCACTGAAGAAGCATCAGGTCGGCGCCATCGTCATCTCGCCGACGCGCGAGCTCAGCCGCCAGATCTTCGAAGTGGCCAAGCCGTTCAGCCAGTCGCTCCCGAACTGCTCCACGCACCTCTTGGTCGGCGGGAACGAGGTCGCCGCGGATGTCAACGCCGTTAGGAGCGGGGCGCAGCTTCTCATTGGCACCCCCGGGCGCATGAAGGACGTCTTGGAACGCCTCGAAGGGGTGCTCGATCTCAAGACGCTGGGTGAGACTCCATTTCTGTGTTGGCGGGAAGGAGCACGACACGTGAGCCGCCCACAGCAAACCAGAGATGCCCGCGCGCTACCCTGTCATCGCAGAGGTTCTGGTTCTGGACGAGGCGGACAGATTGCTCGACATGGGCTTTCGGGCGCACCTGGACGCCATCATGAAGCGCCTCCCTCGGCAGCGGAGGACGGGGCTGTTCTCCGCAACGCAAACGGAGGCTGTCGAGGCTCTGTCTCGCGCTGGGTTGCGGAACCCCGTGCGAGTTAACGTCGCGGTGAACATCGGTGCGGGAGGGAAGGGAAAGGACGACGCAGGCCAGAAGACGCCAACAACACTGCAGGCCGGTTTCATCGAGTGCAACGAGGACGACAAGCTGCCCCTGCTCCTGGCCTTCCTGAAGAGGTGGGGCTCGAGTCAGAAAAGCATCGTGTACGCGCTGTCCTGCGCTTCAGTGGAGTTCTTTAGCCTCGCACTGGCGGGCTTCAAGGAGGAGGCGGGGCAGACGCAGGTTTGGGCGCTGCACGGCAAGGTGATATGCTTTCCCACAATCAAACAGGGCATCCGTTGTGTCCCCGGCGCTCAATCCCTGTACCGCGCTCCAACTCACTAGCTGGGTGTGCGTTCGTGATGTCTGCAGATGAAGCAAGCAGCGAGAGAGGCGGCACTGGAAGATTTTCGGAATGCAAGGGGGGGAGGCTGTCTGCTGTGCACAGACGTGGCTGCTCGTGGTCTCGACGTCCCAGACGTAGACTGGGTGCTTCAGCTTGATCCCCCTCAGGATCCTAACGCGTTCGTCCACCGCGTGGGGAGGACTGCGCGGCTTGGGCGCGAGGGTCGTGCGGCGACTCTGCTTCTCAAACACGAGGCGGCAAACTACCCGCCCTTCCTTGCCGTCCGGCGTGTCCCGCTGAACGAGATGCCTCTGGAGCAGGTCGTTGACATGGGCATCCTGCGGCAGGTTGCGCAGGCAGAGGGCAGCGGGCGGGATGTCCTGAAAGCCGCGAGCCTGGCGGTGCGCGCCCGCTTGCGGAAGCGGTCGGAGACGGACAGGGAGTTGATGGAGCGGGGAGTGAAGGCCTTCGTCTCGTATATCCGTGGTTACAAGGAGCACCACTGCAAGTTCATCTTCAGGTTGCAGGACCTGGATATGCCACGGTTGGCGTACGGGTTCGCGCTACTCAGGATCCCGAGAATGCAGGAAGTGAAGCGGAAGCAGATCGGCGACGCGTTTGTCGAGTCTGAAGTCGATCCGGACACGGTTCGGTTCCGCGAGAAGGGCAGGGAGAAGCAGCGACAGGCAGGGCAGCAGGCAAGGGAGGAGAAAAGGCAGCGCGAAAAGCAGGAGCGTGCAGCGAAGACCAAGCAGGCAGAGGAAGCTGCAAAGCTGGAGAGCGTGAAGCTCACTGCCGCCAAGCGGCAGAAGCTGAGCTTGCGCCAAGACCTAGATGACCTGGAAGACGACTATCGGTTACTGAAAAGGGCCAAGAAGGGGAAGGTGTCAGCAGAGGTGTACGAGAAGTCGATCGGGCTGCTGAGGGCGGAGACGCCAGTTGCCGGTCCCAAGGGCGCCTCGGAGCACGGAGATGCCGCCTTGACGAGGAAGGACAGCCTTGTCACAAAGGCGCTGAAGAAGAAGCTGAAGAGGAAGAAGCAGAAGGCGGGCAAGGAGGCAGCGAAGGCAGCGAACGAGTAGTGGCACTTCTTTGAACTTTCGGCTAGGTCGTCAGGTTCGCAGCCAGGCTCATGGCACCAAAATCAGCGGCACCTGGTTGCTCAGCATCGCGCTTGGGACCCCATCCCGCGGGCACGCTTACCCTGTACCAAGATGTCCCCGGCTCCCCGAGGGGCATGACCCGGTCCTTCCCCATCCCGTCCCTGAACGAGCCATTGACTCGGGTGGCCCGCACCAGGTCGCCAGCCTTCGTGCCGAAGATAGTTGCTTCGTCGACTGTCATTTTCCCTGCTCCTGGCGAACGCGCAGTCTCATCGAAACCTGAAAGCTGGCCAACCTCCCGCGCAAGCCGTTCGAGGACCGGAGTCGACATACGTCCTGACGTCTCACTCGCAACAGGCCCTGGGAAGTTGCTGTTCGTGTCGGCAATGCCCCCGCGATTGCTCGGCGCCTGTGCCGGTTGCCGTCCTTCCGCATCCGGCGGCGGCGGAACGAACGGGGCCGTCTCAGAGAGCATGCGCGAAACGAGGGACTCTCGAGGTGGCTTGGCTCGAACTTCCTCAGCGTGCCGCTGGAGGGTCAAGAGGGTCTCCGGCTCGGTGAGACCGTTCCCAACGACCGTGTCTGGGAACCCGTTGTTGCGAAGGTCGCTAATCGCAGACAGAGGCGTGGCCTTGAGTTCCAGCCGGAGACCGTCTTCCTCGCGCATGTCGCCGAGGAGCTGAAGGTATCTGAGGTAGAGCGGCGAGGTGGCGTCCCCCCAGCGCCCGAGGATGGAGTCAACAGCCGCGGTGGCACCGGCAATCTCGTCGGCCATCGCGGACAGGTCGAGGGAGTCACCGTCGCTGGTGATCCAGGTGTAGATTTCGTCTCGGACAGGGGGCGGTGGCGGGGGAGGGTCCACCTTGACCTTGGCCACAGGTGCAAATCCTCCCGCCACGCGACCCCACTCCTTCACAGCCTTGGGGGCGAGCCACCCACGCCACTCCTTCCCTCCCCGCATCTCCACAACCGCCTTCTTGTCAAAACTCCTCATAACCACCACTTTCGGGACACCCGCCACGTCGTCCGTCTTGATCAACTCGCGCACGTCGGGCCAGCCCTGGTTCCGCTGGGCAATCTTGCGCTGCCGTTCCTCACCCCACTTTGACTCCCGCTGCTCCAACGCAGCGTGGTGCTTGGCGTACTTCTTCATGACGGGATCGCTGTCTGACGCTCTACCTGGGATACCAATGACCCTGCACGACTGGGCGTGCCTCTGGTGCGGGCCATCTTTCTTTCCTGCAGGCCCGGCGGGGTCTTGCCCTGGCGAGGCGCCCTTCTTCTCGCTGCTCAGCTCAGCAGTCATTGCCTGGAGGGCAGCCTCGCCAGACTCCTCGTCGGCCTTTGCTTGCGCGATTCTCAGCGCACGGAGGCGCGCCCTCTCCCTCCGCCTCCGCTCGAACTCCCAAGGCTCTTCCCTTAGGCTCAGGTCCGTGTCGGGGACTTCTCCAATGCCATGCACGATGTTGAACCTCTTCTTCCCCAAGATCTCAGGTCGCACCGTTCTCTCCTCGTCGAGCCCCCACATCCACGGCGCGTCCGCGCCTTGGCTCCCGGACGCCCGAGTCGGCACTTGTGACTGTTCCCCGTCGCCTGGCACGTGCGTCGGAGTGCCCGCCTTGCTCGTGTCCTCAGAGAAGGCCCTGCTCACACTGGTAGCACCTGAACGTCTCTGCAGACGCGCAGGCGCGAGGGCGGCCCGCTCCGCTTCCAGCTGAGCGACATACTCGTCGACGAGCGCAGCCAAGTCGGGCTTCTTCCCGCGGACGAGCGAGGAGGTGCACTCGTGGAGGAGGTCCGCCAGTGTGCCCATGGGTGCCGGCCACCGCATCCCCAGGACAGTCTCTAGCGCCATCAGGAAAGCCGTCTGCTGGAGCTCCGAAAGCCCACCCTCCTCCGCCAGCAGGGCCACTGCAGTTGCGCGCGTCAGCCCGGCCACACCATGCCCAGCATCCTGCCACGCCCTCTCGTGGTTCGTTTTGACGATCGAGGAGACCAAGCCCCGCAGCGCCTGGGTTGCCCAAGACGATGTAGCCCGCAAGGCACTCACCGGTGGCGCCTGCAGAGCCGATGGATTGTGTGGGGTAGAAGCAACTATCATTGCGCCTGTCACACTGGGGCGTGAAGTTCGGGTGGCTGTCAAGCCTACACTAGGCACGCGACCTTGAGACCCCGAGCCTGGTCGCGGACACTCACCCCCGTATCGCGGGCCTCCGCCTTGCCCTCCCTCTTCGCGTCCGCAGGAACGGATCCGAATCCGACCCTGCGGGCCGAAGGTGGCATAATGAAGACGACAAGCGGACCTCGCCTCGCGAAAAGAGGCGCAAGGTCGAGGCCCGTTAACTCAAATGTATAGGCCGAACGACGGGGGTATACGCGTATTATCTAGGCAATAAAATGTACTCAGTCCGCGGGAGATCCAACATGGAAAGGCTTCGACCCATTATGAGCCAACCACCGGACAGCATGGGGACTTGGCCGGGGGGAATCCCCGGGATGCAAGAACCACTGGCAAAACAGAGGCGAAATCCTGGCGACCCACCGCTAGTGACCGCCGGTAACCCGGGGCGATGGCATAGTTATCACCGGAGAAGGCCATCAGCGGTAACTTTCTGGTCTTCGTGCCTTGGATTTCGGCGAGCCCCCCGCCAGTTCCCCGTCCCCTTTCTTTGGTCTCCTTCGAGGGGCATTTTGACCCCCGGCTGGCGCCAAACATGTCGAGCGTCCCGGCGACCCCGGATGAGGTCGCTACCGCTCGCGTTCATATACGTGATGTGGTTAAGGCGCTTGGCTTCGATGTGCAGCTCAGGTGCGCCCCCTCGCGCCGTGACGGCACCCACTCGACCGTGGGGTGGAGTCCATGACCGCCTCGCGCACGGGAACGAATGGCCCACCACTTCCTCGCGCAGACAAGCGGTTGGGAGCGGTGCCGACAAGGCGGCGCTGCTGCAAAAAGCGGAAGCGCTCGGCATAATCGACCGGCTGGCCGCCGAGGTGAAGGGGTTCGTGCTCCCGCAGCAGGGCACCCCTGCCCCAAAGACGCCCCCCGCGCGGGACACAATGCCTACCCGCAGCCCCGGCCAGCCGCCCGGCACACCGCGGGGCGGTGCTCCGCGCGACGCCCCGGGGATCGCACTGTCGGTGACGCGTCTCGAGTCTCACGGCCGCGCCGGGAGCTCCCGGGGCGCGGATGGGGGGTTGCTCCCAACCGGGAAGCCGCGCCCGAGAGGGGGGAACACCCTCGTCCTCGGCGATCCCGAGGCGGACGGGGTCCCGCGCGAGGACTGCCGATACCTGGTCGTCAAGTTCGCGACGGGGCGCGCGATGTTGTCCTACGTGGCGAATGCCGCGGCAGAGGGGGAGCGGGTAGCCTTCCACGTGTCCTTCCAGGGCATGCACGGCTGGTCCCCGGCGTTCCAGGCCGGGTCGGTCGTCCCGATGGACTGGGAGGTCTGGGTGCCGCTCCCGGGGGGCAGGGGCTCCACTGCGTCAGATCTCATGGACTGTAAGGAGCCGGTCCTGGTGGTGGCCCTGGCCCTGGCCCTGGACACTACCGCAGAGGGGAGTTCGGAAGGGAGTCCCCCCGCAAGCCCCGGGACCGCCATCGGGATGACGGACCTCCTGGGAGTCGGTCGGCTCGACTGGCGGGACGTCCTCGCCAGCCGCCCGAACGCCCGCGTCTCGTCCAGCCTCACCCTCCGGCTCCCGAGCCTCGTGACAGGCGCCGGGGACGTGTCGAGCCACCTCGTCGCTGGAATCCTCGACGCCTCCCTGTCAGTCGCCCCGTCCCTGTTCGACTCGGTGCCTGCGTCCCAGCTTTCGTCCTCCCGTCACGCCGAGGCCGAGGGAGCCGCCATTTCTGCCGCCTCCCTTTTCCTTCGCGCCAAGGAGTGGTGGGCGGCTGCCGTGCGGGACCACCCCCACCTCGCGCACCGGGCGGTCCCCCTGCTCGCCCCAGGGGACGACGGGTACCACCGGCCCGCCTTCTCGTACATCCGCGCCGTGTCGCCGTCGCACGTGGCCCCGTCCCCGGCGCAGGCACTGCGCATGTGCTCGCTGCTGCGGACGCGCCGAGACGCGCTGCCGACCGAGGCCGCTGCCGCGACCTGGGCCTGCACGGAGGCCGTGGTGACGAGCGGGCAGGCGTCGCCGAGGGAGCGGGCGGCGCTGCTCTGCGGGATGCTGCTGGGGCTCGGGATGGACGCGTGGGTCGTGGTCGGGGAAGGCCTCGACGGTCCCGCGTGGTGGTGCGTCTCCTTCGCCGCGGGGGGCAGGGAACCGACGTTTTGGGACCCCGAGCGGGGGAACCGGTACCCGCCGGCGCTCGTTCGCTGCCCGGGGGGGACGCCGTACCGCGCTGTCCACAGCGTCCTGTCCCCGGGCAGCGTCCGGGTAAGCCTCCAGGTGGCCCCCGGGATGCTGGCGGGGGAGGAGACCGAGGTCACGGTGGCCGGCCTCGTCGCCGGGGCGCCGGCCGTGGACGCCGTGGTGTGGGACCTTGACGACCGCCGGGCGTGGCTCGCCTTCTCCCCCCAAGGGCCCAGCGGGCTCCCGGATGCGCCCCCCCTGCCCAGGGCGCGACTGAGCGAGAGAGAGGAGGAGGCGCGCCTGGAGGAGAGGATGCGGCGGGAAGTGACGTCCTTCCGGGCCCGCGCGGGCGCCCCCGCGGTGGAGTGGGACCCGCGCCTGGCCGCCCTGCTGCTCCAGCAGGTGTCGAAGTACGAGGCCGAGGCCGTCGCCGGGCGACCCCTCGTGGGTGCCGGGGACTTCGAGGACGCGTCAAGGCGGATCCTGGGCGCGGACGAGGAACTTCATGGCGTCCCCATCAACGTCTTCAGCCTGAGTGGCTCGCGAGCCGCCGAGGCCCTGCTTTCGAGCGCCGGGGCACTCCTCGGGGACAAGCGGGGGGTCCGGAGGTACGCCCTCCGCGCGAGCGTGACGGGGTACGCCGGGAGCCTCGCGTCGGCCTGGGTGCTCCTGGCGGTGGTCAAGAGGAAAGCCGGTGCACCTGTCGGGGCGCGGAAGAGGGGCAGTGGGCGGTAGCCGAGGATAGCGGCCTCGCCCTCCCTGCAAGAACCGAGAGAGCGTCATGTGCAGGTCTCTACAAAGTGTCGTGTGGCCGTATCGGGTTGAATTGCAGGGCACTGCAGGCGCGATTGCGCATTCTTTAGAAAATCACAAAAACGGACTCGTGACTGGTCCTCGCCGCGGCGCACAACGGACTCCCGCGGTTTCTCTTGTGCGGTACGTTTCTTGTGCGGTACGTCCGGTGCGTGAAGCCCTACAGCCGAGTCTACGCGCGACTTGTGACCTTTGTATTCATCTCCGCCTCACTCGCGCTCTCCTGCGGCTCTCGGAGGGAAGGTTGCGCAAAGTCGCGGCTGGGGGTAGGGTTTCCCTGGTCGACTCGGAGCTATCCCGCCGAGCCGATGCCTGAGCGGGTGTTAATTGGGTATTTTTGTGAATTGTATCGGGAGGGCACAGGATTAGGGCCGTCAAGGGGCCACTGGTTTCCATTTCGCGGGTTCCCTCCAAAACGCGAGGGAAGAGGCTAATGCGTCTCCTCCCGACTCATCTGCCTATGTTTCGCAGGTACATTGCACGCAGCCGCGTAATAAAAAAGCAATATAGGCTTTGGACTCGAGAAGCCGCTCAGGAGATCCTGGACGGAGACGGGACAGGCGCGAGAGCCCCTCCCGCCAGGAGTGGGGAGATGTCCACGCCACCCAGGCCCGCCCGGGCCCAGGCATGGTGAGTATTCGCGGGTTTCCGGCTCGCTACGTGAATTCCGCGATAGAAAACCGGCAGAAAGGCACCCAAGACCGCCGATGCTCCGCCGTGCGGCGCACTGACGGACCTCCCTCCCCCCCTTCGCAGGGCGGAAGAGGCCCCCCCCCTTGATGACGATATGGGAACCCCTTCCGGGACACCCCACGTGAAGCGGGTCGACGCCGCGACGCCCCCCACCAGGGACTTCCTGTCTGCCGGTCCTGGCCCCGGGTCTTCCCCCCGGCCGGTGAGTGTGGGCGCCCCCCCCTCGGCCTCTCCCGTGCCGCCCCCCCCCTTGGCGCGACACCGCTCACACCCCGCTCGCCCTCACCCCCGCGCACCGCAGAGACTGGCTGGCGCCCAACGCCTGGGACCGTTGATGGAGTTTGTGGGAGATGTCGGCCCCAGGACCCCGAAGAGCCGACCGGGGAAGGTCTCAGTCCTCACGAATCACCCAGAGAACCGCTCCCCAAGTCCCAACTGGCAGCACCCGGCTGCGCCCCCTGCGGGCACGTCTGCGCCCCGGTGGTCCCCCACCGCGGGGCAGCGCACGCCGCTCAACCGGTCAGGCGCGTCGCGCGACAGCCTGTGCGTGACACCCACACACGACACGCCCAGCCGGGCAAGCACGCCAGTCACCCCGGGGCACCAGACGCCCACGGCAGGGCTTCGCCCCGGGCTGTGGGGGCTCGACTCGCGGGCCCAGCCGTGCCCCGCGTCGCCGAAAGCGCAGCGGGCGAAGAACAACGTGCCGGTGAACCAGGCCCTCCTTCAGAAGTGTGTCCTGGCGCAAACGGGGCTGAAGCAGACGCCAAGCTTCCAGTCGCCTGGAACGTTCCGCTTCAGTAGTCACTTCACGTTCGCGGGGGTCATCGGGAGGAGCAAGTTCAGCGAGGTCTACAAGGTGATGCACGCCGTGACCAGGGAGGTCTTCGCCGTGAAGGTCATCACACGCAAGATGGTCTCCCGGACCGACCGCGAGAGGGCCCTGCGGGAGGTCAAGGTGGTCGCCGACCTGCCTGAGCACCCGAACGTCGTGTCGTACTTCCGGGGGTGGCAAGAAAACCGCTGCTTGCACATCCAAATGGAGTACTGCGACAAGGGCACCCTCGCGCAGCTGCTGGCGGGATGCGAAGGGCAGCTCCACGAGAGCGAGATCTGGACCGTAGCGAGGGACATCGCAGGGGCGCTCAGCTTCATCCACATGCACGGGGTGGTGCACCTGGACCTCAAGCCAGAAAACATCTTCATGAAGGACGGCATCGGCGGGACCTTGTACAGTCTCGGGGACTTCGGCCTCGCCATCCAGATCGGCACAGCGGGCGCCGACTGGGAGGAAGGGGACGGGGACTACGTAGCCCCAGAACTGCTCGCCTCGGACACTCGGATGCCGACTTCCGCAGCGGACCTCTTCTCTCTCGGGGCTACCCTGTACGAGTGTGCCACAGGATCTCGGCTCCCGCACAACACTCGTGGGCAGCCCATCACACTCCCGGGCAGGTCGCCAGCATTGACGACCCTGGTGAATGAGCTCCTGCTGGTCGACCCGGTCGAGCGCATCACTGCCCAGGACGTGCTGGACGGCATCAACATGCTGGCAGTCGCGCTGCGGCCGCTCCCTATGCCGACAGTCGACAGCAAGGGGTGGTTCGGGGCCCCCGGTGTTGGTGGGGCCAGGGAAGAGGGCCTTGGGCTGCATGCCTGTCCCTCCGAGTCGGTGATCTCTGACTTCTCCGACGTCGAGGGGCCCCAAGCAATGCAGGAGTGCGAGCTGGACGACATGGTGGGCGGTATTATGGGCAACTCACCGGGGGCTCGGGGGCTCGGGCGCTCGCCACTGTCGAGGCGTGGGAGCTTGCAGACGAGTCAGGCGGGTGCTATGCTGACATGCGGTGCGGCCGGGGCCATGAGCAATGTCGTGGATGGGGCGGAGGCTGGCAACGCTATTGGCCTTTGCGACCTGCGGCCCGCGCTGGCATCTATTCCAGCTCGGAGCCAGGGGGAGCTGTACCTGGAAGGTGGCAGTGGGAGAGCCCGGAGGTCACGGGCTCCCTCCCAAGGAGGACGGGCGTCCTGGCACTCGCAGCTGCAGCAGCTGAACAGCAAGTCGCTGGCTGTACGGGCGTCGTCGCCTTGCCCGCTCGACAAGAACGGCCTCCAGCGGCTGTGGGCCAAGTCCCCTGCCTCGGGCATGTCCACGCCGCGGGGGCACTCCTTCACACACATGATGGCCTTTCACTCCTCCGCGGGGGGCGTGGGACATCCCCGAGCGGGGTCTCACTCCGTCGACGACGACAGTTTGTGCCGGCAGACAACGCGGACCCCGCATCGCAGCCAAGTATACCCTGGGCTTGCCCTTGTCGACGAAGAAATGCCCACTTCGCAGCCGCCCTGTGCACCGAACAACGCGGGCCCCGGCCTCAGTGAGGCCTTCAAGCCGCCCGTGCCTCCTTCCCCTGCCGCCATGGTGAGGTGCTTGTCGCTGGGCTCGGCGGGCGGGGACGACCTCAAGCCAGTTGAGCGTTCCCTTTCCAAGGACTACCTGTTTGCCGGGGCGCCCCATCGGCAATCTGAGCGACCTTCAGAAGATGGCCGGATCCGGGAGCGCTCCGTCCACGGTCTCCAATTCGACGGAGTTGGGCACGAACTGGACCTGGGCAGCAGCCAGAAAACTGACATCGAGGCCACGCGCCGGCACACAGGTGCGGGCGGCATTTCCCGCTCCCTGTTCGGTGTGTCTCGGAACGGCGCCTTCTGCAACCCTGCTTCTCTGCCTGGCGGGGAATGCGTGCCGCAGCCCGCGCTGCCCGTCGGGCCTCGAATCGCCCCACTTCCCAGCACCCTCACACGAGTGGCGGCCTCCCAGGACCCAGCACCAAGCCTGCTGCCTCGGTTGGGGAGCACCAGGCGGGCAGATCAACCCTCAGCCGGGCAGGGGCGGGCGCTCGCTGCGCCCTTCGCAGCGCGCTTCACTGCAGAAGACACTGCGGATGAAGGCATCCTTAACACCAGTGGGGACGGGGACTGCACCCTGATGCTTCCCGAGACGCGGATCCGCTCCGAGCGCAACGTCTCAATTATGGGCGCCATCCCAGCACGTCGACCGAGCTCTGATGCCAGCCGTGGCTGTTCGGTGTGGGGGGAGGACCGCGCTCCTTCCCTGTTCGACTTTGCGGGGCCTCGTGACAGGGTGCATCCGCATTCGCGGCACACTGCCGGCGACGGGCCCTCGCAGGGCCGCAGCGACAGGCTGGAGGTGGCTCAGCCCGAGAGGGCGAAGTCAGTGAAGGAGGGGGTAGGTGCCTGCGTCAGGGGTCTCAAGGTGTTGAGCGCACAATCGACCCACGAGATGGACGAAATGTCTGGGGCGGACAGGAAGAAGATGGGACTGCGCCGGACCCTCCACAGTGGAGACAAGCCCAAGCCAGGTCCCACGGCTTCGGCTTCACATGTGCGCTCCCTGTCGGATGAAGACGCCCCGCCTGGCAACGCAGGGGTCTTCCGCCACGTGAGACGGACCGGCGTGGATGGTGAGTCACCATCCATCTGGCTGTCACCGTGACAGCCAGATGTCCTTGTGAGGAGTGATTGAAACGCCAGCGACACGCGGTGCCGGCGTGTCCCGAGTCCCCTCCAGGCCCTCGCTGCCGCAGCGAGGGGACCGGGCCCCCTCGCACGGCGGTCCCCGGAAGCTGCTAAATTCCCGGTCCCCTGTCTGCCAGTCGGGCAGAGCCGGGGCGCCTGTCCCTGTCGGAAAGCCCGACGCAGCCACTACCAAGGTCATGTATGAGCTCGGCTAAAAGAAGTAGGGACACGATCCCTCCTGACAGAGTTGCGGCCCGCGCCTGGAGGGATAAGCCACCCTGGCCCAGGGTCCACGTCAACGGCCACCCGTCTACGGCATTATGGCGGACAGGGGTCGCCAAGCGCGCCCTTGCGGCAATCATATCGTGCAGACTCGCTTTGAAGAGGTAATTATTCACGCATGTTTGCTGATCCCTTCTACGAGAGCTGCGGGGGAGCCTGACCCTCACCTCCCGCGCACATGTGCATGTTGACGCGGCCGCGCGGCCTCTTTGAGGACCTTCAGTGATTTCCCGCGGTATTTTTGCGTCAAACATATTCAAAGCGTCCGACCGGGGCAAATGTATCGCAGAAATGCATGAGATTGCACCACCAGCGGCTAGCGGAGATGGGGAGGACACCTGCACGGTGCAAGTCCATGGACAACTCGTCGCCTCACTCGATGAGCCTGTCGCACATGAAGACCCGCGGAAAGAAGAAGCAGATGGAGAAGGAGTGGAAGCAGCGTGTGGAGAGGGATAACTTCAACCTTCTCGGAAAGATGGAGCGCATCATGACCAGGAGCATCGGCACTCTCTCTAAGGCGAGACCCGCCGAGCCGCCAACGTCTCTTGGACGCCCACTCGTTCGTTATGGCGCAGATCGCGGCGATGGAGGGCCGCTCAAAGACTCGCGCTAGTCACTGAAGGAGCATCGGGAGCTGCCAAGGGGGGCGCTTGCCCTGCATGCCGGGCACCTGAGCCTCTCCCTTGTTTCCGCGCCCCTCGCAGCCGGCGTCCTACCGCACGTCGATGGAGTCGTGTACCCGTCAGTCGGGCGTGGCGCTCGATCCGACGCAGTACCCGTATGTGGACTGCCTTCTTCGCGAGCCTCATGCACCGATCCGCGCAGGGAAGGGCCAGGAGCGGGCCAAAGCGGCCAAGAAGGTCATCGAGGAGAACCACAAGATGCTGTACCGGATCAGAGACGCCAAGCCCATCGTGACCCTGGAAGAGCACGAACAGTTCGAGGAGGCGCAGCGTGGCTACGGTCAGCTGGCTCGCCACCCAGAGATCTCTCGCCTGTCCCAAACACTCCCACGGCAGGCGGCGCCTTCCAAGTCTCTGCTCCTGGCCCAGGGCTCTTCGCTCGCTATGTCGTCTACGGGGAACTTCAACCGCCCGGCGACGGGGATTGACGGGCGCCCCGCCTTCGACACGACACCCTTCAACCCGGGCGCTCGCCCGAAGACGTCCGTCATCGACCTGCTCCCTACCTCCCAGCTCACAGGGCAGCGCCCCCAGTCTACCGTTTCCCTCGGGAGGGGCCGTTCTATGGGTGCCAAGAAGTACCAGGCCCGCCTCGACATGATGTACAACACGGGGCGCCCCTTCGGCTTCCGCCCCGACTCATATGCCACAGGCCCCGCCAGGATCAACACCAAGGTGACCGAGGCGGCCATGCCCAGCACCTTGACCGGGCGCAACCAGTCGGCCGTGAGTTTGGGCGCTGGCGAGACATCTACGCCGGGGGAGCGCGCCAGGGCGAAGGCGATGATGGCTCTGAGCCAGGGGGATGCAGGGGAGGCCGACGAGAAGGCGGTGGGGGAGCCCAAGGCACAGGGGCCGAAGGCGGACGAGCCCAAGGCGGACGAGCCCAAGGCGGAGGTGGCGGAGGCGGAGGAGGCGAAGGCGGAGGTGGCGGAGGCAGAGGACGCGTAGGAGTTCTCTGCATGATGAATGTCGTCGGTTTAGCCGATACAGGAGATGGCTTGCAGCGAGTTCCTAGTGCCAGTCTGAGCGTGTGGGCGGGCCACGGGCGACGGCGTCGCCGCGGCCCGGGGCGGGCGTCGGGCATGATATCCCCCTCGCGCACTCAAACGCATACCCGCGACCCCTGCACCACTGAGAACTCACAAAGACTCCTCAAGCCGTCGAAGCAGTTCGCCCTTGGAAACCCTCTCTGCCTATTCCACCCGGGGAACTCTGCAAGCACGATGGCGCGCGGTCGTAAGGCGGCGGGGCCTGCGGGTGGCTCTAGTGGTGAGATGCATATCCCCGCGACTTTGCCCCGCGCGCCGATGTGTTCTGATGCGCCCCCACTGGACGGGCCAGCCACCTGGCCATGCAAAGACGCCACAATTCACCAGATCCCCCCGCCTTCCCCGACTCTGGGCGGCTTGTGGGGGTGTGTGGATCCGTTTCCGTACGCGCGGCTGCAGATTCGCGCAATCCTTGATGCCGAGGCGGGGGAAACGATCCCTTTGATAAATCTCAACACCCGGCTTCTCAGCGGATTCGGCCGGCACCGGGCATGATCCCGACAAATCCTGCTCCGGTCGCCGCAGACAGCATCTCCCTGTATGAGTTCGCTCCTATGACCGTTCTCGTTATGTCGCTGGGCTTCATCGCCGTGGTGTGTGTGCTCCACGTGGCTGCCAAGGTGAGCTCTCCCCCTCCAGCGGGTACCTTGGGGCTTTCCGCGGCACCGTTGCGGCAGCGGTGCCGCGGGCACGTTGGCGGACAGGGCCTCGGCGGGAGGACGCAGCATCTTACCCAGGCTCCACTCGCGGTCCTACGCGCAGATCCTCTCTGCCTGAGGTTTCGGGGGCGACGTCCACGTGCCCCACGGGCACGGGCACGTCGCTTCGTATTTGGGGGCGCGCACCATCTCGGGAGGGTTGCAACGTTAGTGCCGCGACGGTGCGGGTCCGATCCCGGTGTGAAAGAGGCCAACGCCGCTTGGCGCGTTCAAGTTGCGCGATGCACGATGGTGCATTTGATGCTGGCCTTCATTGCCCGTCTGGCACCATGCAGCGGACAGCCACGTGCCTGATACCAGAGATGCTCCCGAGCGCATCCGCACCCCTTACGGGCCGAGGACGCTCACCCCAACCCCCGAATCCTCCACCCCCCCGTCTGATCGCATTAGCTGCTCCCCGGGGACGCACCACGATGGCAGTGTCCCTAAACCTTGTGGCTGGGTCATGCCCGTGGGGCCCCGTAACGCGCAGGGCCCTCGCCCCGAGGAATCTGGGCCCTCGCGAAGCGAGGAGGGCGTCGCATACGATCGCTAGGGCTGTCGTTGTGAAGGACGTGAGTCGCGTAGGCAGAGAGACCGCGCTTTGGACGAGGCCACGCGCCCTGCCCCATCCTGCGTCTCTATCCCCCGCCATGCGCCCTCCCCCTGCAACTCACCCAGGATCGCGACCTGAGATCGTGGAATATGACCACTGTCCCTCATCAGACTCGCCTGACGTGCCGTTGGCGCCCCGTCCGGGACTCAATGCGGGACCGATAGAGGGTGCCCGAGCCCCATCCTAGGCTGCACGGATTGGACGCCTTGAGTCTCCGATGCGGGAGAGCATCGTCCGTCACTTACACGTTTTGTCTGCGAGCCCGTAACCACTGGGATGGCTCTGAAATGGTGCCATTTGTGACCCGGGAGCGCTCGTGTCGGGCTTCATCCGTCCCTCAGCCCCCTCAACGGCCCCTCCCGGTATCTGCAGTTGCTCGAGAGGCTCGTCGCGAAGGAGGATCTGTCTTCGGAGGACACCAAGGAGGCCCTTGTAGCGATGCTTGATGACTTCGACCCCGCCCAGGTCGCCGCGTTCGTCACCCTCCTGCGCGCGAAGGCAAGCCATCCCCCCCGCCCTTCTTCCCCTCCCCTCCCCACCCCTGCTGTTGCCCCAGCTCACGTCCACCGCGCCCGTGGCCCTGCCCGCAGGGGGAAACAGCGGACGAGATCGCCGGGCTGGCGCAGGCGATGCAGGCAAAGGCCACGCTGGTCGACTGCTCCCCCCACTCGGTCGTGGACATTGTGGGGACCGGGGGGGACGGCATCGGCTCTGTGAACATTTCCACGGGCGCCTCCGTCATCGCCGCTGCCGCAGGCGGCCGCGTGGCCAAGCACGGCGGCCGCTCCGTGTCGTCGAACTGCGGGTCCGCCGACGTCCTGGAGGCCCTCGGGGTGGAGATCGAGCTGGGCCCCCGGGGGGTGGCCCGGTGCGTCGACGAGGCCGGCATCGGCTTCATGTTCGCGCCCGTCTACCACCCGGCCATGAAGGCCGTGAAGGGGGTGCGCGGGTCCCTCAAGATCCGGACCGCCTTCAACATGCTCGGCCCCATGCTCAACCCCGCCGGGGCCAAGTACGGCCTCGTGGGGGTCTACTCGACCGACATCTCCCAGCTGATGGGCGACGCCCTGCGCAAGACGGGCATGGAGAAGGCCCTCGTCGTGCACTCGGCGGGTCTCGACGAGCTCACCCCCATGGCCCCCGCCGACATCTACGAGGTGACCCCCGAGGGGGCCCGGGCGTACCGGCTGGACCCGCTCGACCTGGGCATCCCGCGCTGCGAGGTGGCCGACCTGGCCGGGGGCGACCGGGAGGTCAACGCACAGATCCTCCGGGACGTGTTCGGGGGCGCCAGGGGCCCCGTGGCGGACGCCCTGAACCTCAACGCCGGGGTGGCCCTCGCGGCGTGCAAGGTGGCGGGCGACGTCAAGGAGGGCATCCGGATGGCCCAGGAGGCGCAGGAGAGCGGCCGGGCGGGGGGGACCCTCCAGAAGTGGGTCGAGGTTTGCCGGGCCGCCAAGGCGGAGGGGCTGTGAGGGCGGGGCTTGACGCGGGCAGCGTTGAACCGGACCGCGCAGGCCGCGCCCCCTCGTCACGACCGCAAGCCCAGGAGGCCCATCGCCCAGGCCCCCCACCCCGCCTCGCGCGCCTCCGTCCCCGACTTGCGCGCCGACCCGCGGGGGCTCCTCATCCCGCCCGCCCTTCCCCGGGCAGGCACCATGCCCGTCTGCCGGGACGTCATGGGGATCCTCGAGGGCGCCTCGTCCCTCCCCCCGGGGGGCCGGGACCCCGCGCCCTCGTCCCCCCCCGCCTCGATGACAAAGTCCCCCGTGCCAGAGACGAAGCTCCCGGCGAACGAGGACGCGCGCGAGTGCATCTCCCCGCGCGGGCTCGCCAGCGGGGACGCGTCCTGGGGGTGCAGGAGCGTCGCGAGGCGGCCGCGGCCGTCCGCGGCCCCGGCGAGCGGGGCAGCGGCGACGCGCTGGTGGGAGACCCAGTCGAACGTGTACTCCTCCCCCCCCTCCCCCTGGAGCTTCATGAGGGCCCTCGACTCGTCGGCGGAGCCCAGCCCGCCGCAGCGGACGAGGGAGAACTCCGAGTGCTTGAGCCGGTCCCTCTCCACGTGCAGGAGCATCCGGAAGACCGAGTCGAGCGGGTGGGCCCGCTGGCTGGACCCCGTGACGGTGTCGAAAAAGTAGGGCCCCCGGGGGTCCTGGCGCTCCTCCCACCCGCTCGGGAGGGGGGCCAGCACGGCCTGCCGGGCGATCCACATGAGCAGGGGCTCCTTGGACGGCTCCATGCCCAGGTAGTGCGCCATGACCGTGACCTCGTTGTACGTGACCGTCCCCCGGAGGGCCTCGCGCATCATCCTCGCCAGGGCCCGGTAGTCCTGCTCGAGGGGGTGCCGGTACGTGGCCTCCCCCGTGTCCCCGCTGACGAAGAACACGCCGCCCAGGTGGTCCTCGAGGATCCTCCACCCGTCGGGCACGGGGGCGCACAGGCTCTGCTCCGCCACCCACAGGAGTTCCCCGTCCTCCCCCGGCCGCAGGCCCAGGTACTCGGCGTGCTGGGCGATCTCCTCCTCCGTGGGGGGCTCG
>Ga0181581_10000454_pt1 | contig 30664 bp, 22 predicted proteins | sample 071ome_22_FD_132433 | JGI IMG/M metagenome (GOLD analysis project Ga0181581, IMG submission 132433) | Coastal salt marsh microbial communities from the Groves Creek Marsh, Skidaway Island, Georgia - 071404AT metaG (megahit assembly) | ecosystem: Environmental > Aquatic > Marine > Intertidal... | reverse complement strand
GTTTCGGGATTAATTTTTTTCAACACCTCACGGACATGATCGCCCTCTACATTAGAAACAAAATGAACCGTTAGGTGATTGCGATAATATTCTAACGCTTCCGTTACCATAGCAGGGCCAAGATCTGATCCTCCAATTCCGATATTAACGATGGTGTCAATTGCCTTGCCGGTATGGCCTTTCCAAACCCCATCGATGACACGTTGGGCAAAATTGCGCATTTGTATATTAACCTCCGAAATTTCGTGAGCTATGGGCTGTCCATCAACTTGCACTGATGTTGGTTTGGAGGATCGCAGGGCGGTGTGCAAAACCGCTCGATGTTCTGTTTCGTTGATTTTTTCTCCCTCAAAATATGCAGCAATTGCCTCCTTAAGCTGACATTCTTTGGCCAAATCAAGGAGTATCTTTTTGGTAGTTTTGGACAATCTATTTTTGGAAAAATCTATATAGAAGTCTTCCCATTGGATCGTAAAATTGTCCATGCGATCGGGTTCGTTTTTAAAGTGCTGCTGGATGGTCACCTTTTTTTCAGCCTCAAACTGAAGGCCCAACTTTTTCCAAGCTGGAGCTGTTGTCGGATTAATTTTGGGTAATGGCATTGTCGTTGTTGGATTGAAAAGTAATCGGTTCAAGGTCAAAAGAAATGCAATCTAGCGCTTCTTTTACGGGTTCAATAAAGGCGAAGTATTCTTGTTTGAGGTCATTAGAAATCGGTTCGGCTTCAGGCAGTTTTTGCTTAAAGGGATCTACTTGACGCCCCCGCTTCCAAAAACGATAACATACGTGTGGCCCCGAAGTGTTGCCGGTCATACCTACCCATCCAATAACATCGCCCTGTTGTACAAAGTCCCCTACGCGTACTTTGCGCTTTTTCATGTGCAAATATTGGGTAGAATAGGTATTGTTGTGTTGAATAGTTACATAATTGCCATTACCGCGGGTATAACTCGATTTGACAACCGTTCCATTGGCGGTGGCCATGATCGGTGTGCCCACACTAGCGGCAAAATCGGTCCCCTTGTGGGGGCGAATACGGTTCCCATAGTAGGCGATTCTACGCTTAAGATTGTAACGCGAAGAAATTCGACTAAACTTTACAGGCGCTTGCAAAAAGGCGCGGCGTAAATTTTTGGCACTGTCGTCAAAATAATCCACCATTCCTGGGAGCTTTGGCGACTCAAATTCAAACGCATACAAGGGCTGACCATTATGCTCAAAATAGGCCGCCTTGATGCGATCAATGCCTACAGATATCGTGTCATCAACAAATTTTTCGGTATAAATAACTTTAAAGCGATCCCCCTTTTGCAATCTAAAAAAATCGATAGACCAAGCATATACATCCGACAAATAGTAGGTAAGCGCTTCGTTGAGGTTTTGTGCTTGCATAGTCTCGTAGAGTGAGCTATAGATTGTACCTGACGCTTGTTGTTCGATGGTTTTAATCGGCTTAGAAATCGTCTGCCCGTAGATACTATCACGCAATTGGACCACCCAATAATTGGAAATATCGGGCTGATAGATAAAGACTTTTGGCGTAGGGATAGTGTCTTTACTGTACAGTAAGGTGTAGGGTTTTCCGATTTGTAGTTTTCGAACGTTGACTTCGTTTTTAATTTTTGTCAAAACCTGATATACTTCTGGATAATCGATTCCGTGGTTTTCTAAAAGCGACCCAAAGGTGTCTCCACGACGAATTTTTTTTACAACAACCTCATAATCGTTGAGATTAAAGCCATATTTCATCACCGGCGGATCAGGTATTTCTTCAAGTACTTCAACCTCATCGACCGGTGTGTTAGTGGGTGTTTGACAACCAACAAAGAAAAACATCCCGCCCAGTAACCACACGAACGTTTGAAAATTGCAAAATGTCCATTTTAGAGCACCGCGTTGCATCATATTATTCAATATATAGTTCAAAAGGGTTTTTTATGTTTCTAAAGCGTTCCAAATCGATAGTTATTGCGCCCACAGCGATATCGGCTTGTATTCGGACCGGAATCCGGTTTTGATCATCCGAAACCCAAACGGTTACGCTTTCGTCGTTGTCAAACACCCGCCCTGATTGAACCGATGGGCTCAGTTTGAGGCATTTGATTTTACCAAAAGGGGTTTCTAAAATTTCTTTGCCTAAATATTTTAGGCGAAAATGGAAATTCTCTTGGTCAAAAAATAGGTTGATATCAAAACTTGAACCAATAGGGATGGCCTTTCTAGGGAAAAAATTTCGCAAATAATAAAAAGCCGAAATCATATCATGAGACCTCGGAATAAACGATAGTGTCTTTTGTTTGTTATTCTTTTTGTCATCAAAGGCCACTTTGGCATTTTCATGATCAAACCGCATTTCAATATTTTTAGTATACCCGCCCTCATAAATATTTCTAATAAAATAATAGGGCAGCCCGGATTGGCGATCAAAATAACTTTCATAGTGATCTTCGACCTTAAAAAACCAACGGGCCAAACCGGTCGTTTTTCCATATCCTTTGGCATGAAATACCGGACGTCCGTCGCGTTGTTTTTCTTCTAATTTTAACGAAATATAAGAGGCGTTAAAAATGCCATAATGCACCCGAAACTCAAAAAATTCGCCGTCTTTGAAGGCGTTTATTGGCGTTTGATTGTCCGGCAACTTGGCGGTAGTTTGTTGTGCAAAAACTGCCGTACAAAGCATGAGATAGTAACAACTACTTAAAATGAAAAGAAATGTTTTTCGCATAACAATAGTTCAAAAGTAAGAAAAGTTATAGCCTTCTAAAACCAATCCTTAATATTAAAACATGGAGTCATTTTATTTTCTATTAGGTCAGGGTTTTGGACATTGCTTTAGGCCACTAATCCTGTATGCTTTGAATACGAAATGGCAAGACCATTCCCTAATTGGTCGTATTCTTTTGAAATGCTTCAAAAAACAACTTTGCTTTTTTGGGACCCACCACCGCGGTCAATTCTTCTGGAGTAGCTTCTTTGATGCGTTTGAGGGATTTGAAGACTTTGAGCAATTGTGCGCGTGTTTTTGGTCCAATACCTTGAATCTGATCCAACTCAGAAACCAACGCGCTTTTGCTCCGTTTGTTTCGGTGAAAACTGATGCCAAAACGATGGGCTTCATTGCGCAACTGTTGAATCACTTTGAGGGTTTCGGATTTTTTGTCCAAGTAGAGCGGTATGGGGTCGTTGGGGAAAAAAAGTTCTTCTAATCGTTTTGCAATCCCTATGATGGCTATTTTCCCCCGAAGTTCTAGTGCATCTAAGCTTTTGAGGGCCGCTGAGAGCTGTCCTTTTCCACCATCAATAACAATAAGCTGCGGTAGGGGCTGTGCTTCGTCGCGCAAGCGTTTGTACCGGCGGTAGACCACCTCCTCCATAGAAGCAAAATCATCGGGACCTACTACGGTTTTGATGTTATAGTGACGGTATTCTTTTTTGCTTGGTTTGCCGTTTCTAAAGACAACACATGCTGCCACAGGATTGGTTCCTTGTATATTAGAATTGTCAAAACACTCGATATGTTGCGGCGCTACTGCAAGTCTCAAGTCGCTTTTGATCTGGTTAACGATCCGCTTTTCGTGGCGTTCTGGATCTACAATTTTGATTTGCTTAAAACGCTCCATCCTAAAATATTTGGCATTGCGAAGTGACAGGTCAATGAGGGCTTTTTTATCACCTATTTTGGGTTGAAGGATTTCGAGATCGGTGTTGATTTTTAAAGGAATATTGGTGTAGACCGTGGGGGAAATTGAGTCAAAGCGCTGTCGGATCTCAATCAAGGCCAAAGCCAATAGTTGGGCGTCTGTTTCGTCGAGTTTCTTTTTGATTTCTAGGGTATGCGATCTTATAATGGCTCCGTGTGCTATTTGTAAAAAATTGATATAGCCATAAGTTTCATCCGAAAAAACAGTAAATACATCTACGTTGTCTATTTTGGCGTTTACTACAGTGGTTTTTGCTTGATAATTTTCAAGGATGTTTATTTTTTCTTTGATAAGCTGGGCGGCCTCAAACTCCATTGCCTCGGCGTGTTGCACCATTTTTTCTTTAAAAAGTTTAAGGGCGTTTTTAAAATTTCCTTTGATGATTTGACGAATTACTTGCAGGTTGTTGTTGTATTCGTCAGTTGCCATTTTGCCAACGCAGGGAGCCGCACAATTCCCTAGATGGTACTCGAGACATACTTTGTATTTTTGGCTTGCGATTTTTTCTTGAGACAAATCGTACTTACAGGTTCTCAACGGATAGAGGGCCTTGATCAAGTCTAACAAGGCGCGTACGGTCTTGACGCTAGTAAACGGACCAAAATATTCTGAACCGTCACGGATCATTTTGCGGGTAAGAAAAATGCGCGGAAATGCTTCGTTTTTGATGCACAACCAAGGGTAAGTTTTGTCATCTTTGAGCATCACATTGTAACGAGGCTGGTAGGTTTTGATCAGGTTATTTTCCAACAACAGGGCGTCCATCTCTGAGCTAACTACAATGTGCTTGATCCGTGAGATTTTTTTGACAAGCAATCGGGTCCGGTTGTGATCGTGGGTTTTTGTAAAATAAGAACGGACTCTTTTTTTGAGGTTTTTGGCCTTGCCTACATACAACAATTTTTCTTCTGTATCATAAAATTGATATACGCCTGCACTGGCAGGAAGGGTTTTGATTTGAATCTCAAGGCTCGGTGTTTTCACACGTTAAAAATACTGTATTTATAAGTCTAATAAAATTTTAACTCCCTATGGGAGATTGAAATAAAGCGTACCTTGTTGGCGAATGACAAAAAAATCATCCCTTCGACAAACCTATGGTGCGCTGCGTGCCACCTATAGTTCGGAGCAACTACAAGAAAAAAGTATTGCCCTGGCCAATCAATGTCTCAAACTCCCCATCTGGAAGGGCAAATATTACCATTTGTTTTTGACCAGTTCGACCCAACCTGAAGTAGATACCGAACCTTTGCTGGCCATACTCCAATCAAAAGACAAGGAAATCATTGTTCCTAAGGTCGAAGATTCAAACAACTTGAGTCATTATCTGCTCACCGACAGTACGCTGTTAAAAACAAATCGATGGGGTATTCCGGAGCCACAAGAGGGTATCGTGGTGTCTCCGTCTATTATCAATGTTGTTTTTGTTCCGTTATTCATATTTGATTTACAAGGGCATCGTGTAGGCTATGGCAAAGGATATTATGACCGCTTTTTGTCAAAATGTCCAAAAGAAACTATAAAGGTAGGGTTATCGTTTTTTGAACCCATCCCAGAGATTGAAGATCGGACCACTTTTGATGTCCCGCTCGATTTTGGGGTTACGCCTGAGGGGACGTTTTGTTTTGAGGGGCAGTAGGTCCAAAGATTTTTTTATTGAAAAAAACTAAAACTCCAACGCCAATACTAATGGCCGTGTCTGCTATGTTGAATATATATTCGAAAAATAAATAGGGCTCTCCCCCGACAAAAGGCATCCATTGGGGCCACGTCCATTCGACTAGTGGAAATTGAAGCATGTCTACCACATGTCCATAGAACAGCGGCGCATAGCCCTCGCCTGCTGCCGCCCATGTAGCAACCTGTCCATAACTGTGGGTAAATAAAACGCCATAAAAAACCGAATCGATAATGTTGCCCAACGCTCCGGCAAAAATCAAACACAAAGCCCATCGCAATAAAACAGGCCCCTTATTTTTGAAAGTGTCATAAGCCCAATAACCAAGCCCTACAATGGCCACCAAGCGAAATAAGGTGAGTACCAATTTTGCAGTTTGATCCGAAATAAAAGGGATGATGTCGTTGAGCCGTGCCCCCATTGCCATTCCTTTGTTTTCGACAAACAGTAATTTAAAAAACCCCCAGTCCAGAAGGGCATCGCCACCATATACGGTCAAAGGATGGTTTAGTTTTATATACATCTTTACCCCCTGATCGATGAGCAAAACCATTAGGACAATCAACAAGGCTCCTAAGTGGTTAAGTGGCTTAAATTTGATGTGTGGCACGATGCTAACGCTTTTAAGAGTGTAAATTTAGAAAAATATCATTGGGCGACACAACGAATCGCCCCGCGTTGGCTGCCAATTTGCAAAAAAGGTCCTTCTTGGGTTAGAGGGCAATTGGCCTGCAGATTCGCTGGGCTGCTAATTTGGAGCGTTAAATCATTGACATCAAGGACAATTTCAGCGTCTTGGGTTTGGATTTTTCCGGGGCCAGACCAATTTTTCAAAAGGCATTGTCCCCCTTGTTGAACCACATCTATTTCAATCAAATGTCCCTCTAAAGAAAGGCGGGCATCATTTACAACCAATCGCAAACTTTGGTTCGCGGGGATTTTTAGGGTAATCGAGGTCGCAAAAAATTTATGGGCCCCAAGTTTATCATTAGGGCTTTGAAAGTCGGGCATTTCTTGTTCTTTTAAAAAAAGTACCCCCTCAGAAACGGTGCTATGAAGTTGCAATGCTCGGGCATATTCGCCCTCTGTTTGATAAACCGCCTCGACAACTTTAAGATTTTCATCTCCAATTATCTTGATGGTTCCTGCATAGGGGAAGTCTGCAAAGACTTGTCTTTGTGCTTGACCAGGCCAGGTAAGGAACTGTTGCTGCTGTGCCCCAAGAAAAAGGCTGATACTCAAAAACAGTCCTTGTAAAACGCGTCGAATTATTTCTGCATGTTTTTTGCCTCAATGCTCAAAGTGGCATGGGGCACAAGAAACAATCGCTGTTTGTTGATCAGGTTGCCGGTAACTCTACAAATCCCGTAGGTTTTGTTTTCGATACGTACCAACGCATTTTTCAAATCGCGGATAAATTTTTCTTGCCGTAGTGCCAGCTGCGTATTGGCTTCTTTGGACATGGTTTCCGAACCCTCTTCAAATGCTTTAAAGGTGGGTGCTGTGTCATCCGTCCCGTTGTTGCCGTCGTTCATGTAAGCACTTCGTAACAATTGGAGGTCGGCTTTGGCCTTGGCGATCTTTTCTTCAATCAATACTCTAAACTCCTCTAGGTCTTTGTCTGAGTATCTTACTTTCATATCCTCTGCCATATCAATTCGTATTTATGGTTATTTGTATCTGTTCTTCATTTAGGGCTATGGAATGCCCTTCATCTAATGACTCTTTATACTCTATCGCAGTCGCTAAAATCTCGGACATGATATAGTCTCGATTGGTTTCAACAGCCTGTTTGACTAGAGTCGTTGTGGTCATGGCAACCGTTATTTTGTCGGTTACTTCGAGTCCAGAGTCTTTTCTAAGGTTTTGGACTTTATTAATCAATTCACGTGCCAACCCTTCTTGGATCAAAGTATCTGTTAGGGTAATGTCAAGGGCCACGGTTATTCCGTTGCTGTTGGCAACTTGCCACCCTTCGATGTCTTTAGATCCGATCTGAACATCATCGGTTCCTAAAATAATATTTTTTTCATTAATGTAAAGCGAAATTGCAGATCCTGCTTCGAGCTTTTTAATTTGCTCGTTGTTGAGTTGCTTAATGGCTTCTACCACTGCTTTTAGGTCTTTACCAAAACGCGGCCCGAGGGTTTTGAAATTGGGCTTGATTTCTTTGACCAATATACTGCTGGCATCGTCAATTAGGACGACCTCTTTGACGTTGATCTCAGAACACAGCAACGGCATAATTTCTGTCAATGCCTCTTTTTCTTGTGGGCTGTGCACAGGGATCATGATTTTTTGAAGCGGCTGGCGCACTTTTATTCGCTCTTTTTTACGCAATGAAAGGGCCAAAGAAGTAATGATTCGTGCTTTGTTAATTCGGGTTTCAAGCTCGGCATTGTCGTATAGGGGTTTGCTTTTTGGAAAATCCGATAGGTGAACTGACTCAAAAGGTTCTATTTGCGTTGCATCAACCAAATCTTTGTAAAGAGCATCGGCATAAAATGGCGCAATGGGTGCGCTGAGTTTTGATACCGTCAAAAGGCATTCAAAAAGGGTTTGATATGCTGCAATTTTGTCAGGGCCATAGCTTCCTTTCCAGAAACGGCGACGGGATAGGCGCACATACCAGTTGCTCAGACGCTCTTGTACAAAGTCAGAAATTGCACGTGCTGCTTTGGTAGGCTCATAATCGATATAGGCTGCGTCAACCTCAGACACCAAACCATTGAGTTCGGAAAGGATCCATTGGTCAAGTTCTGTTCGATCTTTTAAAGGGATGGCTTCTTCTTGATGGGTAAAGGCGTCTATATTGGCGTATAAACTGAAAAAAGAGTAGGTGTTGTATAGGGTTCCGAAAAACTTACGTTGGACTTCTGCAATGCCTTCGGGGTCAAATTTTAGATTGTCCCAGGGATTCGCATTGGCAATCATATACCAACGCGTGGCGTCGGGCCCATATTGGTCTAATATTTGGAATGGATCAACTGCATTACCGAGTCGTTTGGACATTTTTTGCCCTTGTTTGTCCAATACTAGACCGTTAGAAACAACGTTTTTGTAAGCCTGATTATCAAAAACCAAGGTTGCAATCGCGTGGAGGGTATAAAACCACCCTCGCGTTTGATCTACGCCTTCTGCAATGTAATCTGCCGGAAAATGACTCCCTTGATCAATTTTTTCTCGATTTTCAAATGGGTAATGCCACTGTGCATAGGGCATCGATCCAGAATCAAACCATACGTCAATCAAGTCTGTTTCGCGATATAGAGGGGTTTTACCGTCTTCAGCAACCAAAATTATTTGGTCAACGGTGTCTTTGTGCAGGTCGATCTTGTCATAGTTGGCTGTGCTCATATCTCCAACGACAAATCCTTCGAAAGGATTATGCTCTTGTACGCCGGCAGCAATGGCTTTTTGTATTTCTTCTACAAAATCCTCCATAGAGCCGATGATTTTTTCGGTTTGGCCATCTTCAGAACGCCAAATGGGTAGGGGTATTCCCCAAAAACGGGAGCGGGACAAATTCCAATCGTTGGCATTGGAGAGCCAGTTTCCAAAACGTCCTTCACCAGTAGCTTTGGGTTTCCAGTTGATTTCTTTATTTAAAGACACCATACGGTCTTTGACCTCGGTGACTTTGATGAACCAAGAGTCTAATGGGTAATACAATATTGGCTTGTCAGTTCGCCAACAGTTGGGATAGGAGTGAACGTATTTTTCTACCTTAAAGGCTTTGTTTTCTTCTTTTAGCCGAATGGCAATTTCGACATCAACAGAGCGGTCAGGTGCCTGTCCATCTGGATAGTATTCGTTTTTGACGTATTGCCCGCCTAAAGACCCAACCTCTTTTCTAAAACGTCCTTGAAGATCAACCAAAGGAACGGGATTGTTGTTTTCGTCCAAAACCAAGAGCGGAGGAACTTCGGGTTTGGCTTCTTTGGCGGCTCTAGCATCATCGGCGCCAAAGGTTGGTGCGGTATGTACAATTCCTGTACCGTCTTCGGTGGTGACAAAGTCACCTAAAATTACACGAAATGCATTCTGAGGGTTGGTCAATGGTAGTGGTGCTTCATCCCATAACTGCTCATAGGTAATGCCCTCTAGGGCTTCACCTAAAATTTCTTCGCCCAACCAGTAGGGAATTTTTTTGTCCTCTGGTTGAAAGTCTTTGAGCGATTGATGGGCGTCCGCTTCGAAATATTTACTGCCAAATTGTTTGGCTACCAAAGCCTTTGCAATCAAGACTCGTATTGGCTCAAAAGTGTATTGGTTGTAGGTGTGAATTTCTACATACGTGATTTTGGGCCCAACCGTCAGGGCTGTGTTTGATGGGAGTGTCCAAGGTGTGGTTGTCCATGCCAAAATATACAGTGGTGCCTCATTTTGTAATGCCTTCGGAAGGGTTTCTCGATGGGTTTTAAATTGGGCCGTAACAGTGGTATCGGTGACATCTTGATAGGTTCCGGGTTGATTGAGTTCGTGTGAGCTTAGCCCTGTCCCTGCTTTTGGCGAATAGGGTTGAATGGTGTACCCTTTGTAGAGCAAGCCTTTGTTGTAGATCTGTTCTAAAAGCCACCAGACGCTTTCGATGTATTTGGGTTCATAAGTAACATAGGGGTCGTCCATGTCCACCCAATAGCCGATTCGTTCGGTAAGTCGGTTCCAAATATCGGTGTAACGCATCACTGCCGTTTTGCAGGCTTGGTTGTATTCGGATATAGAAATTGATTTTCCAATTTCGTCTTTGGTAATCCCCAATTCTTTTTCGACCCCCAGCTCTACAGGCAGTCCATGGGTGTCCCATCCTGCTTTGCGTTTTACTTGGAAGCCTTTTTGTGTTTTGTAGCGACAAAAAATGTCTTTGATTGCACGTGCCATGACATGGTGAATCCCTGGCAGGCCGTTGGCCGAAGGAGGCCCTTCGTAAAAAATAAAAGGGGGGTTGCCCTCTCGATTGGAAATGGTCTTTTGGAAAATCGATTGTTGGTTCCAAACGGCTAAGACCTCTTCTGAGATTTTAGATAAGTTCAAACCTTTGTATTCCTTGAAAGCCATGCTGTTATGTGCTTTTTCTAAAGTTGCGAAAATAAGAATTTTACAGCAACCAAAGGCCTGTATTTCATATAAAATAAATACTACATCTTAACCCGAAGTCCCAATTGAAGGCTTCGGCCTGGTGCAGATACTCCAGAGGCAAAACTACGGTAATGCGTATCAAAAATATTGTCGATCCCCGCCTGAAAGGTCAAATGAGGTTTTGGGTCGTAATTGATAAAAACAGCTGCCATGCCCCAGGATGGGGTCCCTGCGTAAATTGACCCTCCAATACCTGAGCTTAATATTGGTGTTTCTTCTAATCCATCCTCACCGCCAAAGCTATATTGGTCCGGATCTTTGGCGCCGCTGAAACTGTAGTTGGCTTGGAGATTCCAACGCTCTTTTTCATAAAGGAGTGAAAAAGAGCCAAAATACGGTGCTATAGAAGGCAGTGGGCCATATTTTTCATTTTTATCTCCCTTGGTGTACATCAAGCTGGCACGTGCCATCAGGTGTTCTGATACGTGGTATTGTCCGTCAATTGAAGCTCCATAAACCCATCGATTGCCCAGGTTTTTGTTGGCAACGGTGGGTAATTCTTCGCCATCGTATAAAATGGTTTCCAAATTGGGGGTGGTAACATCCGAAAAAACGATGTAGTCACTTCGAACAATATGCCGAGAAATTAGCGTTGCAAAACCCCGAAAGGAAAGTTGATTTTTTTGGTTTTTAGAGATACGTGTTAAACCAAAATCAAAATTGTAGGCGTATTCGGGTTTGAGAAAAGAATTGGGAATGATAAGCACCCCGGCATTTTCCCTAATTTTGCCAATATCATCAATATTGGGTGCTTTAAAACCATTTGAAAGGATAAAATTGAGTTGCCAGCCCTGTTGGGGCTTCATGACCGTTGCCAAGGTCCATGTAAGGGCTTCGGAATTGAGTACTACTTTGGTCAGCTGAGGGTCGATAAGCGCCATCTTTTTCCATTCGGCGTCCAAGGCAGAAAAACTCAGTCGTAAGCCTGCATTGAAGGTTAGTTTGGGAGAATAATCCCAAATCAGATTGCTATATGCTGCAAGACTCCCCAATGTACTTCCGTTGCTGGGGTACCTACTTGGTATTGCCAAAGGAACAGTAGCACCAACTATGGCGTTGCCCTGCACCTCAAGGGTACGGGTAAATCCTCTAGAATATACGGTGTTGAAGGTCCCTTCAAATCCATAAGCAACATTTATTGTTTTGGACAGTAGGGCGTCAAAATCAGTATTGAGGCTCAAAACATGAACTTGTTCTTCTTGGGTATCTCGGTCGAGGCTTCCAAATTTTCTTTTGTTTCGTGATTCGGCAACATTCTGATATGCTAGGGTAAGGGTTCCCTTTCGCAACCAACGGTTTCCCTTAAAAAACTTAAACTGTGTTGCTGCCAAAAAGCGTTTTTGAGGGCCGTAGTACCATTCGCTAAACTTGAGCGCTCCGTCGGATGATTCTCTAAGTTTGTCAAAACGATCAATGTCTGATGAGGTAGAATACTGAAGGTTGACGGTGAGCTGATTTTGGGCGTCGATTTGATATAAAAACTTTTGAAAAAAATCGTACTGGCTATACCCGGTGTTTTTTTGAATTTCTGGATCGGGATTCACCGTCTGATCTGCCTTGTAGAAGTGTCTATTGTTTTCTGAATAAACGGGAGTCAGACCCCAGTTTTCGAAACCGTGTGTGCGATTTTTTCCCATCCGAATATCCCCAAAATTTGAAAAACTAAAACTGCTGATGCTTCCCCATTTCTTAGAGCCAATACTGGCTGTTAAATTGTTCATGCTGCCCATATTTGCACTATTAAAGGCACTTGAAAAGGTGCTTTCAAAGGATTTTTCGGCATTGAGTTTTGGGGTTTTTGTAAAGTAGTGAATTACTCCGCCAAGGGCATCGGAACCGTATCCTACAGAAGAGGACCCAAAAACGACCTCAACGCGGTCAATAATATTGGGGTCCAATGTGATTGCGTTTTGTAGGTGCCCCGATCGATAAATTGCATTGTTCATTCGTACACCGTCGACAACCAACAAGACCCTGTTGGCTTCAAATCCTCTTAAAACTGGACTTCCGCCACCGCCTTGAGATTTTTGTACACGAACTCCAGGGGTAAGTTCTAATATTTCTGCACCCGTTCGGAGCGGATTGTTACGGATTGTTTCTGCGTCGATTAGCGACACTTTTTCAGCCAACTGATCCCGACGGGTTTCGTTCCGAGCAACGGAAAGTATGACCTCCTTAAGGAGCTGGGTTGCTGGGGTTAGATACAGTGTTTGATCGGTCCATTCGGGTGTTGTCGATACAATTGTCGTAGGCTTAAATCCGTTGTATTGTATGTTAACTTTTTTTTGCCCTTCAAATAACGCGAGGTTTGCTCTGCCTTGATAATCGGTCAATGTGCTGATTTTGGTGTCATCAGAAAACAATACAACGCCTTCTAGAGGGGTATTGGTTTCACGGTCTAAAATGGTGATCTGCTGTCCAAACACACTTGTTGTAAAACCACCTAATAGCACAAAAACGCAGGTTGTTGTACTACGAAAAAACCGTTTGAAGAATATGTAAAGACTTAGGTGTTCCAAAATGCTGTAAATGAACGCTATAATAGCACAAAATTTTATTTAATAGTTCCTTTTTTACTGTTTTTTCGATCTGCAAGGTATGTAACTCATCAAAATTTGTGCCTAATAGTTTTTTAAAGCAAAAAAGCGCCTTTCCCTCCAGGTATTCTCCTTGAGGTTTATATTCGACAAAACTTGCAGAATCGATTTCAAAATAAGTGCTTTCGGTTGTTTGCGCACTTGGATAAAAACCCATAAACCGGGTCATTGCTAACAAAAATTTTAAATGAAAATTGGCCGCGTATTCAGAATGTTCCAGCCATTGTATTGACGTGGACAAAAACGTATACAACTCCTTATTGGGCCCGGCTTCTTCTTGCAAAACTTCTTGAAGCACTTCTGCCAAAAACAAGGTAAGGGTTTGTTTGACAACATCGGGTTGTTGAACGTGACCACTTGCCGTTAACTGGGCTTCACGAATGTGTTGCAATTGTTTTTGAGGGTGGTGATACACCACGGCCTCTAAAATAGAAAAGGGCTGAAAGATTGCTTTCTTCAAGCCCGTTTTTCGATTTGTTAAGATTCCTTTTAAAAGGTAGGATTGGTAGCCCAAGTGTTCTGTAAAACAACGTGCAATAAGACTGGTGTCACCATACTTAATTGTTCCAATAACGATGATATTGGTCTTTAATTGCATGGTGTATTTAGACTACTCCTTGCGCCAACATGGCGTCTGCAACTTTTACAAAACCAGCAATATTTGCTCCTTTTACATAATTGACAAAGCCGGCTTCATCACCATACTTTAGACACGATTTGTGGATATCAATCATAATTCCTTTGAGCTTCGCATCGACCTCTTCACGTGTCCAGCTATAGCGGAGTGAGTTTTGAGCCATTTCAAGGCCGGACACTGCTACACCTCCTGCATTGGAAGCCTTTCCGGGGGCATAATTGATTTTACTTTTGTGAAATACTTCGATTGCTTCTGGTGTTGAAGGCATATTTGCCCCTTCTCCAACGCAAGTACATCCGTTTTTGACCAATGCTTTGGCGTCATTGCCATTAAGTTCGTTTTGGGTTGCGCACGGCAAGGCCACGTCACAGGGGACCCCCCATGGGGTTTTCTGTGCATGGAATGTCGCGTTAGGATACTGCTCTACATAAGTAGCAATACGTCCACGCTGGACATTTTTGAGCTTCATGATATAGGCGAGTTTGGCTTCGTCAATACCCTCAGGGTCGTGAATAAATCCAGACGAATCAGACATCGTAAGCACCGTTGCTCCAAGGTGTAAACATTTTTCTGCCGCATACTGGGCTACGTTTCCTGATCCCGAAATAACCACTTTTTTACCCTTAAGGCCATCGCCTTTGTGGCGCAACATTTCTTCCGTAAAATAGACCACCCCATAGCCTGTTGCCTCAGGACGAATCAATGAACCGCCCCATGAGACACCTTTACCGGTCAAAACGCCAGTAAACTCGTTTTTCAACCTTTTATATTGTCCAAAAAGATACCCAATCTCACGACTACCAACCCCAATGTCGCCTGCGGGGACATCTCTGTTGGGACCAATGTGTCTGAAAAGCTCCGTCATAAAACTTTGGCAAAAACGCATCACTTCAGTGTCAGTTTTGCCTTTGGGGTTAAAATCAGACCCCCCTTTTCCTCCTCCCATAGGAAGGGTTGTTAGACTGTTTTTGAAAACTTGCTCGAAGGCTAAAAACTTCAAAACACTTAGATTGACACTGGGATGAAAGCGGAGCCCTCCTTTGTAAGGGCCAATTGCAGAGTTCATCTCAATTCGATAGCCGCGGTTGACCTGAATTTCTTCTTTATCGTCTATCCACGGAACACGGAACGAAACCACACGTTCGGGTTCTACCATGCGCAAAAGGATGTTTTGACCATAATAGATTTCGTGTTGAACAATATATGGAATTACCGTTTCGGCAACCTCTGTTACTGCCTGCATAAATTCAGGCTCGTTCTGATTGCGACTTTCTACTTCTTGGAGAAATTGTCTAACTATTTTGTCCATAGCCGTTGGGTTTATTTATTTAAATAAAAATAGTATAATTTATTAGTAAACAGGGCCATATTTAGCCAAAAAGAAAGTGAAGTATTTCTTCGATTTTTGCAAAAGAAACAACCTTGATGCCTGGGGTTTTTCCTTTCCACTGGGTGTGTTTTGAAATCACGATGGTTTCAAAGCCCAATTTGGCAGCCTCACGGATGCGTTGTTCGGGTTTTGAGACGGGTCTAATTTCTCCAGACAAGCCAATTTCTGCTGCAAAGACACAACTTTTAGCAATCGGTATGTCGTTGTGACTTGAAAGTATGGCGGCTATAACAGCCAAGTCCAGTGCGGCATCGTCAATGCTTATCCCTCCGGCAATGTTGATAAAAACATCTTTTGCTCCCAAAGCAAAGCCGGCCCTTTTTTCTAGGACGGCCAACAACATATTGAGTCGCTTGATGTTGAATCCGGTGCTGTTGCGTTGTGGGGTTCCATATACGGCGGTGCTGACCAAAGCTTGAATTTCGACAAACATGGGGCGAATGCCTTCTACCGTAGCGGCAATGGCATGTCCGCTAAGGTCTATGTCGTGGTTGGACAGCAAAATTTCGCTTGGGTTGGCCACGACTTGTAAACCGTCAGCTTGCATTTGATAAATGCCTATTTCGGCAGTGGCTCCAAAACGGTTTTTTTGGGCGCGTAAAATCCGATAAATATGATTTTGATCTCCTTCAAAATGCAGCACCGTATCTACCATGTGCTCTAAAATCTTTGGCCCTGCTATTGCACCGTCTTTAGTAATATGTCCAACCAATAATATTGGGGTGTTGGTTTGTTTTGCAAAGGCAATCAATTCTGCGGCACATGTTTTTATTTGAGAAACACTTCCAGCGCTGCTTTCTACATAATCACTGTGCAGGGTTTGTATGGAGTCAATGATGACCAGATCGGGTTGCTCTTTTTGGAGTTGTAACAAAATGGGTTGTGTCCGGGTTTCGGTCAGAATATAGCATTGCGAGGGTTGCGATTGCATTCGGGCTGCTCGAATTTTGATTTGTTTTTCGCTTTCTTCTCCAGAGATATACAAAACTTTTGAGGGTAATTTGAGGGAAAGTTGGAGCAATAAGGTAGATTTTCCAATCCCCGGTTCGCCGCCCAAAAGAATCACTGCGCCGGGGACAATGCCCCCGCCAAGAACCCGATTGAGTTCGGGGTCTTGGGTGTCTATCCGAATTTCGTGGTCTGTGGTTAGGGTATCGATCAATTGGGGAGTACTACCTTTTGACCCGTTTGTTGCAAATACCGTATTTGCCGATTTTTTTTCGATGACTTCCTCAACGATGGTGTTCCAGGCTTTACAACCATTGCATTGCCCTTGCCATTTGGTATGTGCGGTGCCACAATTTTGACAAAAAAAACTTGTTTTGATTTTACTCATCTTCTATCGTTAGGATGCCCTGTTGACTAAAGGTAATGTAAAAAAGGACAGTGCGCCAAAAACAAGAATCATGAACGTTTGCGAGGACCACATGATCCAGCCAAAAGCTAAACCAGCTTGATTGCTGATGCCAAAGCCTTCTAAAACCAACGCTACCGTAAAGGGATAAACCCCAATGCCTCCATTGGTCGCAGATATTACAATCCCTCCTGCAACAAAGGCGGGGATAACCATCGTTAGTGTAAGGGCGTCGGTTTCGGGCATCGCCCATTTTACGGTATAAAACATGGCAAGATACATCGCCCAGATAAAGACGGTATGAAGCATAAAAAGTCCTTTGTGAGGCATAGACAGTACGCTTTTGATCCCTTGAAGAAACCCGATGAAAAGGGTTTTAATTTTGATCACCCAACCCTTTTGACTTTTGTTAAAATAGTGACGTAACACAAGCAAAATTAGCATTCCAAAAATTGCCAAAAGGGCAATGCTATAGGGGTTGAAATCCTTGGGGCGCAATAAATCCCAAATTAGATCAAATTGAACCCAAAGTGCGATTAGGATAAAAAAGATTAAAAAAAGAAGGTCCACTATGCGTTCGGCAACGACGGTTCCAAAAACTTTTTCAAAAGGAAGCTTTTCATAATTGGCCAGGGCAGTAGCACGAAGTATTTCGCCCGACCTTGGAACCCCCAAATTGGCCAAATATGCAATCATGACCGTAAGCACACTGTTTATAAATCGGGGTTTATACCCTAGCGGTTGCAATAAATATTTCCAACGATACGCTCTCGAAAGATGGCTGAGTACTGCAAAAAAGATGGATAGCCCTACAAAAAAATAGTTCGCATTTTGAATGGATTCTATAATCGCATTTCGCTCTTCAGGGGTGGTTGTTCTTATCGAAAGCCAGATGAAAAAAACACCTATTGTTAAGGGTAAGATTTTTCGGAAAAGTGTTTTTAAAAAAGCCAAAATCAGTTTAAAGTATTGGTTTTTTCGTTGGGAAAAATAAGTGTGGGCTTGAAACTTTTGGCTTCCTCAAAATCCATCAGGGCATAACTGATAATTATAACGATGTCTCCAGGCTGTACTTTGCGGGCAGCAGGGCCATTGAGTGTGACTTCTCCCGAACCTTTTTGCCCTTCGATTACATAGGTTTCGAGTCGTTCACCATTATTGATGTTCACCACTTGAACTTTTTCGCCAACCACCAGATTTGCCGCATGGATCAAATCGCGATCAATCGTTATACTGCCCATATAATTGAGATCAGCCTGGGTGACGGTAACTCGGTGAATTTTTGATTTTACGACTTGGATTTTCATGGGGCAAAGATATTGTTTTTTCAAAAAGGCATATTGTCAATCAACCTTATTTTGCCAAGCTTTGCTGCCAAAAACCCTCTTGCCTGTGGGGCGGGATAATTTTTGATGTCTTGCAGCCTATTTTCATCGCAAATGTTAAAGTAATCAAGACTAAAAAGGGGTGCCTTTTCATAGATCTCGTGTATATTTTGTTTGATCGTATCGATCGATTGCTGACGCAAAAATTGTGCTTTAGCAGCACATAAAGTTGTGTGCAAAAGGGGTGCTTGACTACGTTCTTCTGGAGACAATAGTGTGTTTCTCGAACTCATTGCTAATCCATCTACTTCACGGACAATCGGACAGCGAACAATCTCGATGTTAAGGTTTTTTTGTGCGACTAAAGTTTCTATTATGCGTATTTGTTGAAAGTCTTTTTCGCCAAAATAGGCGCTCTGTGGATTTACTTTTCTAAAAAGCTTTTCTACGACAGTCGCTACTCCTTGAAAATGATGTGCTCTAGATAGGCCTTCCATAGTTTGCGTCAAAGCTCCAAAGTCATAAGGGTTTGTGACTGGAGGTGCTGGTCCATATATCTCCGAAACTAGGGGGGCATAAACCCACAAATTTTGGTTGAGCGAGGCCAGTTGAGCAAGATCTTTTTCCAACGTTCGCGGGTATCGATCCAAGTCGCCTGTGTCGTCAAATTGAGTGGGGTTGACAAAGATGCTAACCACCGTTTGTTGGTGGTGTTTTATCGATTCTTTAATCAACGACAAATGGCCTTGATGCAATGCTCCCATGGTTGGAACAAAGCCGATACTTTCCTTGGGATTTAGGTGCTTTTGAAGCTTTTCATAATTTTTAAACACCTCCATTTAGGAAAACATTAACAGCGCAAAATAGACAAAGTTTCTAGAACTCTGAATAATAATTCTTAATTTTGCAAAACTTTTACATCCGTTTTAACACAATATGAAAGACAAGAAAGTCCTAATCATTTCATCTGAGGTTGTTCCTTATTTGCCAAATACTGAACAGGCTTTTAATTCTTTTCAAATTCCAAAATATATAAATGAAAAAGGTGGGCAAACCCGTATTTTCATGCCTCGCTATGGTTTGATCAATGAGCGTAGGCATCAACTTCACGAAGTGATCCGTTTGTCCGGCATGAATTTGGTGATCAATGAATTAGACACTCCCCTTATCATTAAAGTTGCTTCGATTCCCAAAGAACGGATGCAGGTTTATTTCATCGACAACGAAGACTTTTTTAAACGGCGTGCGATTTTGCGGGACGATAAAGGAAATTTGTTTGAAGATAACGACGATCGGATGGTCTTTTTTACCAAAGGGGTCATCGAAACCGTCAAAAAACTAAATTGGTCTCCCGACATCATTCACCTGCATGGTTGGTTTACTTCTTTGTTTCCTTTGTATCTCAAAACGTTATATAAAGACGAACCTTTATTTCAGGACAGCAAACTCGTTACCTCAATTTATCCCAAGGATTTTGATGGAAGCATGTCCGATACCCTAAAAACCAAAGTGGCTTCTGATAAGATTGAAGACAAAAGCATCGAAGCCCTTGCTGAGGCGAGTTATGAAAATTTGATAAAAATCAATGTCGATCATGCCGATGGTTTTGTAATTGCCAGTGATGAGGTCGATGACCATACCGTTGCCGCCATCAAGTCAAGCAAAAAACCCCTTTTGGAGTATCAGGCTACTACAGAGGAAGATGCCTATACCAACTTCTATACTGAACAAATCTGCTAATCATTTATGTCACTTAAGAACGTCCTAAAACGCAACAGTTTCTTGTTGATTGTTGTTTTAACCATCGCCTCGTGTAATAAGGATTTTCATGGTGTTGGAGCTTCATTATTGGAAGATCAATCTTTTACAACACAAAGTGTTCAACTTCCTGTATATGCCTATCAAGATGCGATAGAAAAAGTGCAAACCAATGGCTTGCCGTTGGGACAGTTGGGAGAGATAAATCATCCTTTGTTTGGAAAGGCACAGGCGGCTATCGTTACTCAATTGCAGCTGACCTCCAATGCTATATTTGGATCCTTTACACAAACCCGCGAAGATGAGGGCGATGAAGACAACATTCAAGTCATCCAAGAAAATGAACGTGTCACTGAAGTGTTTTTAGAAATTCCTTTTTTCAACAATCTCAAAGACCGAGATGCTGATGGTGTCATTGATGCCTTTGATATCGACCCTGATGATCCTCAAAGTGATACCGACGGAGATACACTAACCGACTTAGTAGAAACCCGTGCCGGCAGCAATCCGTTAGATGAGGACTCCGATGGGGATGGGATATTGGATGCCGATGATAATGATACGGAGTACGATCAAGAAAACAAGGTATATCAAATTGACTCTCTATATGGCAATCGCCAGGCGAGCTTTAACATCAAAGTACATGAGCTTACCTATTTTTTAAGTCGTTTGGACCCCTTCAATAATTTTGAAACCCCTTTGGCCTATTATTCTAATCGCGATTATTATGAAGAAGGGTTTTATGGAGCCACTTTATACGACGGCAATTATACGCTCTCTTTTGATGAGTTACGTTTCAACTATACAGAAGACGATCCCGAAACCACCGAGGTCGATGAGACCCAACAGGTAGAAACACGACTAACTCCACGTATTCGCCTTCCTTTGGATACACGATTTTTTCAAGAAAAATTTATTGATAAAGAAGGGCAAGTAGAACTTAACAGCCAAGATCAATTCAACGAGTATTTTAGGGGGCTAATCATCCAAACGAGTAACTTTTCGGATGACTTGTATATGTTGTTAGATCTGGGCGGTGCCGAAATCAAGATCACCTATAGTTATGACTCTTATAACCTCAACAACACAGAGGACGACACGAGCGACGACACCATTGACCGCGAACAAAGAACCTACACAATGCCTTTGGGTGGTGTGCAGATTAATACCCTAAAAAACAGTTTTGCCGATGCGGCGATCGCACAGCAAATTCAACAAAGCGAAGCCGGAATTCCTGCGGATCGTCTCTTTATACAAGGAGGGCAAAAACATGCCCGAATCCAGCTTTTTGATCCTGAAAATGACGTTTTGGGAGCAGAACTCAACCGCATTAGAGAACAAAGATGGTTGATCAACGAGGCCAATCTTGTGTTCAACGTCGATCCTTCTTATGACCCCTTGCAGGGGGGAGGACTGCCCGATCGCCTTTATCTTTATAATTATAAAACAGGGCGCGCGCTAAATGATTTTTTAAGCGATCAAACCTTAAATTCGTCGGTAAAAAATGGGGATAAGTATGTCTATGGAGGACTCCTAGAATACGACGACAACGGCCGCCCAAAATCGTATAAATTTCGGATAACCGACCATGTCAATAATATTGTTCGTCGTGATTCTACCAATGTTACTTTGGGTGTAGTTTTGGGTGCAAATACCCGCTATATCGAGCCCAAAACAGCTTCGTTGGGCTTGCTTAAAGGCGATATAAAATACCCCACAATGGGAATTCTAAATCCCTTTGGCGTAGTTTTGATTGGATCACACCCAGAACAAGCACAGCTCGATAAAAAGTTGTGGCTCGAAATTTTCTACACCGAATACTAGCCCACTAATTGCCAGAGCTCAAAAGCAATAAGCATAAGAACAAACCCCACAAGACCTTGTATGAGCGTTGCAAACGTATGGGTTTTATAGGCTTCCTTGAGGCTTAGGTCGCCCAGCTGGCTAACAATCCAAAAATACGAGTCGTTGGCATGTGATATCGTCATTGCTCCCGTACCAACCGCCATCAACGTCCAAATTTTGCCCATTTCATTGTCAAGACCCCAACCGCTAAGTAAAGGAAACACAATAGAAGAAGCCGTGATAATGGCAACCGTAGAGGACCCTTGAGCAGTCTTAAGTAAAGCCGCTAATAGAAACGGTATTGCGATCCCCATGCTGGGGCGAAGCGCTAAGGTTTGAAGCGATGCCGAGATATCAACTTGCTGAAGAACCACCCCCAACGCGCCACCCATTGCAGTAATCAAAAGGATGGGCGCTGCTTGAACGATGCCCTTATGAAGCACCTGTTTGCGGTCTACATGTTGTTTTTTGCATACCAAAAATGCAAGAAATACGCCGCTAAGAAGTGCATTGGTAGGGTCGCCAAAAAATTTAAAAATTGGCACTATGTCTTCATAGAAAAGAAATGGAGCCGCTGCTCCAAGCGCCATAAAAAGAATAGGAACCCCAATTGGTGCAAGGGCCCAATAAAGTGACGGTAGGGGTTTCGTCTGATCCAAAAAAAGTGAATCGAATTCTACTGACGCTGAATTTATTGGGTTACGGCGATAAAGATAATAGGCGAAGCCTGCCCCTACTAGCATCAGCAATAATGCAAAAAAACCACCAACAACAAACAGTAAAAATAAATTTGTGAGTTCTAAGTTGGCAGCAGCAGCAAGAGGACCCGGTGTTGGAGGAACCAAAACGTGCGTGGCAAATAATCCCGTTGAAAGTGAGACCGTCAAAGCATTTCTTAGGGCTTTTTGATTCCCCGCCAACTTTTTGGTCAATGGCGCTAAAATAACAAACGCAGCATCGCAAAAGACAGGAATGGCCACAACATAACCAATTGCACCAACAACAAAAGGCAAGGGCAGTCGAGTCAAAAATTTTAACAGCCCCTGGGCCAATGCTGTTGTTCCGCCACAGGCCTCTAAGGCAGTGCCTATCCATGCCCCATAGAGAATCAGTAAACCAATATTTTGCAGTGTTTTGCCAAATCCTCCACCAATTATTGCGCTGATCTGATGGAGTGGTAGTCCCAACAATAATGCCAAGCCAAAAGCACTGATCAATAGTACCACAAAAGGGTGCCATTTGAGATAACTGGTCCCAATGATAATCCAAACGATTGCCATTGTGATATACATTAGCTCTATTGCCATTTTGTTTTTTTTAAGGTTTGTACTACTTTTTGCTCTAATAAGGTCGCCGCCTGCTTTTTGGCCATTTCAAAATCCATTGTTTGAGGAGTAATCGAAAAGGCCTTTTGAATCCCATGTGCAAGACAATTTTCTTGGGATGCTGAAACGCTTCCTGCATACGCCCAAACCGGTTTTTGATGGTCTCTTGCGCGGCTTGCTATTTGGGAAATTAGCTTTCCATAAAAAGTTTGTTCGTCAAGATGCCCCTCGCCTGTGATAATGAGGTCCGCGGCTTTAATTTTTTCATCCAATTGAGAAAAGGATGCTAAAAGTTCAAAACCAGGACATAGGCTTGCGTTGAGAAATGGTAACAGCCCTGCGGCTGTGCCTCCTGCTGCACCTCCTCCTGAAATTGATGCGATATTTGTTCCTGTTTTCATTTCAATGAGGGCTGCCATATTTTTTGTGTAGCTCTCAATAATAGAAATTTGATCTGGACGCGCCCCTTTTTGAGGCGCATAGACCGTTGCAGCTCCTAAGGGTCCCAATAGCGGATTGGTAACATCAGAAGCAAAGATAAAAGTTGTTTTTTTTATACGTGGATCGAGCAACGTAGTGTCTATGACGGCTGCTTGAGACAAGCCACCCCCCTTGTTGGGAATGGGCCGATGGTTTTGGTCTAAAATTTTTCCGCCAAGAGCGGCAAAAATTCCCATTCCGAGATCATGGGTTGCGCTACCACCTATACCGATAATGATTTTTTGAATTCCACGATCCAAAGCCGCTAGAATTTGCAGTCCTGTCCCAAAAGTGGTCGTTTCGATAGGGTTTTTTTCTTGGGCGTTAAGCAATGCTAAACCAGACGCTTGAGACAGTTCGATCCAAGCCGTTTTTTCATCATTAAACACAAAGATAGGGGCTCTTAGTTCACGATTGAGTGGGTCTGTCGTTTGTGTAATGACGGTTTGTCCAAGCTTAATGATTGTCAATAAATCAAATGCACCTTCTCCCCCGTCCGAAAAGGGCAAATGGGTGCATCTGGCCCCAGGAAATACTTGGGAAACTCCTCGGGCAATTGCCCTTACTGCTTGACTTGCCGAAAGACTTTCTTTGAAGGAATCAGGTACAATGAGGATTCTCAATTTTAACGTTTATTTTTAATTGCTTGGATGATCAGGGGGGCGTGTGCCCTAGAATTCTCGATAAACCATTTGTTTGTCCGAAGCCCTCCACAAACGACCCCTGCTAGATACACCCCGTGGGCGTTGGATTCCATGGTTTCTGGGTGGTAAATGGGCGTGTGGTCTGCATCGTCTTGAAACTGTACCCCCAATTTTTCTAATAGTGAAAAATTGGGTTGGTACCCGGTCATCGCCAAGACAAAATCATTTTTAATTTCCACGGTTTGTTTGGGGGTTTTGAAGCGGACTGTTGTTTCGGTAATTGCAACAATATTGGACTCGAAGTGTGCGGTGATGCTCCCTTCTTCTATCCGATTGACAATATCAGGACGAGCCCAGTACTTTACGTTTTCTCCGATTTTTTTTTCGCGGATAATCATGGTGACACTTTTTGCCCCTTTTCTATAGGTTTCTAGTGCGGCATCTACAGCAGAATTGGCCGCTCCTACAACAACAACATCCATGTTATAATAAGGGTGGGGCTCACTGTAGTAGTGACGAACTTTGGGCAGTTGCTCTCCCGCTACGTTCAGTGGATATGGAAAGTCATAGAATCCCGTTGCAACAATAATATTTTTGCATTGGTAACTGTTTTTTTCGGACAGGAGTTTAAAACCGTTTTGATGTTTTTCAAAAGTGTGAATCTCTTCGTAGAGGCTGGGGTTGAGATTCCAATGGGTGCACACCCTTCGATAGTACTCGAGGGCTTCGGCACGTGTTGGTTTGGGATTCTGTGAAATAAAAGGAATATCGCCAATTTCTAATCGATCTGAGGTCGAAAAAAAAGTCATGTTAAGCGGATAGCGGTAGATCGAATTGACCAAGGGGCCTTTATCAAAAATATGAAAAGACAATCCGGCCTTTTGAGCGGCAATTCCACAAGCCATTCCAATAGGACCAGCCCCAATAATAATCAAATCTTTCATACGGCAATTTACGAAGCCCCTGTTTGAGAAAAAATAATTTTTTTATATAAGAAAATCTTATTTCTACGGCGTATTTAATTGGATTAAAGCTATTATTTGACAAATATTCTTTAAATAAAAGATCGCAAAACAAGGTTTTATAGTTTTTCATTATGTTTTTTGTTTTAACAATAGTTTTTGTCTACCATATAACATGAGCGTACAAACTATTAACAACAATATCGCGGCCTTGAGCGATACGTAGACCCATACAACACCTGCCAAAACAGCACACCAGAGCGGAAAAAAGACTCCTCCAAGTATGTATTTTAAAGAGGCATGAAAAACATCATCTTCAAAAAGAGACAGTACTTTGCGTAGCGCGAAAAGGGGTGGAAAATGGACAAGATTTGTGATAAACAAAAAAGGCTTTGTCCAACGAGGGATCGCTTTTGGTTGTGCTAAATTACTGCCCTTTTCTAACTTCTTTTTTAAGACGTCAAATGCTAAGCGGGTGTTTGTTGCGTGTATAAACCTTTTTTTGTGTTGGTAATTTGCATCGTTATCGGGCAACCAAAGGGTTTGCCTCATTTCATCGGCTAACACGTTTTTGAGCGTATTAATCGATTTGACAAGTTGTGCTTCGCTTTGACAATATTTGCCAACAGATATCGGCGTGCCAAAAACCAAATGTACATCAGCAAGCGGGCGTTTATGACTTCCATAGTTGATGCCTACAGGGACAATAAACATGGGGGTTTCTGGGTGCTTTAGTTGCGCTTGGCACATCAGCCGACTGCTTCCTTTGGAGAGGGGTTGCAAAAAATATTCGCCGTGATGCCCTCCTTCAGAAAACATCATGATGCTTCCGCCTTTGGCAAGTATGTCAAAACACTTTTCGAACGTAGCCTCGTTGTTCTTGAGGCTACTATACCCGTTTCGAATACGAAAAACCGGGAGCATTTGCAAGGCGTCCAAAAACCACTGAAGTCGCCCTCCAAAAACATCGCCGCGCGTAAGTGATGTAACGGGTTTGGGGCAGTAAGAGCCGACCAAAAGAGGGTCCAAAAAAGCGTTTTGATGATTGGGCGAAAATAACACACCCCCCGATCTAGGCACCTGTTCTAAGCCATAGACACAAACTCTTCTAAAATAAAAGTAGTTGTATAGTCTAAGGCCATATTTTACTAAAAAATAAAATCCTTTTTTCATCCGATGTGCTAAGCTATTAATTCAAAAAATAGGGACAAAGTCTTTGCCGTTTTTAATCTAGAAATCCGTTTTGTTGCCTAATTAGATCGGTTTAGGGAGGTTTGTATAAAAACAGAAAAAAAGACGTTGTACCTAAAAAAATGTTATCTTCACATGATGAGCCTGTTTTGAGGTCTCTGTGCGCCCCTATTTTACTAGAACGTAACCGCTTACAAAAACAAACAATTAATATGAAAAACCTTTTTTTATTCAGTTTTTTGATGGCCTTCAGTTTTTCAGTGATGGCACAGCAAATTACCGGAACTGTATCTGACGAAAACGGAGACCCTCTTCCAGGAGCTTCTATCGTCGTAGAAGGAACCTCTGTTGGGGTAACTTCTGATTTTGACGGAAACTTTTCGGTTTCTGCGGCTGTTGGCGACCAACTTACCATAAGCTATGTGGGGTATCAAACCCAAACCATAAATGTGAGTTCTTCGTCCAGCATCAACGTTCAAATGGCCCTAGGCAGCGCCTTAGACGAGGTGATTATTTCGGCTTCACGAAGAGCCGAAAAAGTGCAAGATGCACCTGCTTCTGTGTCGCTGATCACGGCCTCCGACATCGAAAATTCGGCCAACGTCGCCGATCCTGTCCGAAACCTTGTAAACATCCCCGGGGTGCAAATTCAACAACAATCTGCCAACTCGCTTAATTTTGAAATGCGCGCTGGTTCAGGAGTTTTTGGAACCTCTACATTCCCAATTTTAGACTACAGGTACTTAATTTCTCCAGCTTCTGGATTGTTTATCACCTCTCAAACCGGTCTTTCTAACATTGATATAGAAAGAATTGAGGTGGTACGTGGAGCAGCTTCTGCGCTCTATGGTCCTGGAGTTACTTCTGGGGTGGTACACTTTTTGTCTAAAAAAGCCATTGACCATCCAGGCACTACAGTAGAGTTGTTTGGAGGGACACAGTCCACTATGGGAGGTGCAATCCGCCATGCCTATGCAAACAAAAGCAAAACTTTTGGGTTTAAAATCAACGCCCGCTACAGCAAAGGAGACGAGTTTGAACTTGATCCCATTCGTGATGCAGATGTAATCGATGGTTTTGCTCGTTCAATACGTCAGCCATCAATTACCAATCAAATGGTAGATGCTACTAAGCCCGGAAAAAAATTGCTTACCATGAGTGATTTGGACCCCGATGGAGATGGTAATCCACTTGCAAGTGAATACCGCAACTATTCGGCCAACGCACATTTAGAATTTCGTCCCAATGACACTACCTCAGCAGTGCTTTCTGGAGGACTCTCTAACGGTAACGGATTGTTTTTTAACTCACAGGGTTATGGGCTAATCCAAGGGAACGATTATTGGGGACAAGCACGTGTACAGTCCGGAGGCTTGTTTGCCCAAGTGTATTATAACTACAACGATGGTGGAGACGAAAACAATCCGACGTTCTTGTACAGCTCTGGCTTTAGACAAGTTACCAAGCGTGCTGCTCTCGAAGCCCAACTACAATACAACTTTGATGTAGAAAGTTTCTTAGACTCGAACTTTACAGTGGGGATGGACTACAGAAACAATGCTACAGATTCTGAATACACCCTTTTTGGACGCAATGACGATGACGACCCCTACATAATTACAGGTGTTTACGGTCAAGGAACCTCGCGTTTGAGTGACAAACTCGACTTGACTTATGCGTTGCGTTATGACAAAATCAACTTTATCGATGAAGGGGCTATTGCTCCTCGTATCGCTTTGGTATGGAAGCCATCTGCCACATCAAGCTGGAGACTTTCATATAACGAGTCTACTTTTGGACCAACCGCGCTAGAAACGTATATTGATTTCCCGGTACAAACCCTTGCTCCTGGCATTGCTGATGTTTGGCTATCTGGTCAAATTGACGCACAAGGATTTGGTGCTAACCCTTCAATTGAATTATTGGGCTTGGGCACTTCTTTGCCTTACGGTGCTACCAGTGTTCCTAATGCAATACCTTATGGTGCTGCGGTTGCTGGTGGGTTGTTGGATGCATTGTATGCCGGGTTGAGCGCAGACCCTAGTTATGCTCCTTTGGTCCCATTGGTACAAAACTTTTTCTCTACATATGTGCCTTCAGGAAGCTTTGGGTCGTTAACTCCTTATAATGTGTTTAATGGCCAAGAAATGCCTGAATTAGTAGGCACAGGTCCTGCAGAAATCGGGCGACTTAAATCTTGGGAGGTCGGTTATAAAGGGATGATTAGCGATAAACTAGCGCTTTCTGTAGATCTTTATACCTATGAGCGTTCTGGATTTACGCAGTTTACGGCAATCGGCCCCACCTATCGTCTAGGCGGAACATCAAGTTTCCCTGCAGAGTTTGGTTCGCTTGTTGCGGGAGACCTCTTAAGTGACCCAATGATCAACGGTGCAATAACTGGAGCCGTAACCGCTCAAGTTCAAGCAGGTGTTGAGGCACAATATGCCGCCAATGGCATTCCACAAGCGTATTGGGCTACCGGGCTTCCGGCAAATGCTTTGTTTCCTGGTTCTCCAGCAGTTCCTTCTGTTGCAACTGCTACAGCAGCTGCAGCTGGACCTTATGTTCAAGGAGCAATTAGCCAAGCAACAGCCTTAGTCGCTGGGGCATTTGGTATGGGTGCGCAAGGCTTTTTATCAGCCATCAACCCTGCCGCTTTTGGTATCGTAGAAACCGATCGTGTACCGGTTGATAATATGTCACACATCTCCGCTGGATATCGCCGTTATGGAGACGCAACGCGTAGCCATCTTGGTAGTGATATCGCTTTAGAATATTTTGCTACAGATGAGCTTACATGGTGGGCTAACGCTTCGTTATTAAGCCAAAACGTTTGGATTCCTGGTCAAGCTAATGACGATGACCTTCCATTTTCATCCTATCTCAACGCACCTAAATTCAAATATCGTTTAGGAATGAATTATAACGGAGACAATGGTATCCGATTTGGACTTGCTTATCAGCACGATGATTCTTTTGAGTCTGATCAAGGATTTTTTGCGGGTACCGTTCAAGAAAAAGACCTTCTTGACGCCAATATTGGTTATAAATTCAGCAATGGTATGTCACTAGACCTATCTGGTACTAACATTGGTGATCTTAGATACCGAGCATTCCCAGGAATGCCAATCATTGGCAGACGTATTCTTTTAAAAGCTACGTATAACTTTTAAAAGTTACCCTTTCAAAACAAAAAGGCCTTCTCTATGAAGGCCTTTTTTTATTTAAAAACAAGCCCAATTAAAAAACGGTTTTGTTTTTGATTGAATCGTTAGGAGAAGCTGGACAAAAAATTATTGAAAAACCCTTGATCGGCTTCGCTTTTTAGAAAGCATTACTGTATCTTTGCGGTCGAAAAATCGATTTTTGCTATCTAATTATTGAAATCCGTAAAATGGCACAAAACACAGGTAAAGTTTCACAAATCATTGGTCCCGTTGTAGATGTTGAATTTTCTGGAGCAAACACAACGCTTCCTAGAATCTATGACGCCCTAGAAATTAAACAAGAAAACGGTACAACCTTAGTACTCGAAGTACAATCTCATATTGGTGAAGATACCGTGCGTACCGTATCAATGGACTCTACAGACGGTCTTAGCAGAGGTGTCGAGGTGACCGCCACAGGAAGTCCGATACAGATGCCTATTGGGGATGCCGTTTATGGACGCCTTTTTAACGTAATTGGAGATGCTATCGATGGCTTAGGAAACCTTCCTAAGGCCGCTGAAAACGGACTACCAATTCACCGTCCTGCTCCTGCTTTTGAAGAACTTTCTACCTCTACCGAAGTTCTATTCACTGGAATCAAGGTTATCGACCTGATTGAGCCCTACGCAAAAGGAGGGAAAATTGGACTTTTTGGGGGTGCTGGTGTTGGAAAAACGGTATTGATTCAAGAATTGATTAACAACATCGCCAAAGGACATGGGGGACTCTCTGTGTTTGCCGGTGTTGGTGAGCGTACACGAGAAGGAAACGACTTGCTACGTGAGATGCTCGAGTCTGGCATTATAAAATATGGTGAGGACTTTCTCCACTCTATGGAAGAAGGAGGTTGGGACCTCAGCAAGGTAGATAAAAAAGCCATGCTTGACTCCAAAGCAACCTTTGTGTTTGGACAAATGAACGAGCCTCCTGGAGCACGTGCCCGTGTGGCATTATCAGGATTAACCATTGCTGAATACTTTAGAGATGGTGCTGGAGATGGTCAAGGAAAAGACGTGTTGTTTTTTGTTGACAACATCTTTAGATTTACCCAAGCGGGTTCTGAAGTATCTGCGCTTTTAGGGCGTATGCCCTCTGCGGTGGGATACCAACCAACACTTGCTACCGAAATGGGTGCGATGCAAGAACGTATTACGTCCACCAAAAAAGGGTCAATCACATCTGTACAAGCGGTATATGTTCCTGCCGATGACTTGACAGACCCTGCGCCAGCGACAACATTTGCCCACTTAGATGCAACAACGGTACTTTCTCGTAAAATTGCTGAGCTTGGAATTTATCCTGCTGTAGATCCTCTAGATTCTACCTCCAGAATTCTAACCGCTGATATTTTGGGAGCCGATCATTATAATTGTGCACAACGTGTAAAAGAGCTTTTACAGCGTTATAAAGAATTGCAAGACAT
>Ga0181581_10000448_pt1 | contig 30817 bp, 56 predicted proteins | sample 071ome_22_FD_132433 | JGI IMG/M metagenome (GOLD analysis project Ga0181581, IMG submission 132433) | Coastal salt marsh microbial communities from the Groves Creek Marsh, Skidaway Island, Georgia - 071404AT metaG (megahit assembly) | ecosystem: Environmental > Aquatic > Marine > Intertidal... | reverse complement strand
TTCATGTCAGTTGTCCTCCGTGATGATGTTGGTGATGCGCTTACCCCAATAGTCGGCGATCCCGCCGCCCTCCAAATCCATGAGTTCAGCGTCGATGTCCTTGTTGAAATATTTACGCAACTCGTCGGTGTCGATGACGACTACATCGTCGTCAAGGCCGAAGTAGGTTCCGGTGCCTAAGTGGTAGATGATCTTTGCCATTTAGTACCACGACTCCGCACCGTCGCAATACAAGGCGGTGAACCGACACCAGTCGGCTAGATACCACAGGTCGTCAGCGATATTGTGAGGCTCACCATCTTCGGTAATCATGATTTCGGTCGGGCGAATACCATCTTTATCTTGGAACGCACCCTGAATGGTGTCAGCAATAAAGTGAAGGTCATCCCGAGAGATGTGGCCGGAACCGATGTCGTCGCTTTGTCCAAAAAGCCTAACGCTTGCCCGACGCAGATATTCGTTGCCGATGAGGTCGGAGGCTTGCTCCAACAGCCACACGCCGTACTTGCCCCGATACCAACAGTCGGTACCGAACAAACCGAGGGCTTTACCATTACGGTCACCAAGTACGATCTTCCAAGGGCATCCACCGGCTTCCTGCGTCTTTTCGCAAGAGAGAGCAACTTCGGGTAACCCGTTTTCGTCAATGATGGGCTGGCTATTATTGTCAAGCACAGGAATCATGACTGCGGTGCCTTTATTTTTACAGGCATAGGTGGAGGGGATGTTGTCCAGACCCATCAGTTTTCCTCCTCTGAGAGAAGGGTGATGTCAGCGGTAGACCACGAACGGAGGCTGTTGTCGATTCGCTCTCCGACAGTACCGGTGCAAATCTTCCACAAGCCGTTGTCCAGCAGGCGTGCCGCATAGTCAGGGTGGTTGTCGTCCTCAATGTCGAGGATCATGGTTACGGATACCTTCACTACTTGTCCTTTCTGTAAAGGGTTATCGGTAATACAGGGTATGCCTTATTATGGGAAAGCACAACCCGTCGGTCAGATTCAGGTGGGAAAACTGAGGCTGTATTGGTTATTGCCGTTTTCGTCAAACCACGCAGGACTCATCCATGACAAGTCCTCGCAAATCTTTTTCACGTTGTCCTTGCCGTAGATATTGTCCATGATGCGCTCCAAACCAGCACGAAGGATGATGTCGCTCGTGTCGTAAGGCATGGCCGTACAGTAACTAGCGTCATCCATCATCTCCCATTCGCCATCTACGAGCGTGTAGCAGTCGAACCGGAGCAAAGCCTCGTCGTCGGGGCTGTTCTCGTCGTAGAAGCCACACCAGCCTTCGTCAAGAAAGCACCAGTCCACTCGGTAGTTGTCTCGGATAAGCGTCATGTCGCTCATGTCAGATCGAACCTTCCTCTAAGCGTTGCAACTGCAACTGTGCGAGTGCCTTCGGCCATGATTCTGCCTCGACCATCTCTGGCGTCATGGAACAGCAGATATCCCAGTCCCACTTGTCAAAAACGCCTCGCTCGATGTCCATAGCGATATCCATGTATCGCTCAGCATCGGCGACATCCTGAAAGTAGGCGTACTCTTGTCGATATTGGACAACTTGAATGGTGAATAATTGCATGTCAGTTTGCTCCTTCTAGCAGTTCAGAGATTTTGTAGTTGCGATACAGAACGATGTGTTCGGGGGCAACGCCGGCTTCGGACACATAGCAGACGAGATCATCGGGGTAGAACATCGCCGCATGATCGTCGGAGATCACAGGTGGAATCGGCAAGTTGTTGGGGTCAACGGCAAAGACCACGATCTCGTCATGCTGAATGAAGTGGGGTACTTCGAGGTTGCGTCCGTCTACCTCGATCGTTGTAGTGCCGACCAATTCCTTACCGCCTCGCATGGCGAGGAAGGCAGCAGCGTATCCCGCCGTGTTAGCGAAGAAGGTCATCTCTCGTAAGCCCTCCTTCTGGATGCTGTCGGCGTTCTCTGAGTAGGTGGCGTGGTAAATCATTTCCATGTGTTCAGTTTGGGGCTTATTCATGACAACAACAACCTCATTCCCCATAAATATGGACAGAAATTCCGATAAATTCTGCCAACTCGATGAGGGCGTCCCCCACCTGAGCCAGCAGCGGTGAAGTCTCCGCGTTGGAGTCCCGGGCAGCGACCCTGAGCCAGTTACAGTAAGCCGATATTGCTTGCTCCGCTTGCGCCTTGACAAACTCGTGGTCGGGGCTGTCTGACCAGCGGTGGCGACGAACTGGCATCACCAGTCCACCGCCATCGCAGCGATGCTCTCCTGAGCGTCTACCAAGTTATGAACCTTGTCACGAGCCGCCTCGTACCACTCGTACCACTCGTCGGACATGGAATCCTCAGGCTCATCATCCTCAGGCGTGATGTTGGAATAATCGAAGTAGCCGTTGTAGACGCACTCACCGTTAGCGAACGAATCGACACCGGCGAAGCACATGCCTCCCTCGTCGTAGCGAACGAGAACCTTGACAGGGTACTTCTCGGTGATGTGGCGAGCGATGCCGTCGGGTGGCGACCATGCCGACATGCCAGACACGGTGATGCTGGTGTCGTCAACGTTGTAGTCGGAGATGCTGGGAGACCACTTGGTTCCCCAGTTCGCAACGCACCACCAGTACCAGTCGGCGTGACCGTACTTGGCTTTGTTGGCTTCCTGCTGGGCGACCCACGCAGGGTACTCGGGGTCGTCTTCGGGGATGTAGCCAGACCTGATTTTCAGGTCTTCGGGGATGGGATGGATACGAGAGATGTCGTATTCCTTCATTGAGTCGTACGATTCCTCCTGCTCGTCCTCTGGGATTGAGAAGATTTGGTGGAGAGCAGCGATGTGCTCAGGCTCTCCCTTGATTTCGATGGAATAGTCGCACCAGTTGGGCATTTCTTTCTCCTTTAGTAGGTCGGAGTATGAAGTGTAGGGCTTATTGGTGATAGTGACAACCCAGGATTGGTTTTTCACTTGACATTTATGTGACGAAAAAGGGGCAGGGCATCAGCACGACACCCTGCCCCTCTATTCGTGGGGTTTACTCAGACAGCCTCGCCCGAGCGGATGGTCGAAGCACGACGCTGCTTCTTGACCGGAGCATCCTCAAAACGAACCCAGACCGTCATAGTCCTATCGGCGTTCGTCTTGGTGCGGATGTTCATGTTCGGGAAGTGCTCGTTGCGAATCATGTAGAAACGCGAGATGGACTTGTAAGTCCCGACGCGAGCCCAGATTTCGGGATTCGCGAACTTGTCTGAATGGTTGTCTCGGAGGTTCTCCAACATTCCACGGAACGTCTGCTTCTTATTCCGACGCTTTCCGTTCTCGGGTGCTGGTGGAACCTCAAACTTGATTCGGTAACCCATGATGTTTCTCCTTACTTGAAACTTTGGTGAAGGGTTGAGGTTGATTGGTTGATGATGTCACGCACACTTTCGGCGAGCGAAGGTGAGTGAATTGGAGTCGATGCCGGGGCTTCGGGGGCCTCGAGTGACTCGCTGTCTACCGGATCTGAATTGTGGAAGTTGATATTCTTATGTTCAATCCACTTGCTTCCTGATCCGGAAATTGGGGTAACGAGAAGGTCAAGGTGACCGAAACGTTGCCGAGCATCCGTGATGGTCACGTTAACGTTGATGCCTTCGATTGGTTCGAAGGAAGCGGTGAGTCCTCGGTATGCGTTGAAGTTCACCGACCCATCTGCGTAGCGTGCTACCCGGGTGTCTTGTCGTGTTTTTGTATCCACGATCTTCATTGATGTCCCTCCTTTCAAAGGGCTTGCAGGTGTGAATCAGTACTGTACTGATTATGTTTATTGTTGACAACCTGCGCGAACAATAAGTTCGTTAATGGTTGTCACCGCTCGCTTTCCGCCACCGTAGTGGCGATGAAGCGCTACGAATTCCGCCACTCAGACATGGGCGCAGGCGTGCCGGTCAAGTATTGCTCTAGGGCTTCGGCGCCCCCACAGCCAGAACAGATTTCGGTCTTGTTGTCGACGCGGCTCAGAGCCCCGGGGTATGCCCCGGGTTCGTAGTTGTTGGGAATCCAGTCCCCGCATCGGGGGCAGACGTTTGGAATCTTCATGACACTCCAATCATGTTCTTGAGGGTTTGCAGGAGCGGGCGACCAGTCTTGTTGTCGTACTTCTGAAAGCCGTCTGAGGCGTTCTTGACTACGTTGGCGAACTTGCCAGCGGAGCCCGTAGCGAGAGCGTCTGAGAGCAACCTAAGTGCCGTCTGCGCATCATCGAATCGGTAGACGTATGTAACGTCGGTGTTCGACTTCCATACGATGTGGACTGACATAACCTCGTCAACGACGGTCATGTGCATGTGTGAGATGGCCGATGAGTTGCGGACATCGACGGTCGGTCGGATTTGGGTTGGGTTGTTCATGTCAAGTACGCTATGGATTATTCGTGACGTTACCAACCTCGCCAACAAACTTTTTTTGACATTTCTAGAAAAATGGCCATCTAGCAGGGGTTTTGTAAAAATATTTCTCCGAGGTTGTCAAGTGTTGTAATAAGCACTATCGTATTTGACATGAAGGAAGAAATGGAAATTGGCAAGGTACCCGAGGGTGAGTGCGCCTACTGCGACCACGAACGTGCGCAAGGTTCGACGTTCCATCCTCGCCACTACGCCTCGTCAAATTGTCAATCAGGTGGGTACGACCATTGTACCTGCGACACTTGTTGGTAAGAAAGGAAAAGACATGACCAATAAAGTCAAGGGAGCCGCATCGCTCCGAATCGAACTACGAGACGGCATCATCACCGTCTACCACGGCACCGATGGTGCTGTTCTCCACCAAGTCGAAGCAACCGACAACATGTGGGAACGCATGTTCGACAACATGACCAACGCTCTCTACGGGGTGGATGTCTGATGGGCGCACGAGCAACTATCACCATCTACCAATACGGCGATGAGGCTGACGAAACGCCGCTCAATCTTTACACCCATTGGGGCGGTCACGAGATTTGCCAGACTCTCGCCGAAGGCCTACGCAAGGCGAAGGAGGCCGGTCGCCTCACCGACCCGCCATACGCTACCCGCATTATCTTTGACACGCTCACCGGATTGGAGGGCGGCGATACCGGCTACGGCATCATCGTGGGTGACCATGACGACATCAACTACGACTCGCCAGTCATCGTGTGGCCAAAGGATGGCTACGGGACTCCAATGGTGCGCTACAACGAGTTGGAATGTACGGCGCAGGCATGGATTGACCTTTTTGTTCGTTCTAACAGCGACGGGGTGTCAATCGTCGTCTAAAATGCTATCCTTACATTATGTATTCGCATAAAGATGCGCTGATTACCGTTTATCAACCTGAAGTAAAAACGGAAATCCATTGGAAGGTCAATCTCGTTTCATACGTTGAGTCTGAGAACGGCGACTACCAATGGTTTGGCTCCATCTCCGATGGGGAAGAAGACGTTGTGGCCGTTCTTGCTGGCGGCCGCAGCGGGGCTGTCTGGTACGGCCCCCAAAACGAGCGGAAGTGGGAGCGTTACGTCGCTGATGCGCAAAATGCGTTCCCAGACGACCCTGACGCTGTGGATAACTTCACGACGTACATTGACGCTCTCGGGTTGTCATAGCCCTACATAACCCCTACCATATCTACTGTAACCCTCTGCCCATACTAAAAAGTGAGGTACAAAATGATTGGCGACCGTGTACGCCTTATCCACTGTAATGACCCCCATACCCGTATCGAAACGGGTTCATATGGTTTCGTGGTGTTCGAGGATGCCGTCGGTACCGTTCATGTCAAGTGGGACAACGGTATTCAACTCGGCCTCGTCGCCGATGAGGATTCGTGGGAAATTGTTGACGCTGAAGTTGTCAAGTAACGTAATAAAGATTAGATTGGACTCATGAACCGCTACGCAATCATCACTCCTGACAACATCGTTGTCGAAGAATGCGAGACCCTGCCGGATGGGGAGGCTATCCACGACCTCATCGGCAACTACTTTGACTGTGTGTCAATGAATATGCGAGATGGAAGCGTCCTCGTCGCATACGTTGACGACATGGGTCATCTCCACGGTTTACCCATGAACGCTTGGGCGTCGTCAATCTTTGCCCGACCACTCGCAGGAACGGCGATTATGTTCTCCGCCACTAGCCCGCAGGGTGAGTACGACGGCGAGAACTACCCGCTCAACGACCTGCATGTCTTCATGTTGCGTAACATGATGGACTTGGTGGACATGCGCCCGACGCCGATGACGGAAGAGGGCTGATGGGGTTCTTCACCGGAGCCATCATCTACTCGCTCGGTGTAAAGCGCGGCAAAAAGCGCGGGAAAGCCCCGATCCCCGTGGCCGGAAAGCCGAAAGACTCTGATTGCGATAACTTTTGGGCGTTTTGCAAAGAGTATGGTTCGTGTGACGGTATGGTCTGCACGTATGAAGAGCGAGGGTAAGTTTTTCTCCACATTTGCTTGCATTTGTGTTGAGAAAGACGGAAGCCCTGCCCCCGGCTGTCACGGCTGTTACGACTGGCTGACTGCCGACCTGATTTGGACATTGGACGATTGGGTGCGTGCGAATCCGACCAACTGGTTCGGGTTTTCCAACATTTGGTGCGACACTCCAGATGGTTGGCAGCGGGACTCCGGCTACGCGCGCTGCGAAACTGCTGAGCAACTCTTGGATTTCTTGATTCTGGCTGGGGGCGATTTCTCGCTGACGTATTTTGAGCCGGCTGGTGATGAGTGGCGATTCACGCAACGACATCTGAGTCGGCCGCTGGAATTGACGAAATGCAAGGTTTTTTACACAATTGACCGTGGTGGGTAGTGGCTGTCACACCCCTGCTGTAAGATATTCTTATGACTATTGACATCTTGCAACACGACGAAAAGTGCGAAAACGCACAATCACTCGACGACCTTTGCATCTTCTGTATCAAGGATTACAATGACTGGGCGGAAGAAGCCGACAACCGTGCGATTGGACTGGAACTGAAGTGAGTCTCCACTACTGCGAATCCTGCAAAAACACGATCCATGACATCAAAGCCCCGTCCTGCATCCGTCTGGTTTCAGCGTGGGTTGCTGGTTCAGGCAAAACAATCGTCAAGATTGAAGAAGAGGGCTATCGGTTTTACCACAAGCCATGCTTTGACATCATGAAACGTAAAGAAACGGGATGGCAAGAAGAATCGCTCTTCTAATCCCCCACCATCACTTTCCCCTCTAACTCAATTGGCAGAGTAACGGACTTTTAATCCGGTGGTTGTGGGTTCGAGTCCCACGGGGGGAACCGTTAGCCCTGATAACATTAGGGCATGGCTAAGTCACGATCAGGTCTCGGATTCGTCTGGACACCCGAACCACACAAAAAGCGCAAAGGCGTCCACGCGAAACGCGGGGCTTCGTCGAGCGCCTCAAGCAAGAACTACAAAAAGAAATACCGTGGCCAAGGACGACCCTGAAAAGGAAGCGCCTAAGCCGGCGAAGAAGCCACCTGCTGCTACTTTCATTTCCCGGATGGTTCACAACAAACGCCGCTGTCCGGGCTGTCGGTAGGGGTTATCCGCCACCGTTAGTCGGTTGAAGCGATTCTGAATTAAGTGATTGCAGGAACTCGATTGCACACTTGTTGCAGTAGAACCTCGGGCCGGGCGACTGATCCCACTTTGTGTAAATCTCCACTTCGGCACCGGAGCGGCAAAACCCGCCGGCGGGGCTCCACGGGAATGGAAGAACTCCTTCTACGACTACTCGGTACTTCTGTTCTTCGCTCAAAGCGTTGAAGCAGTGCATTCCGTAAATGCCGGTCGGGTGGCTCATTCTGCGTCGTCCTCGAAGTCGTCCTCGAACACGCCGTACTCGACGGCCTCTTCGTGCGTTTGATCGAATTCGGCCTCGCACGCAAGGCAAGTGAAGAGTGGCGGGTACGCGCACTCGTCGATTTCGTGCTCGTCGACACGAGTGTCGATGTCGGCCTTGCAGTGGAAGCAGGGCTGGATTGGGGCGAGGGTGGCGAGTGACATACGCATACTCTGTATTCAACGTCTTATTCGTATCAAACACAACGTCGATACGGAAAATTCCCGAAATTTTTAGACATCGAACATACGTTCGAAAACCGAACATGCGTTCGAAAACCAAACATGCGTTTGAAAATCGAACATGTGTTCGAAAACCGAACATTTGTTCTAGTACGAAAAAAATAAAAAATATTCTTAGGTCGAGGTTGTGCTTATTAGGAATAAGGCCTACCCTCATATGTATGGAGATGGGAGGAGGTGAAATGAAGAAGATCACTCGTTCAGAGTGGGTCTGCGCAGAGTGCGAAGACACGCTGATCTTCGAAGTCGAGGGCGACGGCCACTCATGGTGGCACGGCTACTCATTCGAGGACACGGCGTGGAAGCACTTCGCTAAGCAGGGTTGGGTAACCGACGACTGCGAGGAGTGGTGCGCAGGTCACGCAGATCTCTGCGAGGTCTGACCGACCCACAAACGACAGGGTGGCGACCCACCGCCAAAATCCCCCCATCTCCAACCAAACCCCGACTGTCACCCCCCGACGGTCGGGGTTTCTTCATTTCGGTCAACACTTGCGGGCGGCCCGGCGGGGCTGTACATTGACGTCATGCCGAAAGCAAATCGCACCCGTGTCCTGACTATCGCCGACAATCTCGTGAACGGTGACAGGGACGAACAGTATGGCGACCCGATTTCCGATTTCCGGACAACCGCTGAAATGTGGAGCGCGTATCTCAGCCGCCGGCTAGGAGCCCCGGTTTCGCTCGAGCCGCACGATGTTGCTGCGTTGATGTGCTGTCTGAAGTTAGCCCGCATCTCTTGGTCTTACGACAAGGACGACAACTGGATTGACCTTGCCGGTTATGCGGCGTGCGGGTGGGATTGCGTCGTCGAAGAGAACCCGTCAAATAATTCTGCCGATGACGTTTCATCTGCCTTATATAAGGCGTACAATGAGATACATGAAGCAGAAAGCGTGGAGCGAAAAAGATAAGTGGGAGTACACCCACAATCGTTTGCGTGCTTCAACGATCCCCGACAAAAAGAAAGAACAGGCTCGTAAGGCCTGCCGAAAGCGAGTAAGTCGTGACGTTTGACGAATGGATTCAGATTGGCGTTGACAACAAGTGGTGTGGGGCACCGGTTTGTTCCACTCATGACGGCATCCCCATGTCCGAAGAAGAAGAGAATATGTGGGATGAAGGGTCAGATCCCTGCCATCACGTTGTCCGCTTGTATGAAAACGAAGAAGTAGCCGACGCTATCAACGCAACGTTCTCGGCGTATTCGTGGCGTGTTCCGGCAGTTCGTCCTCGGTCGTAAAGATCCCTCGGGGTAACCACGTCGTGTCTTTCAAGACGAGGTGGGATCTTCCCCTCCCTACCGCGCAGTCTGTCAAAGGCAGGGAGGGGCGAACCCCGACTCAGAAGGTCAACTCAATAGCGGGACTCGGATCGTACATCTCTTGAGACCAGCCCGCTCGCTGTCGTTTTTCTGCTAAGGCCAGCGTTCTGGCACGAGAGAGAAACATGCAGACTGTCATTCTGGGTTCTGTAACTTCGGTGACCCGGTGCCGGGTGGTTGTTGGGAAAAGAATGATTTCTCCGGCTTTCGGGCTGTGTTCGTAGCCGATGTCGTCAAATACGAGCCGCCCGTCGTTTGATGAGTCCACATACAGGATTGCCGAAACATCGCACAAAAGGTTTTGCTGCGGGGCTTCCATGATGATTTTCTCGCCGAACTCGTTTTCGTCGTAGCAATCCCAATGTGCTTCGGAAGATTCGCCGATTTGCCATTCTCTGATGGAGCCGTGCCAGACGACGTGTTCGTCAAGGTAGTAGCGGTCTGCTTCGGCTTTGATTTGTCTTGCGAGGCGTTTCATCCATTCGTGGGCTTCGTCGTCTGGTCGTAGAAGAACGTTTTGTTCTCCGCCGGCGGCCCCAGAGCCCCGCTCGACTCTGGTGTGGGTTTGGAGAAAGTAGCGGGTGCTGTCCTGTTCGGGGTAGTACTCGCCGGAGAGTTGGAAGGTGTGAATCATTGGGTGGGACATTTTTATTACGATTTCTTTACGGGGGTTGTTGGTGTCACTCATAAAGACTAATCTACAAGTATGAACAACCCAGAGATGATTCCACTCGGCCAGTTCCTCATTGGAGCCGCCGCTTTCGGCCTCGGCCTTCTCTTCATCGCATGGCTCGCCCTTGACGACCTGAAGCGTGACCTTGACGAGGATGGCGACTACTGATGGGAGACGTTATCTACGTCTGCTCAACCTGTCACAAGACCACCTCGATCGAACATCGAGACGCAATCCTTTGGGAAAAGGTCGGTGGTCACCGGCTTTGCCCTGTCTGCTCATACAAACTGACGCAGGCTACCCGTCAGCACCCAAGCAATCGAAATCGAAAGAATGCTTGACAAGTGTTACACCCCTCAACTACCATTACAAACATGACTTACCGATACGACATCAAGCCCATCTACACCTACGACGACGACACGCCCGAGGCGAGCATCCAACTCACCGAATGGATTGTCATTGACACGGCTAACCGTGATTGCCCAGCCGGTTTCGTTTTCGCAACCCGTGAGGAAGCACTAGCGCAAGCGAAGGCGATGGGATGAGCAACCTCGGAACCATCATCTACGTCGTCGTCGGACTGACTTTCACGGCGGTACTCTGGATCTCCCTATTCGCACGGAAGGAAAGCAATGAACACACTGATTGACCTACTACAGACGGGTGCGATTCTCTGCCTCGCATACGTCCTCATCACCTCACAGAAGGGAAACAAGTGAGCAAGTCCACCGAACAATGGCGTGCCATCTACAAGGCTCGCAACGAACGACGCAAGGTTCGTTCCACCTCAGAGCGCAAGGCAGACCGAGAAATGGGTCGCTGTCTCTCTATTAGGATGTGGGACAAGTCCACCAACGCACCTCGTATCCTGAATGAGACCAAGAAGTGAACAGCATCACCATCTCGTTCCAAGACTTCCTCAACAAGGCCATCGTTGACTACACGCAAGAAGCCAACGCCACGGCAAAGCACCAACGATTTGGCCAATGGTTTTACAACGACATGATTTTGGCTAACCCTGACCTCGCCGAACACATCCGAGGTTCCAAGTACGACCCGTTCTATCTGGAACAGCCAACCCCAGAGCAGTTGCGATACATCGAACTGGTGTGGGCGAACCCACCGAAGCAACCGCTCGTAGTGTTGTAAATGCTACTATTACCAAGTGGCACACATTCTCCTCAGCAAAATACTCGACACAGCCCCGCTGCTTCAGCAACTCGCCGAAGTCACATGGGTCAACAAGCGTGAAGACGCACCCGAACACGAACGTCATCTACATCTAGAGGATGAGCCAGCGTCATCCGTGCTGGTTTCAGCCACACTCGCAGGCGTTTGGGATGAAATCGAAAGCGTTGTATCCGAAGATTGGGGTCAACGCATCGAACTCGGAACCCACCCTGATAAGCGGTTTGCTCACATCCGTTACCCAGAAGGCACATCCATGCCGTTACACGAGGACTCGCCGTCGGCTGACGTGGGCGACAACTTCGTCACTATTCTGGTCTATCTCAACGATAACTATGAAGGTGGGGAACTGGTGGTGAATGAAGAACCCGAAGAGTTTTCTTACAAGCCCGCCGCCGGAGATGTTGTTCTGGTTGCTGCCGGGACTCCGCACGCCTCGAGCGAAGTTGCTTCTGGAGTGAAGGTGATTGCGGTCGGCCATTACAAGTTGGTTCCTGATGACGTTTGATCAAGTGATGGATGCGACCGGTCGGATGAACGGAATGCCTCCGCTTCCTTTGCTTTTCTGGTTTTGGAAGTTGGTGAATTCGCAGAAGCCGTTGTTGGGTGAGTGGATTCTCTTGTACCGGTGTGAGCAGTTGCGTGGAAACGGCCATGAGCCGTATTGGTCGACTGAGTTGGATCCGCAGTTGGTTGCCGAAATTTCTCGGAAGTGGGCTGAGCCGGATCCGATGGCGTTGCCGAAAGTGCTGGAATTGTCATGGCGGTGGCGTAAAGACCCGGATCGCTGGAAGGTCCACTACCCAGAGTTAGCAAAATAATTTGTCAAAGGTGTTGCACAAGTTCACAATTTCGACTACTATGACCGATATCTGAAATCCCACTCAGATAACCCCCCATAGCAAAAAGGATTTGCCCTCACGCTCTCCTCCCCCCGGATCGAGCGTGGGGGCGATCCTTTTTTCGGGGTAACATTGACAGCAGTGAATCTGTATCTCGACACCGACATCCTCATCGTCGACACCCCGTATGTCCCTGAAGAAGTCACAGCAATCAAGAAGATTCGTGGCGCAAAGTGGAACAAGCGAGCAAAAGTTTGGGAAATCCCAGTCGCTGAAGTCTGGGCCGCCCGGGACTTCGTCGAGCGTTTCAATTACGAGATGAGTTCCGAGGTGGCGATGCTGACTGTGCCGAAACCACCTGCCGCATCGGAAGCAATCGTGCTGAGCGAGGGGTACATATCTATTCGTTTTCCGTACGAACGCGTAAGAATTCGTTCGGTAAAACAAATACCGGGCATCACATGGTCGGCGGATAACTCGGAGTGGATGGCGCCAATCGCATCGGGTGATGCTGTTCGTACGTTTGGTGAACGATTTGACATTGACATTGACCCCGCTGTGTTAGAGGCGTTCAACGATCTGGACACGAGACGCTCCTCTTTGCTTGAGAAGTCCCGGGCCGCCGCCGGCGACATCGAAATCGCTGGTTTTCAAGGAGAGTTGCTTCCATACCAGAAGGCTGGTGTCAACTACATCACGTCTGTGAAGAAGGGCTTTATCGCTGACGAGATGGGTTTGGGTAAAACAATCCAAGCAATCGCAGGCATTGAAGTTCTTCACGCTTACCCGTGCGTCATCGTGTGTCCCCCGAGCCTTGTCCTTAACTGGAAAAAAGAGTGGAATCGGTGGCTGCCGCACCGTGACTGTCAAATCGTTGACGGTCGGAAAGAGATGCCAGAGAATTATGAAGTTCTGGTTGTCGGTTACTCAAACATCCATTTTTGGGCTGACCGTCTGAAGGGTAAGAACGGTTACGTCTTTGACGAATCGCATTACTGTAAGAGCCGAGATTCACAGCGAACCAAGGCAGCGAAGAAGATCTCCAGATCCGCCGGCCCTGAAGTCCCGGTCTTCCTGCTGACTGGGACACCCGTGACGAATAGGCCAGCAGAGTACGCGCCGCAACTCGACATCATCGGACAAATCGACAAGTTTGGTGGCGAGTGGGGTTTTTATCGACGTTACTGTGACGCTTTTCGTGATAAATGGGGGCAGTGGCACTTGGAAGGTGCATCCAATTTGGGTGAGTTGAACGACAGGCTTCGTTCCACCTGCTACATCCGTCGTACGAAAGATCAAGTTATGACGGAGTTGCCGCCAGTTATTCACGATCCGGTGATTGTTGAGGTTTCGGCGTCTGCGATGAAGGAGTATAAGAAGGCTGAGGCCGACATTATCCAGTATCTCGTTGACAGGGCTGTGGAAATCGCTGAGGAAATTGGGGAAAACCCGAGGTCTGCGGCTGTTCGTGCCCGAATCAAAGCGGAGGCTAGTCAGCATCTCGTGCGAATTAGCATCTTGCGCAGATTAGCAGCGAAAGCGAAAATGCAAGCAGTTGAAGAATGGATCGAGGCCCGGCTCGAGCAGTCCCGGAAGGTTGTTGTTGCTGCCCACCATCGTGACATCGTTGATGCGTTGGCAGATAAGTACGGCGGCTACAAGATTCAGGGCGAGATGGAAGTAGGGGACGTAGAGGATGCAAAAGATGCGTTTCAGAACGATCCGGCTGCGAAAGTCATAGTTTTGTCGATTCAGGCTGCGAAAACCGGGCACACGTTGACGGCATCGCAGGACGTTTTATTTGTGGAGTTGCCGTGGACACCCGCAGATGTTGACCAGACTTACAGTCGCTGTCACAGGATTGGTCAAACTGGGTCGGTAACTGCAACCTATTTACTGCTAAATGGTTCGATTGATGAAGAGATTTACAACTTGATCGAAAAGAAGCGGAAAGTTGTTGCCGCAGCAACGGAGGGCGGGGCTGAAGACCTTTCTGGTTTTGCGGCTGCTGACTTGGTGATGTCACTCTTCCCTACTTAGACAGATTTATCTGTGATACATTGGTGGCATGCCACACAACCTTGAAGAAAACGCAGACGGCTCATACCGTTTCGCTTATGCCAATGAGATCCCGTGGCATCGCCTCGGACAGAGGATGGATGGGTTACAAACGGCTGAAGCAATGCTTGCCGCCGCTCATGCCGACTACGACGTTGTTCTCTCAAAGGTTTGTGCTGTAGACAATAACGGTAATGTTCTGTATAACCCTGATGGGACACCCGTAATCGTTGAGGACTCAAGAGCAACCCTGCGAGTCAACCCTGACGGAACATTCGATGGTCTCGCAACCGTCGGAACGCGCTTTCTCCCCACACAAAACCGAGAAGTTCTCCAAAGAGCACTCGACGTCGTCGGGGCTTCAGCCTCGAGCGCGGTCGTTGACACCTGTGGTGTTCTTGACGAAGGCCGAGAGTTCTTTGCCAGCATCGACTTGGGTGCCGTTTTTGTTGACCCGAAAGGCGTAAACGACAAGATCGAACGCTACCTCCTCGTCAGGAACGGTCATAACGGCAAAGTTCCAATCACCTACGCAAACACCGGTATCAGAGGGGTATGCAAAAACACGGTGACTGCCGGCATCAGTACAGCGCAGTCGATTTTCACGGCTAGGCACACCCGTAATCAGGACAGCGCTTTGGAGCAAGCAGGTGAAGTGCTGAGTCTGTCAAAAGAGTGGGCTTTGCGATTCCAATCTCGGGCGGAGACGCTCCTGCGGATCCCAGTCCCGGCCGGCTCGAGTCAGTTCCAGAAGGTTTTCGACGCTGTGTTTCCGGAGAAGTCTGGCACCGACGTTGCCCGCAAGAATCGTGAAGATATCCAGATGACTATCCGCTCGTTGTATGGCTCAAGGAAGAATGCGGCTGGTTTCGGCTACAACGGTTGGTCGATGTATAACGCAATAGGGGAGTATCTAGACCACCATCGTGAAGCGAAGCCGTATGACCGTGCAATCGCCTCAATGGATGCGCATTCGTGGGTTGCCCGCAAGAAACAGACAGCAACAGAGGCAATCCTTTCATTGGTTTGACATTAGGGCATGGCAAAATATAGTAAGCCCACTACGAAGGGGGGTTGTCATGAATGATGAGAACGACGAATTCACCCGTGAGGATCTTATGGAGATGATCGGGGAGTTTATGTCTGGTTCGATGACGGTACAAAGTCTGTATCGCTCGCATTTGTGTGCAACGATTGTTCACCGTGTGTTCGACGAGTTCGGTACCGAAGGTATGGCCGAGTTGATGGTCAAGATTGACGACCGTGCCGAGTGGATTACCGACATTCTGTTCGATTCCAACGATCTTCAGGATATTGCGTTCAAGAAGTATGGGGTGTATGACGACGAGATCGCAATCAAGGCTCGCCATACGTCTGCTATGACTGAACTGAACGGGAAGATGTCTCGTTTGAGGAAGCGTTACGCAAAAATGATTGTTGACGAGATCTTCGAGCCCCGGCCGCAGCCTGAAGTTGAGGCTTAGTGTCCACGAGGTATTGGAAGCATCTCATCAAGATTGTTCCGGATTATCCGGGTTCCGAGGCTGATGCTGAGGAGAATGAGATGTCACACAATTGGCGTGTGATGGATATTGCGACGGATCCTCCGGAAGTTGAGGTTTTTGTGCCGGGGATCGTTGTGTGTCGTGATTGTGGATGTTTGGCTGACACGAATCAGGCGAGATACCCGTGTGGGTCTGCTCCGGCTCCGATGTCGATGTACGAGTATCTACGTCGCAAAGAGAGTGAGTGAGCAGTTTCGCAACATGCTCAGGTTGGGAGTTTAATTACAACCGCCAAGACCTTGCCTTGCCTTGGGGAGGACTTGAGCAGTTTGACGACGTGCTCAGGTCGACTATGAACTCAGATGAATTCGTGGCTGTAGGAGATGGTAGTGGTAGCCGGCTTCTGAATTTCATGGATTACGTCGATTCCCCACATTTCGTTGTGCTTATTGGCAAGCGCAACTGCTTGGCTGTGGGTGACGCATGGGATGGTGAAGAGGTGTGCGTCTGACGAGTCACCCGTAGGGCTTGAGAACCAGAGGGTGACGTGGGTGTCGGTTACGTCGGTGGCGATGAGGCCACCCTTGTAGGTGTTGTTTTCTTCCATGTCTTAAACACTACACGTTATAGGAGTAGTTGTCAACCTTTATCGGAAGAAATTTTAGAAACCCGATCGTAAGCAAGGTTTACCATCTTGTGACCAGTGACCTTCGACACGCCGAGCACCATTGACAACATTTCCGTAGCGCCACGCAAGTTGTGACCACCCGCACGAATAAAGTCGAAAGCGACCTCGTACTTGTCTGCCATATCTAGAGTTGACAGGTCCTTGGTCTCGTACTTCCGTTCGAGAGCGATGATGAGTCGTCCGAACGCATTGTTGAGGTCAGGGAAGTTGAGTTGCAACATGAGTCAAACAATACACGAAATGATCAGTTGCGCCAACCCCACGGACGCCAACCCGAATGTTCGTAGATCGCTCGAGCAGCAAGCAAGTTTGTGAGCGGCTCGTACAACTCGTCGCAGTCCCGGAGGACGCCCTGAATCTGGAGCCAGCCGCCCGGATTGTACTGGGTGGTCTTGCACCAAAACTGGTTGATTTGCACCAGCCCGTTGGAACCACCCATGGGGTCATCAGGGTTGTGGGCATCTGGGTCACATCGGCTTTCACGCCACATCAGGTAGTTGAGGCGAGGAAGTTCGTCAATTTGCCATCCTGCGACCATGGCGGTCTCAATCCACATGTCACAGCGTGCTTCCGAGTTGCCTTTGTAGTCGGGTACGACAACAGGCTCCGGTCCACCCTCACCTTCGTAAGCGACAACCGTAGTTGTCGTCGTCGGGGTGGAACGGATTTGGACGCTGTTGACCGGGATCGGAACTTCTGGATCTTGGGCCGGGGCTGCTGCCGGCAGCGACGCAACTGGGTGTTGTGGTCGGGGTGGGTTTGATGCAACTTCGGTGTAAGTGGCTCCGGTGATTCCAAAGACGGTGCCGATGCACGCAATCCAAGTCACAAGAGCACCGAAAGCGGATAGTGGTGTTCCCATAGCAAACTCCTTTTGAGGGGGCAGGGGGATGTCCGGCAGGTGTGCGGACTACCTCTATATTACCATTGTGTTACGAAAATCGACGTATCAGTCAAGATTTTCTGAAACTTCAGGCTCTCCGAGTTTGTTGATGATGAATTGCGACAGTTCGTCAGCGCTCTTCGGGTTGATGTCGATACGGAGCGACCCGCCGACGACAGCAACACCCGTAACGTCAAGTGATTCGATGAGAAGTTCAGCGAACGCCTCGGCGTCTTGTTGTAACCGCTCATGGTCAGCGTCCGTCTCCGCCGGCTCACCATTTGTCATGTAGTCGAAATCGGTCAGATGGCGGTGGAGAGCAACCATGCCGTCTGCCGGATTGTCAATTTTTTCACTCATATGTGTAGTCTGCCCGATATTCATGTAAGATGCAACCCTCAGTCAGATCCGACTGAAACGTATCGGGGGCTTGCCCCCGGAAAGAAGGCAACAATGGCACAGTCAGACGTAACGTTGATCGGGAACGTCACCAACGAACCCGAACTCAAGTACACCGGTGCAGGAGCAGCCCGTCTGGGTTTCTCGATCGCGGTGAACCACTACTGGACTGACGGTGACGGCGAGAAGCAGGAGCGTACCTCCTTCTTCAACGTCACTGCATGGCGATATCTCGCAGAGGACGCAGCAGCGGTACTCGAAAAGGGTGTCGGCGTCATCGTTCAGGGTCGTCTTGAGCAGCGCACGTGGGACGACGATGAGGGGAACAAGCGATCGACGATCGATGTGCTTGCGAACAACATCGGTCTCCAAGTCCGCTCCGTAGAGTCGTTCGAGCGTAAGCGCCGCAGCGATTCGGACGGGGCTCCAGCAAAGAAGGCTGCTTCGCCACGGAAGTCCGCTCCCGCTGACGAACCCTTCTGAAAGATCACTCATGTGAGTGTAAACGTAGGGAACACTCATCTCTGAGAGAGCCAGCAAGACCTCCGCTTCGGCGGGGGTTTTGTTGTTTTCAGGGTTACTACAACCCGTAGACGTTATGACGTATGATGTTGCCATGAGCGACGATCCAAGCGTTTTTGACAACATTGAGGCGGCTATGAACGACCTCGCTGAAGACATGAAAACACGAGACATGACTGTCAGCAAGGAAGCCGAAGAAAAAGATCCTGCCGACAAGCAGGTCATCGTCCGTACCACCAAAGAGGAGCACGAACGGTGGAAGCGGGCCGCTGAAAGTGCCGGCGTTTCGTTGTCACAGATGGTGCGAGACCAAATGAACAAGGCGGCAAGCGTCACGTTGGATTGTCAGCATCCTCGCGAGTTCCGCAAGAGTTACCCGTGGGCAGAGTTCTGCCTCAAGTGCAACGCACGTCTCCGTGGATAACATTCGCTTCCCCTACGTCTTCGATCTCGAGCGTGATGGCTTCATCGTTGCGAAAAGGCTGATTCATCCTTACAAGATTTCGCAATATCAGGCGTGGTATCGAAAAAACGAAGATTTTGCGAGCGACGTCTACAAAACGAGCCCTTACATGCTCGACATTCTCTGCGGAGAGGAAATTCGCCGGCTTTTCACCTATTTGGGTAGCACGGCAAGCCTTCATTCGACAATTTCACGTCAAACGAACGAAGGATGCCAATGGCATTGCGATTTGTTGCCTGAAGGACAGCAAGAATCACATTTGGCTGTTTGGGTGGCGTTGGGGCACGTCGGCAGAGACGAAGGCATGTTCCAGATCATCGCCGGCTCCAATAATTGGGATTTCGACCGTACAAAAGCGGTTTTGACGCCGGGTGATAGTCACACGTTGCCTGAAGTCGTCGATTTCGAGTTGATGGACAGGGGTGACCCTCATCCTTACTGGTTTGCTGCCGATTTGGGTGATGTTCTGGTCTGGCACGGCGGAGCGATCCACGGGGCTCAGGCCCCTCGAGGCGGCGGCTCCGTTCACAGGCCTTCGCTCATTGGCCACTATGCGAATCACACAAATGTGGCTCAGCACACGCATCAGGGTGAAATCGGTTGGACATACGTCCCATAGGGCGTAAGATATTGACATGATTACTTACCATGAGCGCGCTGACCTCTTCACGTTCCCCTCAGGGGCGCGCGCACACGGCTGCAACACCCGTGGGGCTGCTGGCGGCCTCGCAGGTGAAGTGTTTAGCCGGCTACCAGAAATGCACTACGTCTACAAGCATGCCTGCGCGAACGGCATCGAAGCAGGCGACATGATCGCTTTCCAAGAGGACAGCGGCACATGGTGGTACAACCTGATGTCTCAAGTCGAAGCCGGACCAGACGCAAAGGTCGAATACATCGTCGAGTCGTTGACCAAAGCAGTAGCACACGCCGAGACACACGGCGTAGCAACACTAACGATCCCTGCGATAGGTGCCGGCATAGGTGGACTCAAATTCGCTGATGTCAGGGCCGCACTCTACGAAGAGTTCATGGACTCTACATTCCACATCCAATGCGTGACCCGTGGTAGGTTCTCAGAGTATGAGTTCTAACGACATGCTGCAAGTAATCGCCGGCCTAGCAAACGAAGCCGAAGCGCTGTTCCCTCAACTCGAACAACTAGCCGAGTTCGTCCACGGAACAGAGAACGAGGAAGCAATCAACAATGTTCAAGAGATCACGTCGTACTTCGCTTGGATCAGAGCACGAGCAGTCGAACTCTCCTTCGACGGCACCTGACCGCCAACGTCAAGCCGCAGAACGATACGCCGTCTGTCTATCATGCGACAGGCTACGACGAAGCCTGCGTCAATGCCGTGAATGCGGATGCTTCATGCCAGTGAAAGTACAACTCGACTGGGCAGAGTGCCCCCTAGGGAAATGGCAGACGTAATCCAACTCGCAGTCGGAATGATCTCAACCTTCGTAGGTGTATCAATCCTGATGTGGCTGCTAGATCAACTGTGACCTTCACAGAGGACGACCTTATCGTCCCTCAACGAACCTCTTTCACCACATCGTGTGCAGTGATGAAGAGAACGTAACTCTGTCTCGTCAATCAGACGAGCGAAGATCTGATGAGCGACACGTGCGCTTTCAATCGTCTCGTCATCACGAGGAACATAGTTGGCGTAGAAACGTAAGCCACCATGACGTGACGATGCGAAGAACAGGTCATAGTTGGGTGACAGGTACAACAGATGTCTGTGAAGTTCGTGAATGATCTCTTGCCATCCGGGTAACTCGGACACGATCTGTTCAATCACCTCTTCACGAGAAGGCTGATACAACTGTCCTCCCTGATCAGGCATATCAAAGTACGTCATCAGGTGAACGCTAACACAAACAGGAAGAACGTGAAAAGGCCAGCCAACACCAAGAATACGTTCTGCATCCTGATGTCGAAACGAGTCCACTTGTCGTCATTCATACGACAACAATAACACGACTGTCAACAGATATTACAGATGGTTGCCAGATGGACGCCTCGGCTTCACGTCACCAGTGATCGGCTCACGACGACCACCAGACACAGCGTCAACATTCTTGTCACGAACACGACGACCAGCAGAAGCAGCACGATCAGTGTTCGCCACGAACTGCCGGCCCTCACGAGAACCACTCCGCTTCTTACGATTAGTCGCCTCTCGTTCACCCGTGGACAGGCGGCGCCAAGCCTCCCTCGGCAAATACCTCGTCGTCACAGACCGACCCTTCCGATCACGACGCTTCGCCGGCTTACCATCAGAAGTAGTCCAATCCTCACGAGTCCACTTCGACAACGACCGCTGACGCTTCGACTTACCACCACGATAACCACCACCAGCCTTACGATAAGCCTGCGCCAACAACTGCGCCTTACGAGCCGACCACTGTCCGGGTCGACCCCCCTTACCACCAGCCATAATCCGACGCTTCAACCGTTCACGTAACTCCGGTTTCGTATAGTTCATCCCCTTCAACTCAGGACCAACACCATCTAAGAACATGTCAACAGACAACACGATCCAAGCAGGCGAAACAGACTTCACGTCACGACCAACAACAGACGAACCAACAGCAACATCGGGAACACCCTGCGAACCAAACGAATCATCCAAAGACACACGATTACTCATACCCATAAGTATCTCACATACCCACACACCCACACGTCGACAAACACACACACCACCAATACACCACGAATACACCAGACCGATAGCCAACCCCGTAGTGGGTAGTCCCGCAAACTTTTCCGCGCCAACCGCGCTGTGTGGGGGGAGGTGTGTGATTTTTTTGGGTTTGGTGATGGTTGGTTAGATTTATCGGTGGGGTTGGGGTTGGGGTGTTGTTTTGGGGTGGGGTGGTTGTTGTATTTTGGTGTTGTGGCTTTTGATTTTGAGGTTTTTGATGATGTTGGGGTGGATGTTGGGGTGTTGGCGTCTGCGTTGGTTGATGGTGGTGGGTTTTGTTTGCGTGGTTGGGGTTTGGATGAGGTTGGTCGTGCGGGTGTGTTGTTTGGGGTTGGTGGGTTGTTGGGGGTGACGCCGGGTTTTGAGGGTGTTGAGGGTGGTTGGAAGTGGGGGACGTTTACGGATTATGTGGGGATTTTGGCTGGTCGGGGGGATGTTGGTGTTGATGAGTTGGTGTTGATGTGGCATTTGGAGAATCAGGGGTGGCGTTTTCCTCAGTTGGTTGGGGGTTGGTGGATGGAGGGTTTTGTGGGGCGTGGGGGTGCTGGGTTGTTTGCTCCTCATGGTGGTTCTACTGGGTTTGTGGATATGTGTGATGTTTTGGGGTTGGTGTCGGGTTCGTTGAGGTCGTGGTTGGATGAGGTGTGGGTGTTGGAGTTGGATTATCAGTGTCCTTTTAAGGGTGCGCGTGCGGTTGGTTTTGAGGTTGTTGGTGTTTGGGAGGGTGGTGAGAAGGTGTTGGTGTCGTTTGAGGGTGGTTTTGAGTTTTTGGCGTTTTCGCGGCCGTTGGTGGAGTCGCATTTTTGTTCTGATCGTCGTGTGTTGAGGTTGCCGGTTGCTTCTGATTCGTGGTTGGGTGATGGGGGGTTGTTGTGGCGTGTTGGTGGTCGGGTGCCGTGTTCGCGTGATGTGTTGTGGTTGGGTTTGGTTCGTGATGTGGTGCGTGGGGCGTGTTTTGGTGGTGGTGTTTCGCAGTTGTGGTGGGATTGGTGTGTTGATGATTTTTTGGTGGTTGATTTGCATCGTGGGTTGCATGCGGTGAATGGGGGGTTTGTGCCTGAGGGTAGGCGGATGTGGTCTATGTGGTGTCATGAGGTTCATCCGGAGTTGGGTTCGGAGCCTCGTTGGGAGAATTGTGATGTGTTGGCGGGTAGGGGTGTGTTTTTGCGTCCGCCGGGGGGTTATTTGGGGGGGTAGTTTTGTTTTTGGCTGTAGTTGGTGCCGTTAGATTTATCTGTTTTTGATGAGGGGGTCGTGTTGCATGTGGCCGGCGAAGTGTTCGGCGATGTGGATGTGGTCGTGAATTCCGGGGTGGTGTCCGTCGTTGCCGAATTCCCAGTAGGCCTGCTGGTGTAGTAGTGGCTGGTGGTCGGTGCAGTGTTCTGGTTTGAATCGTGGGTCGACGCGTGGTCGGGTGTCACGATATTCGTGGCGTGGCAGACGGAATGATTCGAGGACTGGTTTCAGTGTGTTGTTGGTGCTTGCTGACCAACTTGTTTGGTACACCTCGATGCCGAGAATTTTTCCGAATTTTTCTAGCATGAACATGTATTCGAGGTTTTGTGTGATGAATTGTTCTGGCCATAGCCGATACGGTTTTGGCCGCTCGTCGCGCCATCCTTCGTTTGATACATGCATGTATGGTGTTTGACCTACGACGTAATGGGTTGGGTCACCTGAGTAGTGGATTGACAGGTTGACGGTGTCGAGTTCTGAATTGTCTGCAAGGGTTTGGTTGAAGCGTGTTGAGCCGATCCACGGATTGTGTGGGGTTTTCCAAACGTTGACGTGTGCTCGCCAAATTTCGGGCCACAGGCAGCATATGTATGTTGGTTTTCCCCATTGTTCGATGTGGTTGAAGATTCGTGGGACGAGGGTGCCGATGTCGCGTCCGGGTTCGGCAACTACGTTGACTGTCATGCCGAGGTGTTGCGCGAGCACTTCCGGCCAGACTTCGTGGTCGTCAACGCCTACACCCCAAGTGTTGGAACATCCGACGGCGACGATGTCGGGGTTCTCAACGAAGGGTTTGCGCGGTTCGTTGTCGCCTAGATTTAACAGGTGATGCATGTTGGGGAAGAACTCTAAGAATTGGTCCCCATTGTTGTCTTGGTGTTTCATGGTTAGTAAATATAGGTCTTTGGCTTTTTGCGATTTTTCCAGTTACGAATCTTGTATACGATTTTTTTGATTTTAATTCTGAGGTACAGGATCTGCGTATTCATCTGTGATCCATTCTCCGTTCTCTTTTTTGATTGCTCGCATGAATTCACGAGACGAATGATTTTTTGTCCGTAGACGTTTGATCGCGTCTACGCCTTGTGGCGTGTACAGGTTGTGGAATGGTTTGATTTTGTCGATGACGTTTTGTTCGATTTGAGCGTTGATGAAAATTTCGGCGAAGTGAATGTTGAGGTGCATTCCGGGGTGTTCGCCGATGTCAAGCGCTATGTTCCACATGTCTTGTTGTGTTGGTGTTCCGGGTTGTAGTCCGCAGGGGCACATGTCGGTTCCGGTGTGGAACATTTCGATGGGTACACCCCATTTTTGACCGGGAGCATCGCTGTTTGGTGGCACGAAGTGTTCGAGTGCAGATAGGTATGAACTGTATTCGGATGTTTTGAGAACGTAATGTGTTTCTCTGTGCCAAGAAAACGTTTTGTAATCAATATTTAGGCTTTTGCAGATGTTCTGTAGATTTAACAGCGCAAGCATGCTGAGTCGTAGTGTGCGTTCAGCGCTGTAGCGTAAATTTTTCTTACTGAAACTATCGTTGATGCGCATTTCTTTGCCGTCAACATTTCGGTATTGGCCATCCCTAGAAATACATTGGACTTGTGGTTCGGTTCTCCACAAGTCGGGGATGAGGAACATGATTTGTTTTGGCCAACCATATTGTGCGACGTGTCTGTATAGATGCTGCGTAAGCGACATGATGCTTGCACCGGGAAAAGCCAACACATTTACCGTTTTCCCGGTGGCTTCACGCACGATGTTTGGCCATGCAAATTCTGTGTGCATGCCCGCACCATAAGTGACGGAGCAGCCCATTGCGATGATGTCAGGGTTGTGAACGAACTCTTCTCCTACATGACCATCGCTGTTGATTTTGTATCTAAACATTTTTCCGATGTCATCGTTGTTGAACACCTCATGCCTAATAGTTGACGTGACGCCAATATCTGATGTGTCCACGGTGTGATCATTCAACCACCCCTGCTTTTGATAGTCGTCCATTTCCCATAAGCAGGCGAGCATTTTGTGGTAATCAAAATCACCGTTCGTTTTGAGGCTTTGTAGGTAAACATCGCCGTTCATTGGGACTGGTGTTACCATTCTGCGCTCATACGTTTCATTCCGTTGCCCCATTTGCTGTAGGCATAGTCGATTTCGCCGGAGAATCGCAGGTCAGGCATTTTTTCGATGATGTTTTGGAAAGCCGATTTGATTTCCGCGCGAGCAATGGGTGCCCCAATGCAGTAATGGATTCCGGGAGCACCATAGGCGAAGTGTGGTGTTTCATGGAAGTCGCGAGTGATGTCGAACCGTTGAGCATTTCGGAAAACTGTTTCGTCACGGTTGGCTGAGCAATACCATGCAACAACTTTTTCACCTTTGGCAATTTCGGTGCCATTCAGGATGGTGTCTTGGGTTGCGGTGCGTCGGAAATGCATTGCTGGGGATTGCATGCGTGCGGTTTCTTCTACTGTTCCATACCAGTATTTGTCGAAGTCATTCCACAGAAGTTCACGTTGATCGGGGTTTTCGGTGAAGGCTTTAATCCCGTAGGAGATGACGTGCTGGGTGGTTTCGATTCCTCCCATGATGAGGAGTAGGAATAGTGAGCCGAAGTCTTTATCTTCGAGAACACCACCATTTTTTGCGTTGCAAAGAAGGCTTGTGACGTCGTCTTTGGGTTCCACACGGCGTTCTGCGGCCAGTTTGTGTGCGTATTCGGTAATTGCGATGCAAGCATTAAGAAATGTGTCTGAGCGCTCTCCACCGTGATATTCGGGATCACTGTTGCCAGTGATTTCACGAACACGGTCGTACATCCATTTTTTGTCGTCGTCAGCCACACCCATCATGATTGCGGTGATTTCAGTTGGTAGTCGCGCTGAGAGTTCAGTGTGAATGTCACACTTTCGCTCAGGGTGTTTCTCGATTACATCGTCGACAATATCCGCTGTGACTTGTTCGATCATCGTGGTTAGTTTGGCTACGTTTGATGCCCCAAATGCTCGCTGAACGATTGACCGAACTTCGTTATGTCGAGGATTGTCGAGCGCCAGTAGGGAACCGAAATATTCGAAAATGTCACGCGGCAAATCTGTAATCAGATACCCTTCGCTTGCACAGAAAATCTCTTGATTTCGAGAAATTTCTGCTACGTCTTTGTATGTGAGGGCCGCCCAATACTGTTTGTCAGGTTTGGTCAACTTCGAAAATTTTGGAAGACCGTGGATGTGGGTGTGTGCGCGGAAGTGAGCAAAACGTTGCTCTCGTTTGATTCGATCTGCGTCATTTTGCGACCAGTCAGCGATCCAGTTGTCGGCAAAGTGTTTTGGTGCCATCGTATTTCCTCACGTTACAAGTTTTACTTGTGGGTTCATTTCTTGCCATACTAGGGCATCGAGTTCGTCGTTGAGCATAGGCTGGTCACGAACATTGAGACTGGTATTTAATAGAACTGGCATCCCGGTTTGGTGATACCACATTGATAAAACGTCGTAGAGGCCGGGGTGTTGATATTCGTTCACGGTTTGGATTCGTGATGTTCCGTCGTGGTGCACTACGGCCGGCATGAGTTCTGGAAAGCGCGCTTTTACGGCAAATTGCATGTATGGGACGGGGCGGTCAATTTCGAACCATTCGGACACGTGATCTTCCATAATGATTGGTGCGAATGGACGGAAAGGTTCCCGTTTTTTAACTTGGTTCACGCGATCTTTCATGTCGGCTGGTCGGGGATCAGCCAAAAGGCTACGGTTCCCCAATGCTCGCGGACCGAATTCGGCTCTTCCGTTTGCGACTGCAACAATTTTGTCTCGTAGCAGTACGTCAATGATGTCTTCGGATGGGTAAAAGTCGCCGCCGATGTCGTGACCGAGGTATGGGCCGCGCCATTCGATGTGTGATCCGTAGATTGCTAGTGCGGCACCGAGGCTTGAGCCGGCGTCGCCGGGATTCGGCATTATCCAAACTTCGTCCCAGATGTCAAGAAGTTTCGTGTTGGCTGAACAGTTGAGTGCGCAGCCGCCCATGAAAACAAGGTTTTGTGTGGGTGAGTCGCGCCGCACATAGCGCATCAGGTCAATTAAACGATTTTGATATATGAGTTGAACTGCTGCTGCTATATCGTATTTGTCTTGTTCGCAGATGATTGGGTGCGGCCAGTTGACTCCGTGGTGGAAGTTCTGTGTCTGGCTGTTCCACTTTGGGAACATTTTGTTGATCTCGGCCGCGTATCGGGATGGGTCTCCGTAGGCGGCCATTCCCATAAGCACGTATTCGTCAAAGCCGGGTTTTAGCCCGACTAGATCGGTGAATGCGCTGTAGAACAATCCGAATGAAATCGGGTACCGTAGCGATTCTCGTTTGCGGATATTGTTTCCGCTGGCGTCCCAAATCGTTGCGGTTTCAAATTCGCCGATGGCATCTAGTACAACTACTGTTGCTTCCGCAAATGTCGACGTGAAATATCCGGCGGCTGCATGACTGTAGTGGTGTGAGACCTGCACCTCTTTTGGCCATTGATATTTATGCAGTTTTTTGTATAGGTTTTGGTAGGCACCGTTGATGCCTCCGTGTCTAAATCTGCGAGCCCGCTTAAATGGACGTTTCTCAAAGTAAGCAATCAAGTCGGGCGGATCCGACATGACCTCTTCAATCAGGTCGTCAGAAATTGCGTAAGTGTTTTTTTGTTTGTTGTAGCGTTCGCTGTGCGCCGCAAAAACGATTTCTCCGTTGTCAATTACACTTACTGCTGCGTCGTGGCTTGAGTCGTTAATCCCTAGGATGCGCACACTGGCAGTTTACTCGTCGTCCTCGCTTGCAGCGGTATTGACGGTGTGGATGAGGACGCGACCGATTCGCTCGAGAACTGAAAGGTCAAGCGGGAACGGATAGTCCACTTCCTCATCGGGGTTTTGATGTCCGAGAACCTCGTACGAAACAATTGGAGGTTTTCCTTCAGAGGTGTGTGTTGCAATGCCCTTAAGGAGGATGAAAGTGGTGCCGTTCCATCGAACTTCAAATGTTCCCCACTCGTTCGTGGTTAGTAGGACGGATTGGAAATGCGATGGAGATGAGGTGACTTCGGCCAACTGTTCGGAGTCGACTGAGGGCAGATCCTCGATGGAGGTGATTTCAATTTCTGTTGATTCTTCGCTCATGTCTAGATACTACATCTTTCTAGTGTCGCCGCATGTCACTGAGTAGGCGGTCAACCTTATCACAGTCGGAGTACTTGTATATCCATTCATTTATGCGGGTTTTATCGTGACCCAGACACATTGCGATCGTTTTTGCACGTGTCCAGAAGTGGGCGGAAATGTATCGTTCGCCAGAGGTGATCTCGTTTACTCCATGAATGTATCTGTCGGTGCATGGCATCATGATGAGCATTCCGCGTTCCGGCTTCAATGAGATATTTGGCCGGTGGAAAAAGATTTCTCCGCCTTCAAAATCGTCGTTGTAGTAGAGGACGGTTGCTACGTCGTGAAAAGCAATAGGGAAAGCCGATTCTTTTGCTTCGCTGTTTGTGCGCCAATCTAGACCTGCCCCATACTCGTAGCATGCGTCATGGTGCAGCCCTTGTGTCATTCCGGCAACCCACTTCCGATAGTAAAGGGTTGTGGGCGTGAGAAAATGTTCTCCAAAAATTTGTTCGACCTTGGCGTTGATTTTTGATACTAGGACCTCATTGTCTTGAAGCAATGAAAGGTCGTTGCGCATATTGTCGCCGTCGATGGAAATGTGGTTTCTTTGAGTTGAGTGTTCGTGGTCACTCGCTGGAATTTCTTTCCAGAATGTTTCTGCGCGGAGCCGATTGTTCCAGAGGTTGATTTCGTCCTCGTCTAGGAAGTTCGGGAAAATGTAAAGTTGTTCTAGTCCGTCAATCTGACTCATCGTTGCCTCTGTAATTTTCTAGCACTTCAACATCTCGGATAACTTCGACGATCTCGGCTTCCTCGATGTCTTGTTCCTCTTCTGTCCCTGTTCCTAACATTTGCTGCACTTCTGCGTCTGGGAGGACGCCGGATCTGCCCATGAGTTCTAGTAGTTGGCGGGCTTCTTCTTTAGGGTCAAATGCGTCGACTGGTGCGGCACCCGTGTCGGTTTCGCTTGCCATGGAAACTCGGATCGGGGTCGCGGTGTCTGTGGAAATGTCCATTTGAACGGTGAGGTTGTTCTGGTCCATTCCAAGAAGTTTTGAGCGACGATCCATGATGCTCAGCACCTGCTGAATTGCTTTCATGTCAGGTTCAACTGAAACTTCTTGCCCATCGTCAAGGGTCACTCGTCGATGTTGTGTCATCGGCCATATTGCGGCTTGTAGCGCATCTAAGCGTTCCAGTTCCATTCGCAAAACTTCAGGGTAAGCCATCATGGCTTCCCGGTTCATTTTTTCGAGTTGACGACCGACCGCTTTCGACACAACTGATGTGCTGACATTGAAGCGTCGCGCAATTTCAGTTGTCGTCACGCCGGCCTGCCTCATTTTGAAGATGCGCAGGTCACGTTCGGCTAAGAATTCTCGTGATAGGGCTTTTCCACTGTCGTCGCTCATAATTGTTCCAAATGTTCAACTCCGATTACGCGGGTGTTGTCGGGGTCATATGAGGCCGGTTCGCCGATTTCCCATGCCTCGTCATATTTTTTCCAGCCAAATATTTCGACTTGTGTCATTTCTGGCAATACAGGCCTTGCTACAAATAATACTAAACCTTTTCCCAACTGGTGTCGCCTTACAGCGGCAGACATGCGGGTGCGGATACGTCGGACTTCAATGTTTTCACCTACATCGGCGAGATCCCGATACAAGTGATGTTCGCTCTTGTGCCAAACATGTCCAGACCAATAGCGGTTCGTTGCTTTTGCGACAGCCAACTCGCAGACGCAAGCCGCTGCTTGAGCAGTCCGGTCGTCCTCCATGTTCTTGCGGTGGTAATGCGGAGCATCTTGTTTACCCCAGTTGGCAGCACACCGGCGAGCAGCAACACTCAGCGCATGGTCATACTCCCACGGGTGTAGATCAACCAGTTTCATACTTTCATAAACTCCAATACTTCGAACGGAAACTTCTTGCCGCGTGTCATTTGCGTGGGCCATGCGCGAAGGTCTCGAGCACCACGGAAATGATTTACGTCGTAAACAAAATCGTGAGGGCGAACGGGGTCTGGCTGTAACGCGAGTCCAAACTCTGGCCAACGTGACCAGACAGCGGATCCAAACGGACGTAACTCGCGAGAGGTTTGTGATGCTCCAAGTGGAGCGTGGTGTTCCAGCCAGAGCGCACAGTTGTAGGTTGACCGTATGCGGTCGAGATATTTTGCGACTTCGATTGCAACCGCTTCAGAAGTTTTAGTACCGGGGTCGAGAAATGCTTTGTAGAGGGGTCCCATTACTAGGATTTCTGGCTCGACTGCCTCGATGTGTTGTTCCAAGATCATTCGGTCTTGCACCGATAGCAGGTTCAGGCCGTCCGGCTTGATAACAAGATGGTTGTCACCTTTGCGTTCGTAACCCATTGACTTTGCTGCTCCGACGATTTTGTCGGACGTTCGTTTGATGATTCGCTCAGGGTTCTCTAGGTCAACGGTGAGCGTGCGTACACGTGGCATGCGTTGAAAAGTGAATGGGTGAACTCCGTATCCTGAGCAGATCGCCACTTGACGGGCAAGCATGGTTTTGCCAACACCTTCAGCGGCTACGACCATTACTCGTTCTTGTTTTTCCAATAGTCCGGGTAGGAGCCATTCATACGAATCGTCAGTTTCCTCCATGACGAAGTCATCCCAGTTCACCAGTCGGCCCGGATCTGGCTGCGAGAACTCTTGGCCTTGTGATAAGGCGATGTCAGCGATTTTTAGAAGAATGTGTTTTGGGTTTTTATCTGACGTGAGCAGATGGGCGATGTCGAGGATTGCTTTTTCTTGCGGAGTGTGCTCGACAAGTTCTGGCTCGTCACCGTCTTCTTCCTGTTCTTCTGGCTCGATTGTTTGGCCAGCAAACTCAGAGATCAGGGTTTCGTATGGGATCTGTTCGAGGTCGGTGGTTGACCCACCCGCTTGCAGGTGGTCGTAAATGTCTTTTTGAGTTTGGCTTCGCCAAATCGCTACGTCCGAACCGGCTTGAGTGAGGATGCCTGCGACAAGGTGTGCATGTCGGCGTCCGGGCTCGTCGTTGTCGACGATAACGTCCACGATTGCTCCAGCGAGAGCCTCAGTGTGTATGTCGAGCCATTT